>Ga0182793_1000620_pt1 | contig 25967 bp, 25 predicted proteins | sample Passage237A_FD_130498 | JGI IMG/M metagenome (GOLD analysis project Ga0182793, IMG submission 130498) | Cellulose adapted compost microbial communities from Newby Island Compost Facility, Milpitas, CA, USA - Passage2 37A (version 2) (version 2) ... | reverse complement strand
GGCGGCGCGGACGCCCCCCCGTGCCCCCCCCCCTTCCCCCCCCCCCCCGTCCCCCCCCCCTTCCCCCCCCCCGCCGTTCCCGCCCCCCCCTTTCCCTTTCCCCCCGCCGTTACCGCCGCCGCCGTTGCCACCGCCGCCACCGATGGTGACGTCGATATCTGCGAGGCTGCCGCCGCCGACGCTGGCCCCGACGCCGACGGTGCCGCCGAGCAGGTCGATATCGGCATCGAGCAGGCCGTTCGAGCCCCCGGAGCCCACGGTGGCGGTCGCGAGGCCGCCATTGTTGCCGACCTGGACATCAAGAAGCTGGTTGTCGCCGCCGAGGCCCACATTCACCAGGCCCTTGCTGCCGGCGTCGCCGGAGCCCAGCGTGACCAGGGCCGCATCGTCCTTGCCGCCCAGAATGCCCCCGAGCACGCTCTGGGCCTGGGCCGGGACCGCTGCGCCGGCGAGTAACACCAGGGATAGCGCCGTACAAGTCACCGTTTTCATGTCTACCTCCTTTGTATGCGAAACAGGTCGCATGGAAAGTACGGAAATAGATCACTCGCGTTCCATCGGTGAAGCGGCAGAGATCAACTATGGTTGTTGTTCAGAAAATTCACGAGCTAGAATTATAATATATTTCTGATTCAAAATAAGTAATTGTCCTGAACTTATTCGGCATTTGTCGGACATTGCACGACGGCCGGGAAAATGTCAAAAAGAAAGGCGCGAAACCGAAGTTTCGCGCCCCACCGGGGAGACTGCAAAGGAGCGTCAACCTTTCAGCCTTCCGCCGCTCGGATGACGGAGGCTCTGTGGGCTCACCGTCAAATCTGGCAGGGGGCCGCTTGGTGTCGTTGTCGCGTCGCGGCCGGCCTTGCCTCCCAAACGAGGCAGGCGGCATGTGGTTCCCCATGCGGCCGCCGCGATGAAATTTGTGATCGCGACCTCGATCGGCCATAATCGGCGGGGAAGGTTCGCCCATGTCTGCCGGAGGAATCGGATGCGCCTGTTGCCCCTCGCCCTTGTCTTTCCCCTGCTGGTCTCCGCCGCCCTGGCCGATGGCCCTGCCGCCGGCAGCGAGCTGATCGGCACCAGCTGGCGGCTGCAGCAGCTCGCAGGCGCCGAGGTCGCCGCGACCGTCGAGACGACGCTGAATATCGACGCCGACGGCATCGGCGGACGCGGCGGCTGCAACAGCTATGGCGGCGGCTTCGAGCCCCGCCCGGACGGCATCGCCTTCACCCAGGTCTTCTCCACCATGATGGCCTGCCCCGAGCCCGCCATGGGCCAGGAACAGGCCTGGCTCGCCGCCCTGGAGAACACGCAGGGCTACCGGCTGGAGGGAACCACGCTCACCCTGCTCGCCGGCGACGGCAGCCCGCTCGCCACCCTCACCGCGCTCTAGCCGCGGCCGGACGGCGGTCAGAGCCGGCCGCCGAAGGTCAGCGCCAGGCTCATCGTGTCATAGGCCGTGTCCGGCGCCTCGGTCCGGCTGGCCCTGGCCAGCACCCCCACCGACATGTCGCCGGCCAGCGCCACCGTGACGCCGGCGGAGGCGCTGCGCCGGGTTTCCCGGAGATCGGGGAGGAACAGCCCGGTCTCGCCGCGCAGCGACAGCGCCCCGGTCAGGGCCACGCGCTCGCCGAGCGCCAGGCGCGCGCCCAGCTCCGCCTCCGCCACCCGCCCGGCCACGCCGTCCACCGGCTCGACCAGCTCGATCCCCAGCATCGCCCGGCCCGACACGGTCAGCGCCTCCAGCGCCGCCAGCTCCACCATGGCATCGAGATAGGAGAGGCCCTGCAGCAATTGCGGCGCGTTCTCGGGCCAGACGAGGTCCACCCCGCCCCGCGCTTCCAGCAGCATGGCGTCCCCGCGCCAGCGCAGCCCGCCCGCCAGCCGCGCCGCATCGGCCGGCTCGCGTCCATGGTCCGCCTGGTCGGCCGGGGGCACGCCGGTGAAGAAGCCGTGCAGCCGCGCCAGCGCCACGAGATCGGGCCCCAGGGCCAGCTCCGCGTCCAGCCGCACCCGCACCTGCTCCACCGCCGGATCGAGCCGCAGCGGCGGCAGCGGCAGGCCGACAAGGACCGTCTCGCCCGGCTGCCGCGACACCCGGTCCACGGCCAGCGTCAGCTGCCGGCCGTCCCCCAGCAGCACCAGCTCGGCCAGCACCTCCTGCTCCAGCAGGCCGCTATCGAGCTCGATCACCATGCCGCCGCCCGCGATCACCTCGCCGATCCAGGAGCGCGTCGCCGCATAGCCGAGCCGCAGCGCCACGCCCTCTCCCGGCTCCAGGCTGGCCTCGATCCCGGCGCCCGCCTCCAGATCGTCCTCTCCCACAAGGCGCGCATGCCGCGTCTGCTCGAGCCACAGGCCGCCCCGCAGCGACAGCGGCCCGGCGCCTCCGGCGATCTCGAGCCGATGATCGTGCCGCAAATAGAAATCCTCGCCGCCCGCCGCGCTGTCGGTGGCGTTCGAGGTCCAGCCGGTCTCGACGGCGTAGTCGTAGGAAACCGGTTCCTGGGCGCCGGCCTGGCCGGCCGCGATGCATACCAGGCAGACGGACGCGAACCGCATGCTCACCCCCTATTCGCAGGATGGGACGATGATCCAACGGTCCGGTAACCAATCTTCCACGTAGGGCCTCAGCACTTTCCCATAGGAAATCCCGGTTTACATTAATGGTGAACCGAGGAACGTCGCCCCGTAAGTATTTGATTAACTATATTCTTCTTGCCCGATGCCAAATCCTTCCCGTCAACCCGGAGGGATTGGACATGCCTTTTGAGCCGAACGATCTTTGCCTCGCCCTGCGCCACTGGCGCATCCGGGCGCGGCTGCGGCAAGCGGCGGTGGCCGAATGCCTCGGCGTCACCCAGGGCCAGGTCAGCCGCTGGGAAAGCGGCAGGGACGTTCCCCGCCCCCACAATGTGGAAGCCATACGCCGGCTGATCTGGGGACCCGAGGCCGATCCGCTGACGGCGCTGCGCCTGTTCGTCGAGCAGTCGGGCCAGCATCTGCTGCTGATCGACTCCACCCACGCCATCGTCGCCCGCAGCGTGCCGCTGCGCGCCTCGCCCGGCCCGCTCGACCGTTTCGGCTGGGTCCTCGATCCCGAGGCCAATCCGGCCGTCGCTCCCGCCCTGCGGCGGTTCCGGCAGATCCTGGAGCAGCCCGGCGGCGTGGTCGGGCTGCGCATCGTGCTGCCGTTCCGGCACGAGGGGGAAGCCTGGTGCGCCACCATCCGCAAGATCATCTATTCGGTGGCCGGCACCCGCATCTGCCTCGCCGAGCCGCGCTTCGCGCCCGCCGCCCCCGGGGACGGCACCGAAATCCGCTTCGAGGAGACCCGCCTGTCTCCCGACGACCGCGAACGCCACGCCCTGACCCTGTGGCGCCATCCCCCGGCCGACGCCCGCACCGCCTGACCTGGGCCCCTCTTCTTTCCTCTTGGCCGAGATGCAGGGCCGTTGATGGTCCGGAACCCCCACGAGCTCGATGCGTCCAAGGTGGACACCCCCAGCGGCAATGGCCCGCGCCGGCTTGCGGCGCGGGCCATCGGTCCAGGCGGGTGGAGGTCTTCCCGCCCCGGGCGGGATCACCAGCCGAAGCGCTTCTTGTTCTGGCCGCCCAGCCCCAGGATGCCGTTGCCGCCCAGCACGCCGTTGAGCAGCGAATTGCCGTTGGCATTGCCGTTGAGCACCCCGTTGCCGACGCTGATGCCGGACAGGATGGTGCTGTTGTTGCCCACGGCGACGGTGGTGCCGTTCAGCAAATTGATGTCCTTGGTGGCGACGCTCGCGACCACGCCGGTGATGTTGGACAGCACATTGGTGGTCTTCTTGCCGAAGAAGCCGCCGGCATGGGCCGCCGGGGCCATGGCCAGCGCCGCGACGACGGAAAGCACGATCACAGTCTTCATTGCATTTACTCCCTTGCACACGTGCCCGAAGGACACGCCGTCAGGGAGCGCCGGCCCTGTGAAAGGCGCAATTCCGGCCCGCCATTTTATGCGTTTCATGCGCGGCATGCGCGAAAATGCGGGTTTGTTCAGAGCTCGAACGGCGTCTGCAGCGACTGGATGGCCTTGATGGCCGCCGAAGCCCGGTTCTCCACCCCGAGCTTGGTGTAGACCTGTTCGAGATGCTTGTTCACGGTGCGCGGGCTGAGGCCGAGAATGTCCCCGATGTCGCGGTTGGACTTGCCGCGCGCGATCCACAGCAGCACCTCGCTCTCGCGCTGCGTCAGGCCGAAATGCTGGCGCAGCGCGTCCTCCTGCCCCTCCGCCTCGGCGCCGGCCAGGCGGAACAGATATTCGTCGCCGCCCACCACGCCGAGGAAGGAGAATTGCAGCGCCGGCCCGCCTTCCAGCGCCAGCTCGAAACCGCCGCCCGGCGCGGTGCGGCCGCTGCTGTCCAGCCGCCAGGCCGCGAAGGCCCGCGACATGGCCGCCTGCGCCTCCGGCCCCGCGCCGGAGCGTTCCAGCAGCCTGTTGGCCTGCGGGGTGGACCACAGCACCGCCCCCTCGGCCCCGAACGCCACCAGGTGCCGGCCGGCGGCATCGAGCGCGATGCGCGCGCTCTGCGCCCGGCGCGCATTGGCCAGGTGCACGCGGATGCGCGCCCTCAGCTCGTCGACATTGATGGGCTTTGAGAGATAGTCCACGCCGCCGCTTTCCAGCGCATGCACGATATGCTCGGTCTCGGTGAGCCCGGTCATGAAGATGACGGGCACATGCGTCAGCGCCGCCATGGCTTTGAGCCGCCGGCAGGTCTCGAAGCCGTCGAGCCCGGGCATCACGGCATCCATCAGCACCACGTCGGGCGCCACGCGCTGCGCGATGTTCAGCGCCGCCTCGCCGCTGCGGGCCACCAGCACGGTGACGCCCGCCTGCTCCAGCGCCGTGGTCAGAAAGCCCAGCGATTCCGGGGAATCGTCGACCAGGAGCACGATGTCCTGTTCCTTCTCAATCCGGCTCATGGCTCACCCGCTCCAGCACTTCGGCATAGCCGTCGAAGTCGAACGCATCCATCCTGGCCCGCAGCGCCTCCACCAGCGGCAGGTTGGCCGGGTCCGCCGCCAGCTCGCCCAGCTTGGCGTCGATCCCCCGCACATGGCCGATCTGCCCCAGGCTGGCCAGGTCGCGCAAGTGCTCGGGGCCGGGCGAGCGCAGCTTGCCCGGCGGGCCGCGTCCCGGCGCAGGTTCGGCATGGCGCCATTCCAGCTCCAGATGGCTGCCCAGCCGGTCGAGGAGCTGGGCGAGGTCGAAGGGCTTGGCCAGCGTGTCGGTATGGCCGGTATCGCTGCTGGCCGGGCCGGCCCCGTCCCCGATATTGGCCGAGAGCATGATGATGGGCGCGGACACGCCCCGCTCGCGCAGGACGGCGACGAGTTCCCAGCCGCTCATGCCGGGCATGCGGATGTCGATGAAATAGAGGTCGGGCTGCTGAACTTGCGCGGCAGCCGCAGGTCCTGCGCCCCCTCCCCCTTGAGGGGAGGGAAGCGACGGAGCCGTGGCGTCCAGTTGTGCCAGACACCCTGGCCCGCTCTCCGCCGTCAGCACGGCAAATCCCAGCGGCGTCAGCATCTCGCGCATCAGCTCGCGATGGTCGGCATTGTCGTCCACCACCATGATGGCGCGGCGTGGCCCCTCATAGCCGAGGATCAGCCGGGTATTGGCGCCCGGCTTCGCGGGGCGCTCGACCTTGGCCAGCATCAGCCGCGCCTGGAACCGCGTGCCGGCGCCCAGCGTGCTGGTGACCGAGATCTCCCCGCCCAGCGTCTCGGTCAGCAGCTTGGTGATGGTCAGCCCCAGGCCCAGCCCCGGGGTGAAGCGGTTGCGCTCGGCCTCGCCGCGCACGAAGGGCTCGAAGATGTGCTCCAGATCGCCCGGCGCGATGCCGCTGCCGCTGTCGGCCACCGTGAAGGTGGCCACCTGCATGCGATAGGCCACCTCGAAGCTGACGAAGCCGGCGCTGGTGAACTTGATGGCGTTGGAGAGCAGGTTGACCAGGATCTGGCGCAGCCGCTTCTCGTCGGTGCGCACATGGTGCGGCAGCGCCTTCGCCCGGGTGTGGCGGAACTCCAGCCCCTTGGCCTCGGCCTGCAGCCGGAACATGTCGACGATCTGGTCGAGGAAGTCCTGGATGTTGATCTCGTTGGAATAGACGTGCAGGCGCCCCGCCTCGATCTTGGAGATGTCCAGCAGCCCGTCGATCAGCCCCGACAGGTGCTCGGCGCTGCGGCGGATCACCTGCACCGAGCCCTTGCGGTTCTCCGGCAGGCCCGCGTCCCGCTCCAGGATCTGCGCATAGCCCATCACCGCGTTGAGCGGGGTGCGCAGTTCGTGGCTGAGGCCCACCACATAGCGGCTCTTGGCCTGGTTGGCGGCCTCGGCCTTCTCCTTGGCCCGCTGCAATTCCGCGTCGGTCTTCGAGTGCGCGTCGATCTCCTTGAGCAGCAGCGTGTTCTGGCGGCTGCTTTCCTCCTCGGCCACCAGCCGGCTGTCATGCGCCAGCACCAGGAACCAGGTCATGATGCCCGCCGCCACCGCGAAGACGAAGAACACGACCAGCAGCGTTCCCCCCACCACGTCGGCGGTATGCGGCGCCGAGCCGATGGCGAAATAGTAGATGAGCCCCAGTATGCCCCCGAGGATGGCGACCGCCAGCGCCATGGCGATGCCGTAGCGCCCCAGCCGCGTCTGCAATTTCTCGATCGCCCATTCCGGCAGGATGCTGGCGGCCACCGCATGGGTCTGCGCCCGGAAATGCGCGTGCGGCTTGCACAGGTCGTGGCAGCGCGCGTCGAGCGAGCAGCAGAGCGAGCAGATCGGCGCCGCATAGGCGGGGCACCAGGCCATGTCCTCGGGCTCGAAGGGGTGCTCGCAGATCGAGCAGGTGACCGATTTGAGGTTCTGCCACTGCTTGCGCGGCTTTCGCGCCAGGTAGTACCGGCCCCGGGTCAGCCAGGCGATGGTGGGCGAGGCGATGAAGCACACCACCAGCGCGATATACGGCGCCAGCGCCGCCGCCATGAGGCCGAAGGCGCCGAAATGCGCCGCCAGCGCGATCACCACCGACAGGAACATCGAGCCCACGCCCACCGGGTTGATGTCGTAGAGATGCGCCCGCTTGAACTCGATGCCGGGCGGCGCCAGCCCCAGCGGCTTGTTGACGAACAGGTCGGCCGAGATCGAGCACAGCCAGGCCATGGCGATGATGGAGAAGATGCCCAGCGTCTCCTCCAGCAGCCGGTAGATGCCCAGTTCCATCAGCAGCAGCGCGATGGCGACGTTGAACAGCAGCCAGACGACGCGGCCGGGATGGCTGTGCGTCAGCCGGGAGAAGAAGTTCGACCAGGCGAGCGAGCCGGCATAGGCGTTCATCACGTTGATCTTGAGCTGGCTGATGACCACGAACACCGCCATCAGCATCAGCGCCAGGAACTCGTTGGGGATCATGTAGCCGAAGGCCACGGCGAACATGTAGCCGGGCTCGGCCGCATGCTCGGGCGACACCCCGGCCGAGAGCGCCAGCACGGCGAGGAACGAGCCGGCGATCAGCTTGGGCGCGCCGACCACCACCCAACCCGCCCCGGCCAGGAAGATGCCGAGCTTGTGCCGCCATTTCGGCGCCGTTTCCGCCGGCAGGAAGCGCAGGAAGTCCACCTGCTCGCCGATCTGGGTCATCAGCGCCAGGATCACCGCCGAGGCGGCGCCGAACTTGGCGATCTCGAAGGCGGCGACGGTCCCCGGCTCGCCCGAGGGCACCCCCACCCCCTCGAAGGCCCGCCACAGGTCGAACTTCTCCCAGTCCATGAAGGCGATGAAGAAGAAGGGCAGGATGTTGAGCACGATCCACACCGGCTGGGTGAGGAGCTGGAACCGGCTGATCATGCGGATGCCGTGCGTCACCAGCGGGATGACCACCACCGCCGAGATGATGTGGCCGATCCACAGCGGAATCCCGAAGGCCAGCTCGAGCGCGCTCGACATGATCGAGGCCTCGATGGCGAACAGGATGAAGGTGAAGCTGGCATAGATCAGCGAGGTGATGGTCGAGCCGATATAGCCGAAGCTCGCCCCGCGGGTGAGCAGGTCCACATCCACCCCGTGCCGGGTCGCGTAGCGCGAGATCGGCACCCCGACGAGGAGGATGGCGACGGAGGCGATGAGGATCGCGATCAGGGCGTTGGTCGTGCCATACGATAGCGTAATGGCAGCACCTATGGCCTCAAGTGCGAGAAAAGAGATGGCGCCGATGGCGGTTTGCGAGATTCTGTCGCTGGAAAAGCGACGCGCCGACTTGGCGGTGAAGCGCAGCGCATAGTCTTCCAGCGTCTGGTCGGCCACCCAGCGGTTGTATTCGCGCCTGATGGGGATGATCCGTTGCCGCGCCATGATCCGCCTAGGTCTTAGCCACTTCCATAGGTTGCCCAAAAAATCGCCAGCCCATGCATAGCACGGATCGGGCCGGAATCACGCGGTTTTTCAGCGTTTTGCGCGCTCGGGCGGAATCGGTTCCTGAGCCGGTTACGTCAATCGACGTATAGGGGCCGGCCGGAAACCTGTCCCACAGTCCCCCTGTAACAGGCGCCTCCCTCGGTGGCCTTGGGGCTCAACAGTTCTATTTTGGGGACGATCACATGAACACTCCGCGCGCTAAAAGCGCCCTGCTCGCCGCGGCCCTCGCCGGCGGCATCTGCCTGTCCATGACGCCCGTCATGGCCCAGGACGACACCATAAAGGTGGGCATCCTGCACTCGCTGTCCGGCACGATGGCGATCTCGGAAACCACCCTCAAGGACACCATGCTGTTCCTGATCGAGCAGCAGAACGAGGCCGGCGGCGTGCTCGGCAGGCAGCTCGAGCCGGTGGTGGTGGACATCGCCTCCGACTGGCCGCTGGCCGCCGAGCTGGCCCGCCAGCTCATCGAGGTCGACGGCGTCGACGTGGTGTTCGGCTGCTGGACCTCGGTCTGCCGCAAGTCGGTCCTGCCGGTCTTCGAGGAGCTCAACTCCCTGCTCTTCTATCCGGTGCAGTACGAGGGCGAGGAGAGCCAGCGCAACGTGTTCTACACCGGCGCCTCCCCCAACCAGCAGGCCATTCCCGCCGTCGACTACCTGATGAACGAGGAAGGCGTGGAGCGCTGGGTGCTGGCCGGGACCGACTATGTCTATCCGCAGACCACCAACAAGATCCTGGAGCAATACCTGCTCGACAGCGGTGTCGCCCCGGAAGACATCATGATCAACTACACGCCCTTCGGCCATTCCGACTGGCAGACCATCGTGTCCGACATCAAGGCCTTCGGCTCGGCCGGCAAGAAGACCGCCGTGGTCTCCACCATCAACGGCGACGCCAACGTGCCGTTCTACCGCGAGCTGGGCAACCAGGGCATCAGGGCCGAGGACATCCCCGTCGTCGCCTTCTCGGTGGGCGAGGAAGAGCTTTCCGGCTTCGACACCACCCCGCTGGTCGGCCACCTGGCCGCCTGGAACTACTTCATGTCGGTCGACACGCCCGAGAACGCCGAGTTCATCGCCGCCTGGCACGAATTCATCGGCAACGAGGACCGCGTGACCAACGACCCGATGGAGGCCCACTACATCGGCTTCAACCTCTGGGTGAAGGCCGTCGAGGCCGCCGGCTCCACCGATGCCGACGCGGTGATCGACTCCATCGTCGGCCTCGAGACGCCGAACCTCACCGGCGGCATCGCCACCATGCTGCCGAACCACCACATCACCAAGCCGGTGCTGATCGGTGAAATCCAGGACGACGGCCAGTTCTTCGTGGTCTGGGAAACCGAGGACCTCGTTCCCGGCGACGCCTGGTCCGACTATCTGCCGGAATCCAAGATGCTGGAAGCCGATTGGACCGCCCCGATCAACTGCGGCAACTACAACACCGAGACCCAGACCTGCGGCGGCTCGGCGGAGTAACAGCCTCCTCCACGGGGCAGGCCCGCCTGCCCCGCACGCGATACGCACCCTCCCCTCGCGGGGAGGGCTGGGGTGGGGGTTCCGGCACGACCGCGAATGCCGCGCACGCGGTTCTTGCAGAACCCCCACCCCAACCCCTCTCGCAAGGGAAGAGGGAACTCTTCCCGAGGAACGACAAGGACTTACGCCGCCATGCTGACTCTCCGCGCTATCCGCCTGGTGCTGCTGGTCCTGCCGTTCCTGCTCCTGCCGTCGGCCGCTGCCCGCGCCCAGGATGCCGCCGTCGACATCGCCGCCAGCATCCAGGCCATGGGCGAGGCCAGCCTGCGCGAACTGGCGCAGATCGTTTCCGACCTCGCCTCGACCGGCGACCCCGCCGTGGTGCCCGCCCTCGAGGCCCTGGGCGCCGGCGATCTCTATCTCGACGAAACCTCCGGCGTCGTGGTCATCCGGCGCGGCTCGTCCCATCTCGATCCGGTTTCCGGAGAGGCGGTCGAGCTGGCCGCGGACGCCGACCTGTCCCGCATCCGCGTCAACAACAGCCTGAGGCGCGACATCGCCGCAGCACTGTCCGGCATGACCCTGATGAGCGACAGCCCGGCGACCCGGCTTTCCGCGGCGCAGGGCTTCCTCTCCAACCCCGATGCGGCCAACCTGCCCCTTCTGGACGAGGCGATCGCCGCCGAGACCAACCCCAATGTGCTGCGCACCATGCAGGCGGCGCGCGCCGTCACCATCCTCGGCAGCGCCGAGGCGAGCCTCGAGGACAAGCGGGCCGCCATCCCCGTCATCGCCGCCAGCGCCGGCCGCTCGGCCATCACCATCCTGACGGGCGCCCTCGCATCCGCTCCGGAAGAGCTCAAGCCCGCGATCCAGTCGGCGCTGGCCGGGCTGGAGCAGGAGCGCGCCGTCTGGGGTGCCTTGCAGAACGTCTGGTTCGGCATCTCGCTCGGCTCGGTGCTGCTGCTCGCCGCCATCGGCCTCGCCATCACCTTCGGCGTGATGGGCGTCATCAACATGGCCCATGGCGAGATGGTCATGCTCGGTGCCTATACCACCTTCCTCGTCCAGCTCTTCATCCGCCAGAACTTCCCCGGCCTGCTCGACTATTCGCTGCTTATCTCGCTGCCCGCCGCCTTCCTCGTCACCGGCGCCGTCGGCGTCGGCATCGAGCGTGGCATCATCCGCTGGCTCTACGGCCGGCCGCTCGAAACCCTGCTCGCCACCTGGGGCCTGTCGCTGATCCTGCAGCAGAGCGTCCGTTCCATCTTCGGGCCCACCAACCAGATGGTCATCGCCCCCACCTGGATGTCCGGCTCCTTCGAATTCTACGGTCTCTCCATCACCTATGGCCGGTTCTGGATCGTCATCTTCGCCCTGATCGTCTTCGCCCTGCTGCTGCTGGTGCTCAACCGCACGCCGCTGGGCCTGCAGATGCGCGCCGTCACCCAGAACCGCCGCATGGCTTCGGCCATGGGCATCCGTACCCCCTTCGTCGACGCCATGACCTTCGGCCTCGGCTCGGGCATCGCCGGCCTCGCCGGCGTGGCGCTGACGCAGATCGACAACATCTCCCCCAACCTGGGGCAGAACTACATCATCGACAGCTTCATGGTCGTGGTCTTCGGCGGCGTCGGCAATCTCTGGGGCACGCTGGTGGGCGCCCTGACGCTCGGCGTCGCCAACAAGTTCCTCGAGCCCTATGCCGGCGCCGTCTTGGGCAAGATCTTGATCCTGGTGCTCATCATCCTCTTCATCCAGCGCCGGCCGAGAGGGCTGTTCGCGCTCAAGGGACGGGCGGTGGAGCAATGATCGGCATGCCCAAGCCCCCCTCACGCGGATTGCGCAGCAGTCCGACCTCTCCCTTCGGGGGAGAGGTGTCGCTCCGCGACTTTGGCCCTCTCCACCTCTCCCTTCGGAGGAGAGGTCGGCGCGCAGCGCCGGGTGAGGGGGCCTTCCAGAAAGGCGGGAAATCATGCTGACCCAAGCCCTGCTCCGCGCGCTCGACAGGAAGGCCGTCTGGGTCGTCGGCATCTTCCTCGCCGTGGCGATCCTCGTGCCCATGGCCAATCTGCTGATCCCGCCGGGCCAGTTCGGCCATGTGCCCACCTATCTCGTCTCGCTGATGGGCAAGTATCTGAGCTACGCCATCCTGGCGCTGGCGCTGGATCTGGTCTGGGGCTATTGCGGCATTCTCTCGCTCGGCCACGGCGCCTTCTTCGCGCTCGGCGGCTACGCCATGGGCATGTATCTCATGCGCCAGATCGGCACCCGGGGCGTCTATGGCCATCCGGTGCTGCCCGATTTCATGGTGTTCCTCAACTGGAAGGAACTGCCCTGGTACTGGCAGGGCTTCGACAATTTCTGGTTCGCCATGGCCATGGTGGTCTTCGTGCCGGGCCTGCTGGCCTTCGTCTTCGGCTTTTTCGCCTTCCGGAGCCGCGTCACCGGGGTCTACCTGTCCATCATCACCCAGGCCATGACCTTCGCCCTGCTGCTCGCCTTCTTCCGCAACGACATGGGGTTCGGCGGCAATAACGGCCTCACCGATTTCAAGGACATCCTCGGCCAGCCCGTGCAGGCGCGGAACACCCGCCTCGTGCTCTTCGCCGCCACCGCCGTGACGCTGGCCCTGTCGGTCCTGGTCTGCTCGCTGATCGTCAATTCCAAGCTCGGCAAGGTGATGATCGCCGTGCGCGACGCGGAAAGCCGCACGCGGTTCCTCGGCTACCGCGTCGAATATGTGAAGCTCTTCGCCTTCACGGTCTCCGCCATCATGGCCGGCATCGCCGGCGCCCTCTACGTGCCGCAGGTGGGCATCATCAATCCGGGCGAGTTCGAGCCGGGCAATTCCATCGAGGTGGTCATCTGGACCGCCGTGGGCGGGCGCGGCACGCTGATCGGGCCGATCATCGGCGCCATCGTCGTCAACCTCGGCAAGTCCTGGTTCACCACCGTCCTGCCCGAATTCTGGCTCTTCGCCCTGGGCGCGCTGTTCATCTTCGTCACCCTGTTCCTGCCGAAAGGCATCGTCGGGCTGTGGCGCCAGTTCTTCGGCGCCCGCCGTAAGCCCGCCGACAGCCAGCCGACCCCGCCCACGCCCACGGCATCGGCCGACATCGAGCGCGGCGAGGACCCCGCCAGCTTCGGCGACGATCCCCAGCCCCGGCCCGCGGAGTAGAGGCGATGAGCAAGGCACAGGACACGATGCTCTATCTCGACGGCGTCTCGGTCGCCTTCGACGGCTTCAAGGCCATCAACAACCTCTCCATCATCGTGCGTCCGGCCGAGATGCTGGCCATCATCGGCCCCAACGGCGCCGGCAAGACCACCATGATGGACATCATCACCGGCAAGACCCGGCCGGATGCCGGCGAGGTGCTGTTCGACGGGCGCACCGACCTCACCCGGCTGGACGAAGCCGCCATCGCCAATCTCGGCATCGGCCGCAAGTTCCAGAAGCCCACCGTCTTCGAGAGCCATACGGTCTGGGACAATCTCGAAATGGCGCTGAAGAAGCCGCGCGGCATCTTCGCCACCCTGTTCTACACCGCCAGCGACACGGACATCGCCCGCATCACCGAGATCCTCGAGACGGTCCGCCTGCTCCACCGCAAGGACGAGCTTGCGGCCAATCTCAGCCACGGCCAGAAGCAATGGCTGGAGATCGGCATGCTGCTGGCGCAGGACCCCAAGCTGCTGCTGGTCGACGAGCCCGTCGCCGGCATGACCGACAGCGAGACCGCCGAGACCGCCAAGCTGCTGCGCGAGATTTCGCAAACCCGCTCCGTGGTCGTGGTCGAGCACGACATGAGCTTCGTGCGCGAGCTCGGCTCCCGCGTCGTCTGCCTGGCCGAGGGCTCGGTGCTGGCCGAAGGCTCGCTCGAACAGGTCAGCGCCAATCCCATCGTCATCGAAAGGTATCTGGGACGATGACCACCGCCCTCTCCGTCAACGCCATCGATCTGCACTACGGCGCCGCCCAGGCGCTCAAGGGGATTTCCATCGCCTGCCGGCCGGGGCGGATCACCGCCGTGCTCGGCCGCAACGGCGTGGGCAAATCCTCCACCCTGCGCGCCATAACCGGCATCAACCATGTCTCGGCCGGCGACATAACCTTCGGCGAGGAAACCCTGCGTCGGCTGCCCCCCTACAGGCGCGCCCGCATGGGGCTCGGCTATGTGCCGCAGGGCCGCGAGATCTTCCCGCTGCTGACGGTGAAGGAAAACCTCGAAACCGGCTATGCCGGCCTGCCCCGTTCGGAACGCAGCATTCCCGCTTATATCTTCGAGCTCTTCCCCGTGCTCAAATCCATGCTGGGCCGGCGCGGCGGCGATCTGTCGGGCGGCCAGCAGCAGCAGCTGGCGATCGGCCGCGCCCTGGTCACCCGGCCAAAGGTGCTGGTGCTCGACGAGCCCACGGAAGGCATCCAGCCCTCGATCATCAAGGACATCGGCCGCGCCCTGCAATTCCTGCGCGACGAGAAGGGCATGACCATCCTTCTGGTCGAGCAGTTCCTCGATTTCTGCCGCGAGATCGCCGACGACATCTACGTGATGGACCGTGGCGAGATCATGCATTCGGGGCCGGCCAGCGACCTCGACCTGCCGGAGGTCCGCCGTCACCTGATGGTCTAGGATGAACGAGGCTCGAAACGCAAATGCGCCCGGCCGAGGCCGGGCGCCAGGGAAGAACGGGATGATCCGTGCCTTATTCGCTGACGAGGCCGGCTTCGATGCAGGCTTCCAGGGTCAGCGTCTCGAGGTCGATGGTGGCGGTGGGAGTGGTATCCGCGGTGACCTCTTCCTCGGCTTCGCCGCCGTCGTCATCCTCCTCGGTGGTGCCCAGCGCCTCGGTGCTCTCGGCCGTGCTCAACTCGTCGCAGCGGGCCTGGACGGCGGCCAGTTCGGCTTCCGGAACTTCGACGCCGTTGATCACGGTCTGCGCATAGACCGGGCCGGACAGGGCGAGGGCGGAACACAGAGCGGCAATGGAAAGAGCGGATTTGATGTTCATTTGAATAACCTCTTGAAATGTCGCCATGAAAGAGCGTTTGCTCACCCCTTCAACGGCACGCCCGAGAGATCGTTGCGATGAAAGTCCCGCTGCCCGAAAATGTGATCGAACCAGCCTTGCAGCGGGCGCGCGGCATTGGGCGCGTGGGTACGAGCCAGCGTGCGGGGCGGACCGAAATCCGCACCCTGTTCCAGGAGGGCTGCAGCAAGATACGGCTGCCCAACACCCATTCGGCCGCGCTCGAGGCCGTCCTGATCAACACCGCCGGCGGCCTCACCGGCGGCGACCGCCTGCAATGGAAGGCCGAGGTCGCCGGCGGCGGCCATCTCGTCCTCACCACCCAGGCCTGCGAGCGCATCTACCGCTCGACCGGCGACGACGCCCGGGTGGAGACAGAGCTGCGAATCGGCCCTGGCGCCCATCTGGACTGGCTGCCGCAGGAAACCATCCTGTTCGCCGCCAGCCGGCTGGACCGCCGCCTCGAGGCCGATCTTGCCGATGGCGCCACCTTGACCGCCATCGAGGCCGTGCTGCTGGGGCGCGACGCCATGGGCGAGCAGGCGCGCGACGCGCTGCTGCGCGACACCTGGCGCATCCGCCGCAACGGCCGGCTGATCCATGCCGAAGCCACCCGCCTCTCGGCCGCCGATGCCGAGCGCGACGCCCTGCCCCTGCTCGCCGGCTGCCGCGCCTTCGCCTCCATCCTCCATGTCGCTGCCACTGCCGGGGACGCCGAAAGGCTGCGCGACCGCGTTCGCGGCCTGATGCCGCCCCAGGGTGCCATCGCCGCCAGCGCCACGGGTGAACGATTGGTCATACGTGCCATGGCGCAAACCGGGCTTGCATTGCGCCGGCTGATCGTTCCAACTCTGCTCGAACTGACCGCGGCCGGCAGCCTGCCGCGCCTGTGGCATCTCTAGGACCGGCCTACCCATGAATCTGACGCCTCGTGAAAAAGACAAGCTGCTGGTGGCGATGGCCGCCATCGTCGCCCGCAAGCGCCTGGAGCGCGGCGTCCGGCTCAACCATCCCGAGGCCGTGGCCCTGATCACCGATTTCGTGGTCGAGGGCGCGCGCGACGGCCGCCCCGTGGCCGAATTGATGGAAGCCGGCGCCCATGTGGTGAGCCGGGACCAGGTGATGGAGGGCGTGGCCGAGATGATCCATGACGTGCAGGTTGAGGCCACCTTCCCCGACGGGACCAAGCTGGTGACCGTCCATCGTCCCATTCGCTGAAGGAGCCGAGGCATGATACCGGGCGAAGTCATTCCCAGGGCCGGCGAGATCGAGCTCAATGCCGGCGCCGGCCAGGTCACGCTGGAAGTCGCCAATACCGGCGACCGCCCCGTCCAGGTCGGGTCGCACTATCATTTCTACGAGACCAATCCCGGCCTCAGCTTCGACCGCGACAAGGCCCGGGGCATGCGGCTCGACATCGCCGCCGGCACGGCCGTGCGCTTCGAGCCGGGCCAGACGCGCGAGGTGAAGCTGGTGCCGATCGGCGGCGCGCGCCGCATCTTCGGCTTCCGCCAAGAGATCATGGGGGATTTGTGAGCGCGGCCGCGCTTTGCAGGCCAGCCGGCCCGGCGCCATGGCGCTCGGGCCCGAAAGATGCTTTAAGGGCACCAGCAGATACCAACCGGCCCATATCGCATGACGACCACCACCGAGACGTCCCCTCCCTCCAAGGAGGCCGTGTTCAAGCGGCGCTTCGCCGCCGTGCTGCAGGATTTGCAGCAGGCCGGATCGAAGGATGGCGAGGCCATGGCGCTATTGGGCAGCCTCGCGGGGGAACTCGCGGCCAAGGCCGGCCAGAAGAGCTGGACCGGGCTCAAGTCGATCATGACGGCGGATGCCTATGCGTCCCTGCTCCGCACCTTCGACGACCGCGGCAATCGCCATCACCGGGAAGGGCGCGCCAAGCACGCCTACGCCATCCAGGCCCTGGCCATTTCGCTGGTGGCGGCCACCCAGCGCTCCGACCCCGCCATGGCCGCGGGCGAGAAGCTGCTGGATTCGGTGATCGACTATACCGTGGCGGTCTATTTCAGGCAGAAGGCGGCGGCCCGCCACTAGCGCAAAAGAAAAGGCAGAGCGCCGAAGCGCTCCGCCCGGTCTGGCTGCGATGTGAAGCCGGCTCAGGCGCGGTCGTCCACGAAGACGACCACCGAGCCGTCGGCCTGGCTCTGCACGGCCACGACATCTTCCACGTCATGGCCCTCCGCTTCGAGCTTGGCGGTGATCGCCGCGTTCGCCTCGATGGAGGAATGCAGGGTAGCCAGATCGGCCTCGTGCTCGGTCAGCGCCTGATCGAGCGCGCTGGCTTCGCCTTCGAGCGAGGACAGCAGCACGATGGTCACGCTGGCCTCGTCGGTGACCGCGCTGAGATCGACGGCGGACGAACCCTGGATGGAGGCGATCACGGAGTCGTAGCTGTGCTCGCCCGTATCGACGGAGGCGCCGGCCGAGGCGTCTGCCCCGGCATCCACGCCCACATCGCCGGCCGGAGTTTCGACCGACACGCCGCCCTCGGCATCCGCATCGACGCCCACGCCCGCATCCTGTGCGAAGGCGCCGACAGACGTGCTGGCCAGAAGCGCGGCAGCGAAGGTGGTGGCGATAATCTTCTTCATTTCTCTATCCTTTTCATTGGCGGTTGTTGCACCCCGCTTGGACGGCGAAACAACGGCCCCTCCCCCGAATGGTTGCGACACATTTTCAGCCCGGCTGAAAATGTGATCGGCCTTTTCACCCGCCAGACGCCCTAGAAAATCCGGAGCCCGCCATGCCCGCCCGCATCTCCCGCGCCACCTATGCCGACATGTATGGCCCCACCACAGGCGACAGGGTGCGCCTGGCCGACACCGAGCTGTTCATCGAGGTGGAGAAGGATTTCACCATCTATGGCGAGGAGGTGAAGTTCGGCGGCGGCAAGGTCATCCGCGACGGCATGGGCCAGTCCCAGCGCACCCGGGCGGAAGGCGCGGTGGACACCGTCATCACCAACGCGCTGGTGGTGGACCATACCGGCATCTACAAGGCCGATATCGGCCTCAAGGACGGCCGCATCGCCGGCATCGGCAAGGCCGGCAATCCCGACACCCAGCCGGGCGTCGACATCGTCATCGGCCCCTCGACCGAGGCCATTGCCGGCGAGGGCAGGATCCTCACCGCCGGCGGCATGGACGCCCATATCCATTTCATCGCCCCCCAGCAGATCGAGGAAGCGCTGATGAGCGGGGTGACCACCATGCTGGGCGGCGGCACCGGCCCCGCCCACGGCACCCTGGCGACCACCTGCACCGGCGCCTGGCATATCGAGCGCATGATCGAGAGCTTCGACGCCTTCCCGATGAACCTGGCGCTGGCCGGCAAGGGCAATGCGTCGGTCCCGGCGCCGCTGGAGGAGATGATCCTGTCCGGCGCCTCCTGCCTCAAGCTGCACGAGGACTGGGGCACCACCCCGGCGGCCATCGACAACTGCCTCTCGGTGGCCGACGACTATGACGTGCAGGTGATGATCCACACCGACACGCTCAACGAGAGCGGCTTCGTCGAGGACACCATCGGCGCCTTCAAGGGCCGCACCATCCACGCCTTCCACACCGAGGGCGCCGGCGGCGGCCACGCCCCCGACATCATCCGGGTGGCGGGACTGCCCAACGTCATCCCCTCCTCCACCAATCCCACCCGTCCCTACACGCAGAACACCATTGCCGAGCATCTCGACATGCTCATGGTCTGCCACCACCTCGACCAGAACATCCCCGAGGACGTGGCCTTCGCCGAAAGCCGCATCCGCAAGGAGACCATCGCCGCCGAGGACATCCTGCACGACATGGGCGCCTTCTCGATCATCTCCTCCGACAGCCAGGCCATGGGCCGCGTCGGCGAAGTGATCATCCGCACCTGGCAGACGGCCGACAAGATGAAGCGCCAGCGCGGACGCCTGCCCGAGGAGGCCGGCGACAACGACAATTTCCGCGTCCGCCGCTACGTCGCCAAATACACGATCAACCCCGCCATCGCCCACGGCATGAGCCGGCACATCGGCTCGGTGGAGGTCGGCAAGCGCGCCGATCTGGTGCTGTGGAGCCCCGCCTTCTTCGGGGTGAAGCCGGAGATGGTGCTGATCGGCGGCGCCATCGCCGCCGCGCCCATGGGCGATCCCAACGCCTCCATCCCCACGCCCCAGCCCATGCACTACCGCCCCATGTTCGGCGCCTTCGGCAAGCTGGTGACGCGCACCGCGGTCACCTTCATCTCCCAGGCCGCCCACGAGGCCGGCCTGCGCGACCGGCTCGGCGTCGACAAGCAGCTTCTGCCCGTCTCCAACACCCGCGGCGGCATCGGCAAGGCGGCCATGAAGCTCAACACCGCCACGCCGCATATTGACGTTCACCCCGAAACCTATGAAGTGCGGGCGGATGGCGAATTGCTGACCTGCGAACCCGCCACCGTCCTGCCCATGGCCCAACGGTATTTCCTGTTTTGACCCGCACGACCCAGAAGCTCGAAAAAGGCCTCCCTGCCGATCCGGTCCTGGCGTTGCGCGCCCGCGAGCTGCTGGCGAGGGTCAGGGCCCTCGTCCAGGCCGGCAAGTGGAAGGACGCCGCCCCGCTCTGCCACGACCTGGTCCGGACCGCCCCCACCCTCGGCGAGGGCCACGAGCTCATGGGCATCGTCGCCATGAAGACCGGCGCCGTGGAGATCGCGGCGGGCTGTTTCGAGCGTGCCGTCGGCGCCGGCCCCGCGTCGGGCCAGCGGCTCCTGCTCTGGGGACAGGCCCTGCTGGCGCTCGGCACCGCCGACAAGGCCGAGCAGGTGCTTCTCCGCGCGCTGGCCATCCGCCCCGACGATCCCGGGGTGCTGCGCTGTCTGGCGCAGGCCCAGCTCGATCTCGGCTGTCCGGATGCGGCGCTCAAGAGCTTCCGCCGCGCCCTCAAGCGGCGGCCGGACGATGCCTATTCCAGCCACATGGTGGCCGCCCTCACCCGGTCCGGCACACCCGACCGCACCTATGTGGCGGGCCTGTTCGACGCCTATGCCGGCACCTTCGAGGAACACCTCACCGGCGCCCTGCAATACCGCACGCCCCAGCTCCTCGCCGATCTGCTGCGCGAGCGCGGCATCCCCCGGGGGCCGGCGCTCGACATCGGCTGCGGCACCGGCCTCATGGCCGCCACTCTGGCAGGCGACGTCGAGGTCATCGACGGCATCGACATCGCGCCGGCCATGATCGAAAAGGCGCGGGCGCGTGGGCTCTACCGCTCGCTGGCCGCGGGCGACGCCATCGAGGTGCTGGCCGGCGATCCGGATTTCGCCGGCCCCTACGCGCTGGTCCTCGCCGCCGACGTCTTCGTCTATATCGGCGCCATCGATGCCTTGTTCGCCGCCATAGCGGCGCGGCTCGCGCCCGCCGGCCTCCTCGCCTTCTCCGTCGAGACGGCAACGGGCCCCGGCATCGAGATCCGCTCCAGCGGCCGCTTCGCCCATGGCCGGGCCTATCTCGAGAACCTGGCGGCGGCCAACGGCCTCGCCATCGCCGCCGTCTCCGAGCAGCCCCTCCGTCTCGAGCTGCATCGTCAGGTGCCCGGCACCCTCTATGTGCTGGGGCGCCGATGACGCCGCGTCTCACTTCTGCCGTTGCCCTGCGTCAGTCTCGGACGCCGCCAGTAAGGAGCCACCCCATGATCCGGAATCTTGCCCTGCCGCTCGCCGCCCTCGCTGTCCTGCTGCCCGCCGTTTCCGCCTCGGCCCAGTCCACCACGGCGAGCCTGACTCTCTCCCTCGACAGCGCCGGGGACATCGAGCGCAACGTCGTCACCTATCAGTGCGACGACGAGCAGACCCTGAGCGTGCAATATGTCAACGCCGCCCCCAATTTCCTCGCCATCGTGCCGGTGGATGGGCAGAACCACGTCTTCGTCACTACCATATCGGCATCCGGCGCCCGCTATGTCGCCGGCCCCTTCGAGTGGTGGTCGAGCGGCGACGAGGCGACGCTGCGCGACCTGATGCAGGACGAGGACGCCGGGCCGCTGGCGAACTGCACCGCGGTCAGCAACACCCCCTGACCGAGCCCGCCGGAACCGCCATGCTTCGCGCCACCGCCATCCTGCCGCCCGATCACGCCAGGGGGACACCCTTCGACCGGGTCATCCTCGAACACGACGAGCGCCGCCTGCGCCGCAAGCTGTTGCGCCTGGTGCATGGCGACGAGGTGCTGGTCGATTTCCCCCAGACCGTGACGCTGGAGCACCGCAGCGTCCTCGAGCTGGAGGACGGAAGGCTGGTGGAGGTCATCGCCGCCGAGGAATATCTCCACGAGGTGCGCGCCGGGGATGCCGGCCACCTGCTGCGCCTCGCCTGGCATATCGGCAACCGCCATACCCCTGCCCAGCTCGAGCCGGACCGCATCCTCATCAAGCGCGACCATGTGCTGAGGGCCATGCTGGAAGGGCTCGGGGCGACGGTGACCGATGTGCGGGAGCCGTTCTTTGCCGAGCATGGCGCCTATAGCCACAGCCACGGCGCCGCCGATGGCGGCCACGCCCTGCTCCGGCGCCAGTGACCGCCGCGCTGCAGAAGCTGCTCACCTGGCTGTCCCCGGCCTTCCCGGTGGGAGCCTTCGCCTGGTCGGCCGGGCTGGAGACGGCCATCGCCGACCGCGCCGTGCACGATCGCGCCACCACCGCGCAATGGGTCGGCGCCATACTCGCGCATGGCGGCTTGCGCACCGACGCCATCCTGCTCGCCCATGCCCATCGCCACCATGCCGAGGCCCCCGTCCTGCGGGAACTGGCCGATCTCTGCCTCGCCCTCACCCCTGCCAGCGAGCGCCACGCCGAAACCGCGCTGACGGGGGACGCCTTCGTGCGGGCCGTCGCCGCCTGGCCCCTGCGGACGCCGCCCGCCCTGCCCGACCCCTGCCCCTATCCCATCGCCGTCGGCGCGCTGGCCGCCGGCCATGGCATCGCCCTGGCCGACACGCTTGTCGGCTTCCTCACCGCCGCCGTTCACAGCCAGGTTTCGGTGGCCGTGCGGCTGGTGCCCATCGGGCAGGAAGATGGCTTGGCGATCCTGGCGGCGCTGGAGCCCCGGGTGGCGGCACTGGCCGATCTGTGCCAGCATGCCGCACTGGACGATATTGGCAGCGTGGCCTATGGCGCGGATATTGCCCAGATGAGGCACGAAACGCTGCGCACGAGGATTTTCCGGTCATGAGCATGTTCATCTCCTCCCTGATGTTCATCGCCCTGTTCGCCGTGGCGCTGGCCCATTTCCTTTGGTCGCTCGGGCGCACCTGGCCCATCCGCGACGAAAAGCTCCTGGCCCAGACCGTGGTGGGCTTCCGCGACATCGAGCGCATGCCGCCCCGGCTGGCCTCCTTCGCCGTCGCCGTGGCCGCCGCCGCCGCCGGCGTCCTCGCCCTGGCGCTGGCCGATCACGACAGCGGCGGCCTGCCGCTCAACCTCGTCGGCCTGCTGCTCGCCGCCATCTTCCTGGCGCGCGGCGCCCTCGGCTATACCGGCTGGTGGGCCGAACGGACGCCCGAGCCCAATTTCCGCCTCAACGACCGGCGGGTCTATTCCCCGCTCTGCCTCGCCCTCGGCCTCGGCTTCCTCGCCTTGGTCTATTTCCGCCTCACCTGAGCTTCGGAGCCCATCATGTCCAAGAGCCTCAACGGTCCCCTTCGCATCGGCATCGGCGGCCCGGTGGGCTCGGGCAAGACCACCTTGTGCGAGATGCTGCTCAAGGCCATGCGCGACCGCTATTCCATGGCCGTGGTCACCAACGACATCTATACAAGGGAGGATGCGCTGATCCTCGCCCGGGCCCAGGCCATCTCCGAGGACCGCATCGTCGGGGTGGAGACCGGCGGCTGCCCGCACACCGCCATCCGCGAGGACGCCTCGCTCAACCTGGCGGCCATCGACGAGTTGACCCGGAAATTTCCCGATCTCGACATCGTGCTGATCGAAAGCGGCGGCGACAACCTGGCGGCCACCTTCTCGCCGGACCTCGCCGACCTCACCATCTACGTGATCTCGGTGGCCCAGGGCGAGAAGATCCCCCGCAAGGGCGGCCCGGCCATTTCCCGCTCCGACCTCCTGGTCGTCACCCACACCGACCTCGCCCCCCATGTCGGCGCCAGCCTTGAGGTCATGGAAGCCGACACGCAAAAGGTCCGTGAGGGCCGGCCCTATGTCTTCACCGACCTGCTGCGCCGCGAAAGCCTCGACCGGATCGTCGGCTTCATCGAAAAGCACGGCGGCTTTGCCGCGCAGGCGGCGGAATAGACCACCTCCCTCTCCCCTTGTGGGAGAGGGACGGAACAATCTGCGTTCAGCAGATTGCTCAGGGTGAGGGGTTCTCTCTCCGCGCACGCGGATCGCAGGCCCCCTGATCCGCTCTCGGGGCACCGTCTCCCTCAAGGGGAGGAAGGTTCGCGCATGTTGCAGCCTATTGAGGCCGCACCAGCGCCACCACGGATCGCGGCGGCAGCGTCGCCGTCCCTTCCGTGAACTGCACCGGCGCGGTGTCGTCCGACTGGATGCCCACGGCCCATTCCCCTTCCGGCAGCCGCGCCACCACCGGCTCCACCCGGCGGTTGAACCACACCAGCACCTCGTCGTCCTTGTGCCTGAGGTGCATGCCGAGCACCGAGGCGCTGGCGTCGTTCCAGTCGGCCTCGTTCATCTCTCGCCCGTCCGGATGCAGCCACACGACGTCGCGCACGCCGTGGCGCTCCTGCCCGGTGAGAAAATGGTCGTGGCTGATGGCCGGATGCGCCTTGCGGAAGGCGTTGACCGCGGCCACGAAATCCACCAGCGCCCCGTCGGCGCGCTCCCAGTCCACCCAGGTGATCTCGTTGTCCTGCGCATAGGCGTTGTTGTTGCCCTGCTGCGTCCGGTACATCTCGTCGCCCTGCTGGATCAGCGGCGTGCCGCGCGACAGGAACAGCGTGGCCAGCAGCGCCCGCACGTCGCGCTTGCGCGCCGCGTTGACCGCCGGATCGTCCGTCTCGCCCTCGACGCCGCAGTTCCAGGAGGAATTGTGGTTGTGGCCGTCGCGATTGTTCTCGCCGTTCGCCTCGTTGTGCTTGTCGTGATAGCTGACGAGATCGCGCAGGGTGAACCCGTCATGCACGGCCAGCAGGTTCACCCCGTGGCTCGGCTTGCGGCCCGCCACGTCGAAGATTTCCGCCGAGCCCGACACCTTGCCGGCCAGCGCGCCGATCTTGCCGTTCTCGCCCTTCCAGAAGGCGCGGATTTCGTCGCGATAGGTGTCGTTATGCTCCTGGAACTCCTTGCCGAACTTGCCCAGCGCATAGCCGCCCGGCCCCGGGTCCCAGGGCTCGGCCACCAGAATGGCCTTCTTCAGCACCGGATCGTCCTTGATCTTGCGCAGCATCTCCGCTTCCGGGTTGAATCCCGGATCGCGTCCCAGCACGGTGGCGAGGTCGAAGCGGAAGCCGGAAACGCCCAGTTCCTCGACATAGTAGCGCAGGCTCTCGATCACCAGCCGCTGCACCGCCGGGTGGTCGCAGCGCAGCGTGTTGCCGGTGCCGCTGTCGTTCACCAGGTGCTTCTTCCCGTCCACTTCGACGAAGCGGTAGTAGGTGTGGGGATCGAGCCCCATCAGCGACAGGATCGGCCCCTGCGCGTCCCCCTCCCCGGTATGGTTGTAGACCACGTCGAGGATCACCGAGATGCCGGCCTTGCGATAGGTGTCGGTCATCACCCGCATTTCCTGCGGGCCGCGCGGCGCCAGCCGCGGATCGACGGCGAAATAGGCGATGGGGTTGTAGCCCCAGGCATTGGTCAGCCCCAGCGCCGGCAGATGCCCCTCGTCGATCCAGGCGGCGGTCGGCATGAGCTGGATGGTGTCGACGCCCAGATATTTGAAATGCTCGATCACCCGCCGCGTGGTCAGCGCCGCTATGGTGCCGCGCAGCGGCCCCTGCACGCTGGGATGGCGCATGGTGAAGCCGCGCACGTTGAGCTCGTAGAACAGGCCCGGCGCCTTCCGGCGCGGCTGCGCCAGCTCGTTGCGCTCGCCCTGCACGATGGCCTTGGGCACCAGCGGCGCGGTGTCCACCGCGTCCTCCCGCGCCAGCCGCAGGCGCGGCGAGCGCACGAACGGCCGGTCGAGGAAGCGCGCATAGGGATCGACCAGCAGCTTGTTGGGATCGAAGAAATAGCCCTGGTCCGGATCGTAGGGGCCGTCGGCCCGCAGCCCGTAGCGTGCGCCCGGCCCGATATTGGCGATCAGCCCGGCATGCACATTGTCCTCGTGCACGTCGAGCTCGAAGCGGTCGATCTCCTTGTCCTGCTCGTCGAACAGGCTGACCCATATGGCCGAGGCGCTCTCGGAATAGACCGCGAAATTGACGCCTTCCGGGGTAACGGTGGCACCGAGCGTTTCCGTGCGCCCGCCATGGGGCACCAGTTCGGGTTTCATCGACAATGCAGACCTAGGTGATGACGCTTGGGGCGGAGCGACCGGTACGAGCCCCGATCCCGGCCAGCTCCTCCGCAAGTCCGATGAGGGGTTGGAGGGCAAGCTGGGTGTCGAGATCATGGCGTCCATCGGCGGCCTCATACCGTTCAAGGTAGAGCCGCAACGTGGCGCCCACCGTCCCGGTTCCGGAAAGGCGCAGCACTATTCGCGATCCGTCGGTGAAGCCGATGCGGATGCCCTGCCTGGCGCTGGTCGAGCCGTCGACGGGATCGTGATAGGCGAAGTCATCGGCATAGGCCACCTGCAGGTCGCCGAACACCTGCCCCGGCAGCCCCGGCAGCCTGGCGCGCAGATCGTCCACCAGCGCATTGGCGGCCGCCGCATCCACCTCTTCGTAGTCGTGGCGGGTATAGTAGTTGCGCCCGTAGGTCGCCCAGTGCTCGCGCACGATGGCATCGACGCTCTGCCTGCGCACGGCCAGGATGTTGAGCCATAGCAGCACCGCCCAGAGTCCGTCCTTCTCCCGCACGTGGCTGGAGCCGGTCCCCGCGCTT
>Ga0182793_1000618_pt1 | contig 26038 bp, 24 predicted proteins | sample Passage237A_FD_130498 | JGI IMG/M metagenome (GOLD analysis project Ga0182793, IMG submission 130498) | Cellulose adapted compost microbial communities from Newby Island Compost Facility, Milpitas, CA, USA - Passage2 37A (version 2) (version 2) ... | reverse complement strand
CCCCCACCCCCCCCCCCCCACCCCGGCCTGATGCCCGTCGCTCAGGCACGGGCGCGTAGGCCCGCTCCCCCGCCCCCCGCCCCCGCCAGTGAATCCCTGCCCTTGATGCAGTGCCTGGATCGCATCCTCGCCGAAGACCTGGTGGCTCAGTTGGACAACCCACCCCACGACAATTCCGCCATGGACGGCTATGCCCTGCGCGCTGCCGACCTGGCTAGCAACACCCAAACCCCGCCCAGACTCAAGGTGATTGGCAAATCCCTCGCCGGTCACCCATTTTCAGACGAGCTGGGCTGTGGTCAAGCTGTGTTGATCACCACCGGCGCCTGCCTGCCCCAGGGGGCAGATACAGTGGTCATGCAGGAACAGTGTCGCGAGGAGGATGGATGGCTCTATCTTGAGAGCACCGCCCTGAAACCCGGCAGCCATATCCGCCGCCAGGGCGAAGACCTGAACCGGGGCGCACCCCTGCTAACCAAGGGCCAACGACTGGGGCCAGTGCAACTGGCGCTGCTCGCCAGCCAGGGGTTTCTTCAAGCGCCCGTACACCAGCGTCTTAAAGTAGCCTTGCTATCCACCGGCGACGAACTCCAGACCCCCAGCCAACCCCTGCAACCAGGGCAAATCTACGACAGCAACCGCTACGGGCTTATGGCCCTGCTCAGCCGCCTGGGCTTCGAGGTGCTGGATCTGGGGCAAGTCGGCGATGACCCGGCGCTGATTCGCCGGGCGCTATTGCAGGCCAGCGAACAGGCCCAGGCGCTGGTGACCAGCGGCGGTGTGTCGGTGGGTGAAGCGGATCATGTCAAACAATTGCTGGCGGAGCTTGGGCAGATAGATTTCTGGAAACTGGCCATCAAGCCCGGCAAGCCCTTTGCCTTTGGCCAGTTGGGCGAATGCCGGTTCTTTGGTTTGCCCGGCAACCCGGTATCGGCTCTGGTCACCCTGCACCAGCTGGCCCTGCCCATTCTGCGGCAGATGGCCGGAGAAATGCCGCCGCCGCCTCTGCTGCTGACCGCCAGAGCCGCCACTCCCCTGAAAAAACAGCCGGGTCGGCGCGATTACCAGAGAGTTACCTTGAGCCGCGCCGCCGATGGCAGTCTGGAAGCCAGCGGGCCCGCCAACCAGGGCTCCGGGCAGCTCACCTCCTTTATCGGCGCACATGCCTATGCGGTGCTGGAGGTGGAGCGCGGGCCTGTGGCGGTGGGCGAAAGCATTCAGGTGATGCCCTTCGACACCTGGCTGATCTAACAACTTCTTACAGAATCCCACGCCAGAAACTTCTAGGATAAGCTTGCCTGTTTCTTTACCAAGGGGATGCTATCCACCATGCGCGCCTGTTCATTGCTTGCTCTGACCCTGGCTCTGGGGTTGCCGTTTTCGGCTATGGCTGAAGACCATTGCCCGCCAGACTCCAGCGATTGCGTTCAGGTCGGCAAATGGCAACTGGGGCTGGGAATAGGCCTGGGTTCGCGCAGCAACCCAGTGGTCAACCGCAGCAATATTCCTCTGGTACTGCTGCCGGAAGTCTCCTACACAGGCGAGCGTTTTTTTATCCAGAACCTGGACTTTGGTGCCATCCTCTGGGAAAACCAGACACATCAGCTGAACCTGTTGCTGACCGCCAGCTACGATCAAGTATTCTTCCATCGCTGGAACCCCGGCAACTTCGTGGTGGAATCTTTTGTGGCCCCCGCTCCTGTCGGTAACGAGCCACCCCCAAGGCAGCAGGATTCCCTGAACAACTCCCCACCTTCAGACATACCCGGCGAGGACGACAGTCCGCCGCCGCCCATTCTCGGTCTGAAGGCTTCATACGAGGTATCCAGCTCACCTGTGCCCCAAAGCTACATAGCTCAGGAACAGGTGCTGCAGGAACAAATCAACGCTCAGGATAAGGAGCGGCATCTGACCTACAGAATTGATGACCTGAGCGGCCTGCACAAAAGACGCATGGCGGCGCTGGCAGGTATCGAGTATCGACTGTCGCTGGAGGACTGGGATCTGCAAGCCCAGTGGCTGCAGGACGTGAGCGGTGTTCACTCGGGGCAGGAGACACGCCTCAGCCTCACCCGCTACTACCAGCGGGAAAAACACAAACTGGCGCTGACACTGGGCGCCAACTGGCAAAGCGATGCGGTGATTGATTACTACTACGGCATTCGCCCTTCCGAAGCTTCTCTGGAAGAAAGCATCTACCGCGGCGAGGCGGGAATCTCAGGTCTTTTCAGTGTGGAATATCGCTATTCACTTACTGAAAACTGGACGCTGAGATTACACACCAGCTATCGCCAGCTGGCCAAAGAAATCCAACGCAGCCCTCTGATCAATGACGACAAGGTCATCACCGGATTTATCGGGGGGGTGTACCATTTCTAAGCGTCAAGGAATGCAGACAGGCTGGCGACTGACACTTCTGTCATTGCTGCTGGCTCCGGTTATGGCAAATGCGGAGAACGAATCCCTGCCGGCCATTCATTTTTCCATCAAGCCGCGTCTGTGCGTTCTGGCCGATGGCGAGCAGGCCTGCGAGGATCAGTTGGAAGTTCACTGGTCTTCACCGGAAGCCCGTTCTCTCTGCCTCTATCGGAATGGCGATTCAATGCCGCTGCAGTGCTGGACCAGCGCCTACTCCGGTCACTACCAGTTTCAACTTACCGCCAGCAGCAGCACGGATTTTCACTTGCGCGAAGTGGAGAGCGAACAGACGCTGGGGCGCGAAGTCTTTGAAGTGGTTTATCAGCAAAAACAATATCGCCGCCAAAGACGCAATCCCTGGAGTTTTTTCTGAGCTGTTAAATTCTTTGTTGTTGAACTGATAAAAACTGCAGCCATAAAAAAAGCCCGCCATCGAAATGGCGGGCTTTTTCTTTTGCACGTTTATCAGTAGAGATAGACAGCACCGGCATTGGGCAGAGCGGCAGAGCCTTCCCTGGGAGCTGCTGCGCCCATGGCACCCACTGCCAGCGTTTCACCATCCTCGGAAAGCGCCAGGCTATTGCCGAAGCTGAGATTGTTCGCAGCCACTGGTGCCTTGATGTAGCGAATCTGATTCCAGCTGTTAGCCTCGCGCTGGAAGAGATACACAGCGCCGACAGCGGAGAGGGAGTCATCAGTTTGATCGCCGCCTATGCCCACAGCATTGCTCTTTTCTCTCATGGCACCCACCGCCAGCAGATCACCATCGGCGGACAGCGACAGGGCTGAGCCGAAATCTGTATAGGCAGCCGCGTTGGAAGCCTTGAGATAAGCTGTTTGACTCCAGTTGTTGCCATTGCGATTGAACAGATAGACAGCACCTGCTTCAGTTGCGCTGGTATCTCCCTGATTGCCATTAATGCCCTGGGCGCCGCTGTTGTCTCTGATAGCACTGATCGCCAGTGTATTACCATCATCACTGATCGCCAGCTTGTGACCAAAGTGAGCGCGCACACGAGGATTGGAGGCTTTCAAATACGCCTGATGCTCCCAGCCCGCATTGGTTTTGACATACACATGAGCTGCACCAGCACGAGTGGCATCCAGATTGTTTTGCTCGCCATTAACACCTGTAGCCGCGCTGTGATCGTAAATGGCTCCCACCACCAGTGTGGACAGATCAGGTGTTACCGCAAGACTGCTGCCAAAACGACTGCCCTGATAAGGCAGACAGCGAACCGGGCTGGGTTCAAAGCAGGGAGAGTAAACAGCAACACTCTGTGGTGCTTTCAGATAGAGACTCTGCGTCCAGTTGTCTTCATCCCGTTCAAACACATAAACAGCACCGGAAATACCGCGAGAGTTATCTGCCTGATCACCATTGGCACCTGTGGCTCCACTCGCCTCTCCCGGCGCACCGACAAACAATGTGTCACCATCCTCGGAAAGCGCCAGACTGCTGCCAAAATAATCATAGGCTTCAGCATTGGACGCTTTGATATAAGCCTGCTCCTGCCAGCTGCTGCCCTCGCGCGCAAACACATAAACAGCGCCGGACTCAACAGCGCTGGCATTATTGCGCTCGCCGTTAATACCTGTGGCGCTGCTGGATTCATAGGGCGTGCCCACGGCGAGAAGTTCGCCATCTTCAGACAGTGCCAACACATAACCAAAATAGTTGGATGCATTGACGGCACCCACGGCAACCTTCAGTTCCGCCTGCTGACTCCAGCTGCCATCGCTCAGATGGAAAATGGTTACTGAGCCCACATTCTCAACCACACAGTCATCGGCATCGCAGTCGATTTCCTCATCCCGGTTGCTGGCACCTACCGCCAGATATTCGCCATCGCGCGACAGCGCCAGACTGTAACCGAAATAATCGCTGGCAGCGGGGTTATTCAGACGCAGTGCGCCTATGGCATTGAGCATGACATCGGATGTCAGCACAGGCGCCGAAGAGGCGCAACCACTGCTGTTGCAGGCTTCCACCATGTAGCGGGTATTGGCCCAATCGTGCAGATGCACCGAAATCTGATCTCTTGCACTGGTACCGGTAATATTGTCGACAATGGTTTCATAGCCGCTGGAACCGTCCTCGTTCTTCAACAGACGGTATTTTGTGGCGTAAGAAACCGGAGCCCAGGAAAACTGCAGGGTCTTGGCAGAGGAGGCAGAGACACTGACGCTGGGTGCGGCAGGCTTTGGCGTTGGCGCGGTTTTTTTGTCTTTGCCGCCGCAGGCGGATAACACCAGTGCGGACAACAGCAAGCTGGCGATCGCCAGACGCTGAATGCTGGAGATTTCTCGTGCTTTCATAACTCTTTCCCTACGTAAAATGATTGAACCTGGGCCAGTATATGACCGCAGCCTGGTGGAATCTGTGAGAAAGTGTTAGCTCACCTGCCCGGGAGTTACAGGTAGCGATCCAGCAGCGCAAGAGTTTTTTCCAGAGCACCGCGATTGGCCTCGGCCACAGTCAGAGCGGCGCTGCCTCTGGCCTCCCGCAGCTGAGCGTCCCCTGCCAGTTGCTCCACAGCCTGGGCCAGATCTTCTGCGGAATTCACCAGCTGCAGGGCACCGGCCTGCTGCAACAACTGCGAGGCTTCGGCAAAGTTGAACAGATGGGGACCACTCAGCAGCGGCAGTCGCCAGGCAGCCGCCTCGATAAAGTTGTGACCGCCCCTGGGAACCAGACTGCCACCCACCAGCACCAGATCGCTGGCGCCATAGAACAGCAGCAACTCACCCAGGGTATCGCCCAACAATATGTCGCAATCCGCCGAGGGCGGCTGACCACTGGTGCGTCTTTGCACACAAAAGTTTTTCGACTCACACAGCTGCGCCACCTGATCAAATCTTTCCGGATGGCGCGGCACCAGTACCAGCAGCAGCTCCCGCAACTGCGACAGGTGTGACTGACGCAAGCGTGCGAGAGCCGCGAGAATTATTTCGTCTTCACCCGGATGGGTGCTGGCAGCTATCCACACCAGACGCTGGCCATTGAGACTCCACTGGACTTTCAGCTCGCATGCGCGGGCCAGTACATCCTCCCCCAGTGTCAGATCGAATTTGATATTGCCGGTCACCTCTGCGCTGTCTTCGGGCAGCCCCAGCGCCAGAAAACGCTGCGCATCATCGGCATTCTGAATGGCGGCACAGCTGAGCTGTTGCAGCATGGGGCGCGTCAGAGCCGCCACTCGCCCATAGCCGCGTGCGGAACGGGCCGAGAGACGACCGTTGATCAGCACCACAGGAATTTCCCGGCGTGCACAGGCGGCAATGGTATTGGGCCAGAGTTCGGTTTCCATGATCACCAGCAGCTCGGGTCTCACCCGCGCCATAAAGCGCATCAGGCAATCGGGCAGATCATAGGGCGCGTAAACATGAAAGACGCTGTCCCCCAACGTCCGGATCACTCGCTCCGAACCTGTGGGCGTGGTGGTGGTGACCACCAGCTGCAATTCCGGCCGCTGCAGCAGCGCGCGAACCAGCGGCAGCGCAGCGATAAATTCACCCAGGGAAACCGTGTGTATCCACACCACCTTTTTACGGGTTGCCAGCGGCGCAAAAAAACCGAAGCGCTCACCCCAGCGGCGCGCATAGGCAGGCGCCAGACGCGCACGCCAAAGCAGTCGCAGAAGTATCAGCGGCAGACTGAGATAAAACACCAGGGTGTAGACAAAACGCATGATGATCCCGCGATGACACAAGAGGCCCGGCAGTGTGCCATAAATAGCCGCCGTCATTAACCAATCCATACACAGCGCCATGCAGGGGGCGCCTTTTTTCGACACAAAAAGCCTTATACTGCCCGCCCTTTGGACTCTTTATCTGGCCCTATGACCTCAGCAGCGCCTCACACACTTCAGCTGGATATCGCCCTGATCGGCGGCGGTATTGCCGGGCTTTGGCTGGTGAACCGCCTGCGCAGGGCGGGCTACAACACAGCCCTGTTTGAACACAGGGCACTGGGCAGCGACCAGACATTGGCCTCCCAGGGCATGATTCACGGCGGCATCAAGTACACACTGGCGGGCAGCCTCAGCAGCGCCTCTGAGGCCATAGCTCAAATGCCCGACTTCTGGCGCAAGTGCTTTTCGTACGACAGCCAATCTGCCGATGATGAACTGCTGGACCTCAGCACCACGCGTCTGCTGAGCGATCATTTTTATCTCTGGTCGCGCCAGAGCCTGAGCAGCCAGCTGGCCGCTTTCTTTGCCAGCAAGATGCTGCGGGGACGACTGCAGAGCCTGCCGCGCGACGCCTTCCCGCCCCTGCTGGCAGAGTCCGCCGGCGCGCTCTATCGCCTCGAGGATCTGGTGGTGGATGTGCCTTCGCTGATCGCCAACCTGGCGCAGCTGGCAGGCAATGATATTTGCCTGCTGCCCGAGGGCAGCCGCCTCGACTGGTCGTCACGGCGTCAGCCCGAACTCTATATCCCCGGTGACCAACCTCTGCTGATCCGCGCCCGCCGTTTTATCTTCTGCGCCGGTCGCGGCAATGGTGATCTGCTCGCTGCCCTGGGCCTCGCCCGACCGGAAATGCAACTGCGCCCGCTGCAACAGGTGATGCTCATCCACCCACAGCTGCCGGAGTTCTACGGCCACTGTGTGGGCATGGACACCAGCCCGCGTCTGACCATTTCCAGTCACCAGCTGAAAGACGGCCAAAGGGTCTGGTATCTGGGCGGCAGCCTTGCAGAAAAAGGGGCAGATCAGAGCTCCGAGCAGGTAATAGCCTCTGCCAAGGCAGAACTGGCAGAACTTATGCCCCAACTGGATCTCACCGGCGCCCGCTGGGCCAGCCTCAGGCTCGACCGCGCCGAAGCACGCCAGCCGGGGCTGGCGCGACCGGACAAGGCGTTTGTCGGTCAACCGCCGGGATGCGACGGCCTGCTGGTGGCCTGGCCCACCAAACTTACCCTGGCACCAGCGCTGGCGCAGGAAACCCTGTCCCTGCTCAAGCAACAGCACCTGGCCCCCAGCGGCGAGCAGCACTCGCTGGGACAATGGCTGAAACAGCCGCCGCTGGCGGCTACACCCTGGGAACAGGCCTTTGGCCATACCTCCGGGGAGGCCTCGAACCATGTCTGATTCACTGCTCAAATGCCCTCTGGGCCAGACCGGCCTTGAAGTCAGCGCTCTCGGCTGGGGTACGGTCAAACTGGGGCGCAACACCCAGGTGAAATACCCCGAAGGTTTTTCGCTGCCGGATGACAGAGTAGCGGCGCAGCTGCTGCATCTGGTGCGGGATCTGGGCATCAACCTGCTGGACACAGCCCCTGCCTACGGCATCAGCGAGGAGCGGCTGGGTAAGCTGCTCAAGGGCCAGCGTCAGGACTGGGTGCTGTGCACCAAGGCGGGCGAGTTTTTTGACGGCCGCGAATCCCGTTTCGACTTTTCTCCCGCCGCCATCAAACTCTCTGTGGAACAGAGCCTGAGACGCCTGCGCAGTGACTATATAGACCTGCTGCTGATACACTCCGACGGCGACGACAGTCGGCTGATTAACGAGCTTGAAGTCTTCAGACCTCTGGAAGAACTGAAACGCGCCGGCTGGATCCGCGCCTACGGCATGTCCACCAAGACGCTGGAGGGAGGATTGCTGACGGCACGCCACGCCGATCTGGTGATGCTCACCTATAATCCCGACCAGCGCGACCAAAAGCCGGTGATCGACGAATGCCTGCGCCTGCACAAGGGCGTACTGGTGAAAAAGGCTCTGGCCAGCGGCCATCTGGCTCTGGATACCCGCCACGCGGACCCTGTCAGTGCCAGCCTGTCGCTGGTGCTGGGCCATCCGGGAGTGACCAGCGCCGTGATCGGCAGCATCAATCCCGATCACCTGCGCAACAATGTCAGCAAGGCCAGAGAAATCCTTGCGACGCAACAGAAGTGAAAGAAATCCTATGAGTGACAACTCACACAGCCTGGATTGGCTGGACGCCGTCAAATGGGACGATCAGGGGCTGGTACCCGCCATCGCCCAGGATGCCAGCACCGGGCGCATACTGATGATGGCCTGGATGAACCGCGACGCCCTGCAACTGACAGCGGCAGAAAAACGCGGCATCTACTGGTCACGTTCACGTCAGCAGTTGTGGCGCAAGGGCGAAAGCTCGGGCCACGTGCAACTGGTTCACGAAATTCGTCTGGACTGCGATGGCGATGTGATAGTGCTGCAAATCACCCAACAGGGAGGCATAGCCTGTCACACAGGACGCGAATCCTGTTTTTATCAGGTGCTGCGCGACGGCCAGTGGTGCACACTGGACCCGGTACTCAAGGACCCCAAGGACATTTATTAACTGCACACTTTTATGGCCGAGTTTCGCATGAACGCAAACGACATACTGGAACAACTGACCAGAGTGCTGGAAGAGCGCAAGGCAAGCGGCGACCCCGCCAGCTCCTACGTCGCCAGCCTGCACTTCAAGGGGCTGAACAAGATTCTCGAAAAAGTGGGCGAGGAGTGCACTGAAACACTGCTCGCTGCCAAGGATGCGCAAGTCAGCGGCGACAACCGCGCGCTGATTTACGAAACCGCCGACCTCTGGTTTCACAGCCTGGTGATGCTCTCCCATCTGGGAACCGACGCCCAGGCAGTGCTGGAAGAACTGGCGCAGCGCTTTGATCTTTCCGGATTGGAAGAGAAAGCCAATCGTTCAAAATAATTTTATCAACACTCTCTACTGAGGATTTTTTTCATGGGTATTAGTGGTATCAACATCTGGCAACTGCTCATCATTCTCGCCATAGTGGTGATGTTGTTTGGCACCAAGCGTCTGCGCTCTCTCGGCAGCGATCTGGGTAGCGCCATCAAGGGTTTCAAAAAATCCATGAGTGACGAAGAAGGCTCAGGTGACAAACAGGAAGAGACCAAGAATCTCGACACAAAAGATGCCGGGACAACTGAGTCAACTGCTCAAAGCAAAGAAAAAACCGAACAAAAGTAATTCCGCTGCTGCGGCACTATAGGTACTCACGTGTTTGATATCGGTTTTTTTGAACTTCTTGTCGTCGCCGTGGTGGCGCTGGTGGTGATAGGCCCGGAGCGCCTGCCCGAGACAGTGCGCAGCATCAGTCTGTGGATTGGCCGTCTGAAACGCAGCCTGCGGGAAACCCGCACCGAGCTGGAAAGACAGCTGGGGGCAGATGAAATAAGACGCCAGTTGCACAACGAGGAAGTGATGCAAAGCCTGGAGCGCACCCGCCGCGAAGTGGAAGCCAGCATGAACCAGGTTCTGAGCGAAGGTGCCAAGGACGACCCGGATGCTGAGGAGCGCAACAAACCGCGCAACTATGCACCGGAAGAGCCTCTGCCGGATCACGCACACGGTGACGCGAATGTCGCCAGCCACCAAGATCATCCCAAGCCCTAGATTATGAGTTCAGAAGATAAAGAACTGCCCCTGGTGCAGCATTTGATCGAACTGCGCAATCGTCTGCTGCGCATCATTCTGGTGGTAGTGGTGTTGTTTTGCGGACTCTTCTATTTCGCCAACGACATCTACTACCTGATATCAGCACCTCTGCAACGCTTGCTGCCGGAATCCAGCAGCATGATTGCCACTGACGTGATCTCGCCCTTCCTGACGCCGCTCAAGCTCACTTTTTTTGCCTCGGTGGTTCTTGCTATTCCCTACATCCTCTATCAGGTGTGGGCCTTTGTTGCGCCGGGACTCTACAAACACGAAAAGCGTTTGATACTGCCACTGATGACCTCCAGTGTGCTGCTGTTCTACGCTGGTATGGCCTTCGCTTACTTTGTAGTTTTCCCCTTACTATTTTCGTTTATCACCGGCATAGGCCTGACCGGCGTCAACACCATGACCGATATCACCAAGTATCTGGATTTTGTGTTGCAGATGTTTTTTGCCTTTGGCCTGGCCTTTGAAATTCCTATCGCCACAGTATTGTTAATTCATGCTGGCGCAATCAGCCCGGAGGGGCTTGCCCAAAAGCGGCCGTACATTGTTGTTGGTTGTTTTGTAGTGGGTATGTTATTGACTCCGCCGGATGTATTTTCACAAATACTTCTAGCCATCCCCATGTGGATGTTGTTTGAAGTCGGAGTATTTTTTGGTCGGATAGTAGATAAGAACAACAAGCAAAGAGAAGAAGATGAGGCGAAGGATGCCTGATCATCCTTCGCGCCTATCTAGGTTTGCAATACCCCCTGAACCGGCTGTTCGCGCGCTTCGAGTCTTTTCCATACCAGCTCGTGGAAGTAGAAAGCGACGGTATTGATGGCGGGCTCTATCAGTGCCACAGCGCCACCCACCAGAACATCTCCGGTCAGGGCGTAGGTCACCCCAAAGGCCACGCTGAAGTGAACTGCTGCGAAACTCATTGTCTTGACCATGATGCAACCTCCTCGGTTACTTGCTCATGGAACCAATAATAATGATTCTCATCATTATTTAAAGACAATTAAAATTATAGAGGCAATATTGATTAGCTATCAGCTGACTGACCCAGCTGCTGAATCAGCTGGCGAATGTCTTCCGCCGCCTGGGGAGAGAGGTCGATGATGGAAAAACCCGCCCAGTGCTTGCCGTTGTAATCCGCGTTGCGCGTCCAGAGGCAGTCCACCCCCAGATGAATACTGGTGACCCCGCCCAGAGATTTGGGCAGATGCAGGTCCAATCTGTAGAGCTTGTCTTCTTCCAGCGGCAGATCGCCGATGATCATCAATCCCTGGGTATGTATGTTGACCAGCCGCCCCAGGTAGACATCGCGCAGGCTGTCATAGACGTCCACATCACCGTCTATGCCGTGCCTTTCCAGCGCGCGGTCATTGTCCTGGGGAGCAAACTTAGCCATTAGCTACCTCGGCCTTGAGCGCATCGGCGCGCTCGTTCAGGGTTTGATAGATGTTTTCCAGCGCCCTTTCGAAGAAGGGTTTGGTGCTACCGGCGATGACCTTGGCGCGACCGGCGATCATCTCCCGCGCCAGTTCCAGGCCGGGGCTGAGAGACACCTTGCGGCCCTGCTGGTCCACCAGCATATAGTGCTGGGTCTTCTTGTTGTACCAGGCCACCTTGAGGCGTTTGCCGCCTTCAAATTCAAACCAGGTACCAAATTCAATCATTCTCAGGCTATCGACAATACGCGCCTCTTCGGGGGTGACGGGATCGTTGGCCGCCACCCGCTGACCGGCTTTTTCCGCCGCCATACTTTCCAGCTTGGTGCGCATGGGCGCAGGGGCTGGCTCCGCCTTGCGGCTCTGCAGCGCCATCTTCTGCAGGGACACTATGGCCTCCAGCAGCTTGCGGCCCTTGCCCTGTTCATAGCCAATGGTTTCGAAGCCGCGCTCCAGACTGGCCATCAGCGGGCCGTGGATTTCCAGCTGCCGCGCCTTGTCTGCCTGCAGGGTCTTGGGTTGAATGGTCCACAGCAGTTCGTCCACCACCTTCAGACCCCGTTTCCAGCTGTCGGAGTGCTCGCCGTAGCGCAGGAGCACAAAGGACAGATAATCCGACCAGGGTTGCAGCAGCAGCAGCAGCACGGCCGAGGGAATCTCCTGGCCATCTGTGCGCCGGCGCACTTCGTCGTTGACCTGCATCTTGGCTTCGCGCAGTTTTTCCTCGCCCTGCACTTTTTCCAGCGCGCGACGCTCCATCAGTTCCTGGCGACGCGCAACGTTATGAGTATAGGCATTAAATTCCAACAGCAGTTCGGCAAAGATACGCACGTCGTTCTTGAATTCTTCCAGCAGACGGAAAACCGTTGTCTTGATCTTGTTGTAGATGTCGTGATGTTCGCTGCCGTCATTGCCCACCCAGCGCACACCCGCTTCCGCCAGGCTGTTGAGCAGCACTCTGGCAGGATGCTCCGGTTGTTCAAAAAAGCCCTTGTCGATAAAGGCGATTTTGAGGAAAGGCGTGTGCAGATAGCTCAGCAACGCCTTGATGGAGTCCGGCAGGTGATCGTCGGAGAGCATGTACTCGAACAGCATGCCCACCAGATCAATGGTCTGCATATCGTCGTTGGCCACGGCTCCCTGGCGGTTCTCACGTGATATCTGCAAGAGCATGTCACGACTGATTTCGGCAATGGACTGGGGCTGGATGGTATCCATTGACGCCAGGCCCTGGGCTGCAGCCTGACGGGTCAGCATCAGGGACTGGGCCTGCAGGCTTTGTAGCACCGTCACCAGCTGGTCATTGGTGTAGATCTGGGATGGCTGCACCACAGCTTCTTCCGGATGAAACTGGTCGCCCTCATCCAGAGAGCCCGTGGCGTGGAGCAATTGACGCGCCGTCACCGCCTGCCCCATGGCCGGGTTGGCCGCGATCATCTGCTGGTTAACATGGGCCTGCAGCAGGCGAATGGCGTTGAGCAGACTCGCCTGATACTGGGCATCGCTGGGGCTGAGTTCACCGGTAAGCAGACGATCGCTGGCGCGCCTCTGGCGGGATGCACCATCGGCGTTGGTTTTATCCTCTCCTTCTCCGTGATGATCAGCGGCATGGCTGTCATCCGGATTGACGGTAATGAATTTGAGGTTGGGCAGCAGATGCTGGTCGATCAGATAGTGGTTGATCTCGTCGTAGAGGCCGTCCAGTGCACCTATCACCTCCTGTTCGAAGGTCTTGTAGCCGAGGATCTTGGTTTTTACATCCACCTCCATGCTGGACAGCACCTTGCGCAGGGATTCACAGAACTGCACAGGGCTCATAGGGTTGCCGCGCTCGTCCAGTTTTTCACCGTCATTCAGCAGCGCCAGACGCTGCTGAATGGACCAGAGAGCTTCCGCGTAAAGCGCATCGGCCCGGTGAGTGATGGAGGTAATGGCAATGGTTTCCTCCAGATCCGAATGCTCCACCAGCGACAACATATCGCCGCTGAAACGCTCTTCACCGGTCAGGGTATTCAGGGTCTTGTTCTTGAATTTCACAAAGCCGTTGGCCAGGTGCTGGCCAAACTCATGCTCCGCCGCCTGCTGTACTGCCGTTAACAGGTTCTGTACTTCAAACAGGGTCGACTGTTCCTTGTTCGAACGCGTCTTTTCCGCATAGTCGGCAATCTGCTTGCCCCACTGACGCCAGAATTGAATAAAGGCCCGGTAGGCAAATGTCCGAGTGGCATCACGACAGAATTTCAGGTGCTGAATAACCTGCTGCTCAGATAAAGGAAAGCTTTGGGATTCCGGCCTGTGCACGCCTCCACCCGTTGTTGAATTATTGTCTTTCATGGGCTTCCTGACATATTTATCCATTGTGCTCATGGCCTAAAGCCGCCCTCACGCTGCTAATCACTGTTTGATTCAAACACTCGCTCAGCCTGGCGCCCTGCATCATCACCGCGAATAGTGTGACCAAATTCACAAATAAAACCAGAGAGATTGACGACACAGATCAATGACCGGGGAATTATTGTTGTGCAAATCACAATTTGGCAGCAAATTTCACTCCAAATTGCCCATTCCCCGAAATTTTTTTGCATTGCGTTTAAGTGACCACCCCTTAAATCCCGCGTAAAAAGATATTCACGCTGCGCCAAAACGCACCAGTTTGATGCATCACGCCCGCCAATGCGCACACATCTGAAGCAAAACAACGTCAAATTTCCCCAAAAGCGCGGCAAAAAGCGGAGAAAACGCCAATTTCCGGATATTGGCATCACATTTGCCTTAAGCCAATTGAACAACTTGTCCGCACTCTGGGTGTTCAGGACGACTGACAATTTGCAATAGAGAGCTAGGGTTCCGACTGTTTTTTTCAGTGACTGGTCCGAGAGCTTTCGACCTCGATGTAAAAATCTTCGACGTTTCAACAGCGAAGACAGGGGTTACACGGCGGGACAAAAGCCCGGGAGACGAATGGCCTGAAGCGCTGTTAGCAGCCGCCAGAGTGCTCCAATAAACCGATGTAACCCCGGAGGTTTTCCATGTTGCGTCTGACCACCCTGCTCGCCGCGCTTTTCCTCTCATCGGCTGTCGCCGCTCAACCTTTCAAGGTCTGCTGGTCCATCTATGTGGGCTGGATGCCCTGGGGCTATGGCGCTGAACAGAAGATCGTCGACAAATGGGCCAAAAAGTACGGTATCGAAATCGAGGTAGTGCAAATCAACGACTACATCGAATCCATCAATCAGTATGCCGTCGGTCAGTTTGACGCCTGCACCATGACCAATATGGATGCGCTCACCATTCCCGCCGCCGGTGGTGTGGACTCCACTGCATTGATTGTGGGGGATTTTTCCAACGGCAATGACGGCCTGGTGCTCAAAGGCAAATCCAGTATCAAGGACATTAAAGGACAGAAGGTCAATCTGGTGGAGCTGAGCGTGTCCCACTATCTGCTGGCCCGGGCGCTGGAATCCGTGGGGCTTAAAGAGAGCGATGTAAAAGTCGTAAACACTTCCGACGCGGATATGGTGGCCATCTATGGCAACCGCGATGTCACCGCAGCGACCACCTGGAACCCTCTGCTCAACGAAATTCTGAGCCAGCCCTCCAGCAATCTGGTGTTTGATTCCTCACAGATTCCCGGCGAGATCATGGACCTGCTGATCATCAACACAGAAACACTCAACAAGAACCCGGCATTGGGCAAGGCACTGGTGGGCGCCTGGTACGAAATCATGAGCATCATGAGTGGCAGCGACAAGGCAGCCACAGATGCGCGCAGCGCCATGGCAACCGCATCGGGAACTGATCTCGCCGGTTACGACGCGCAACTGGCCAGCACCCGGATGTTCTTCACTCCGGACGCGGCATTGGAACTGGTGAACAGCGATGAACTGCTGAGCACCATGAAAAAAGTGGCCGAGTTTGCTCACCAGCATGGACTTCTGGGCGATGCAGCTGCCGACGCTGAATTTATCGGCATCAGCGGCCCCAAGGGGGTTTACGGCAACCAGAAAAATATCAAGTTGCGCTTTGACGCCACTTACATGCAGTTGGCTGCCGACAAAAAACTTTAAAAAAATCACGCGGGCCCCGTGCCCGCCCCTGCTTCTGGCCTGTTTATGAAACGCCTGATCAATCTCACGCCCGGTAAGCCGGCAAGACTGCTGCTGGGTCTACTGCCCTTTTTGCTGATTCTGGTGATCTACATGATCGCCTCGGATGCGCGGCTGGCAGAAAACGCCAACGACAAACTGTTGCCCAGCTTTTCGCAAATGGGCAGCACCATTGGCAATCTGGCACTGGAGCCCAGCAAACGCTCAGGTGAATATCTGTTCTGGCAAGACACGCTCAGCAGTTTGAAACGTTTGGGCATGGGCATGGGCATGGGCATTGCGGCGCTGATAGGTTTTACATTCGGACTTGCCACAGGCGCGCTGCCGCTGGTGCGCGCGCCTCTTTCACCGCTGCTCACAGTCATTTCATTGATTCCACCCATGGCGCTCCTGCCGATTCTGTTTATTGTTTTCGGTCTCGGCGAATTGTCCAAGGTGGCCTTGATCGTAATAGGTGTTGCGCCTTTTATTGCGCGGGATATTCAGCGCAGCACCCAGGAAATTCCGCTGGAGCAATTGGTAAAGGCGCAGACACTGGGCGCTTCTACCTGGCAGTTGCTGTGGCGGGTTCTGATTCCACAACAGCTGCCGCGACTGATTAATTCTGTGCGTCTTTCTCTGGGTGCTGCCTGGCTGTTTCTGATTGCCGCTGAAGCCATAGCTTCCACCGATGGTTTGGGTTACCGCATATTTCTGGTGCGGCGCTATATGTCCATGGATGTGATTCTACCCTATGTGGCCTGGATTACCCTGTTGGCCTTTATCGTCGACTGGTTGCTCAACCTGCTCAGCAAAAAATGTTTTGCCTGGCATCATCAGGAGAACGGCAAATGACCCAGTCGCTGATTCAGGCAAAAAATCTGTGGAAACAATACGGCGACAATGTCGTGCTGGAGCGCATGAATCTGAGTGTCAAAGCCGGTGAATTTATCACTATGGTGGGCACTTCCGGCTGCGGCAAAAGCACCTTTCTGAAAATGCTTCTGGGCATGGAATCACCCAGTCGCGGCGAACTGCTGCTGGATGGCAAGCCAATCCCCGCTGAACCGGATCAATCCCGCGGCATAGTGTTTCAACAGTATTCGGTCTTTCCTCATCTGAATGTACTGGAAAACGTGATTCTCGCGCGGGAATTCGAGCGTTCACCACTGTTTGGCAAATTGTTTGGCAAAGCCAGGCAACAGGTAATCGAAGAAGCCAAATCATTGATTGACAGCGTCGGATTGACCCAGGCCATCAAACGCTATCCCCATGAATTGTCCGGCGGCATGAAGCAGCGCCTCGCCATTGCCCAGGCGCTGATTCGCCGCCCCCGTATTCTTTTGCTGGATGAACCCTTCGGCGCGCTGGATCCAGGCATTCGCGCCGATATGCATCAACTGGTCTTACAGCTCTGGCGTGATCACCAGCTCACTGTATTCATGGTCACTCACGATCTGAGCGAAGGATTTTATTTGGGCACGCGCCTTTGGGTATTCGACAAATTGCGCCGCGATAATCAGGCACCCAACGCCTATGGGGCAAACATCACCTACGACCTGCCCATTTCTCGCGATAACAGCCAGGCAAAAACGCTGCTGGCATCACTGAGTCAGGAGGCACACTGATTTTATGAGCAAGATTGAGTACACCACACAGATACCCGGCAACGGCCACTGGTCGCTGGAGCTGAGACGCGGCGCACTGATGAAACTGACCGATCTTGAAGGTGGCGCCAATGTGGGAATGCTGTTCTACAACCCGCGCAATTTACTGGAGCGCTACAACGCGCCCGACACCCTCAAGTGTCAGCACACATTTAAATTACAGCGCGGCAATTGTTTGTATTCGGATATGGGCCGTATTTTTGCGTCCATCATCGAAGATGATCTCAACTGGCACGACACTGTGTGCGGCACCAGCAACGCCAGCATAGTGGCCGAGCGCTGGGGCAAACGGGATTATCAGACCCAGCGCAACCAGTGGTTGCAAAACGGTTATGACGCCTTTCTGGTGGAACTGACCAAGTATGGTCTCGGCGCCGCCGATATGGCCGCCAGCATCAACTGGTTCAGCAAGGTAATCAGCGATGATCAGGGTAATATTGCACTGGACACCAGCGCTTCCCGTCCAGGCACCAGCGTCACCCTGAGATTTGAAATGGACACGCTGGTTGTACTTCACACCTGTCCCCATCCGCTCAACAAAGCCGAAAGCTATCCCTTCAAGCCTGTTCAAATTGAACTGGGCGAAGCTGATCCGGTAACGGAAGACGACTATTGCAAAAACTTTCGCCCGGAAAATCAACGCGGATTTATGAATAACGAATTGTATTATTTGGCGGGAGCAAGATAGATGTCATTAATTGAAAGCCAAAAAAAAACCGAGCAGGCCTGCGCGAAGCACTGGGTCGGTGCCGGCGATTATTTCCTGGGAGAAATCAAACAGGGCCAGACCTTTCGCCTCGTTGACCTCGAAGGCAATCAGGCCGCCGATGTGCTGTTTTACAACGCGCGCGATCCTCGCGAGCGCTACAGCGCCATGGACACCATTCGTACTCAGGGCAATCTGTATCTGAGTGCGGGCACAAAGCTAATGTCGAATCTCAATCGCGAGTTGCTGGAAATTGTCGCCGACACCTGTGGCCGTCACGACACGCTCGGCGGCGCCTGCGCCACCGAAAGCAATACGGTGCGTTATAGTCTCGAAAAGCGCTGCATGCATGCCTGCCGCGACAGCTGGATGCTGGCGGTTGCCGAGCACCCGGAATTTGGCATCAGCAAGCGCGACATCACCCATAACATCAATTTTTTTATGAATGTGCCCGTTACCGCCGATGGCGGACTGACCTTTGCCGATGGCATTTCGGCCCCGGGAAAATACGTAGAGCTGACTGCAAAAATGGACATAGTGATGTTGGTATCCAACTGTCCCCAGCTCAACAATCCCTGTAACGGCTACAACCCTACACCTATTGAAATCATTGTCTGGAACTGACACCCACTTCAGTGGACGACCACTGTCGTATTGATTCCCAGCGGGACGGCCCGCCGGAGACTTGCATGTTCACCAAGGTACTTATTGCCAATCGCGGCGCCATTGCCACCCGCATCATTCGCACCCTGAAAAAACTCGGTATCCAGTCAGTGGCAGTCTACGCCGAATCCGATGCAGATTCGCACCATGTACAACTCGCTGATCAGGCATTCTGTCTCGGCGAAGGTGCTGCAGCACAAACCTATCTCGACCGCAAAAAAATCATTGATATAGCGCTGCAATCCGGCGCCCAGGCCATTCATCCCGGTTACGGATTTCTGAGTGAAAACGCCAGCTTTGTTGCCGAGTGCGAAGCGGCGGGTCTGATATTTATCGGTCCTACTGCCGAGCAGATGCAAACCTTCGGCCTCAAACACAAGGCGCGGGAGCTGGCGCAAAATGCAGGGGTTCCACTCTGCCCCGGCACAGATCTGCTGAATAGTCTCGAAGATGCCTGTACTGCTGCAAGTCAAATTGGCTATCCGGTAATGCTGAAAAGCACCGCAGGCGGTGGCGGTATCGGCATGCAGCTGTGCCACAACCCGTCAGAATTGACTGCTGCTTTTGACAGCGTCAAACGACTGGGTGCCAACAACTTTGCGGACGACGGTGTCTTTCTCGAAAAATTTATCGCCGCCGCTCGCCATATTGAAGTTCAGGTGTTTGGCGATGGCAGCGGCAAGGCAGTTGCACTGGGAGAAAGGGACTGTTCCAGTCAAAGACGTAATCAGAAAGTGGTTGAAGAGTGCCCGGCGCCCAGACTGCCTGAAGAGGTGCGCGCACAGATGCAATCCACCGCCGAGCAGTTGCTGGCTTCGGTCAGTTATCGCAACGCGGGCACAGTGGAATTTATCTACGATGCCGAAGAGCAGAAATTCTATTTTCTGGAAGTGAACACTCGCCTGCAGGTGGAGCACGGTGTAACCGAAGAAGTCTGGGGTGTGGATCTGGTGGAGTGGATGTTGAAACTGGCCGCCGGAGAACTGGGAGACATCCGTGTTCTGCGTGAGTCACTTTCACCCAAAGGCCACGCCATTCAGGTTCGCGTCTATGCCGAAGATCCCGCCAGGGAATTTCAACCCTGTGCCGGTTTGCTGAGCCAGGTGCAATGGCCGGAAGCGGAAACTGGTGTACGCATAGATCACTGGATCGACAGCGGTCTGGAAGTGCCCGCCTATTTCGATCCCATGCTGGCCAAGGTCATAGTGCATCAGCCCACAAGGGAAGATGCGCTGAACAAGCTGGCAAAAGTACTGGATAGCACACAGATCTACGGCATTGAAACCAATCTCGGTTACCTGCGTCAGCTGGTGCGTAACGAGGTGCTGGTTGAGGGGCGCATGACCACTCGCTATCTCAATCAACTGGTTTATCAACCGGCGCGCATTGAAGTGATTCAGGGTGGAACCCTGACCAGCGTTCAGGATTATCCCGGTCGCAGCGGTTATTGGCATGTAGGCGTGCCCCGCTCGGGTCCTTTTGACAACTACGCCTTTCGTCTTGGCAATGCACTGCTTGGAAATTCTCCCGAAGCTGCAGGTTTGGAAATAACATTGCAGGGGCCGATACTCAAATTTACCGCTGCCACAAAAATCGCAATTACCGGAGCGAGCCTGGACGCGAAGCTGGATGGCGAATCCATTGCGATGAATCGCGTGATTGATATTGCCGCCGGACAGAGCCTCCATCTCGGTCGCGTGATCGACAAGGGCGCGCGCGCCTATCTGTGCGTTGCAGGCGGCATTCAATGTCCGGATTATCTGGGAGCCAAGGCCACTTTTACTCTCGGGCAGTTCGGTGGTCACAACGGCCGTGCGCTGCGTGCGGGAGATACACTGCAACTGGATGCAGCGAATTGTTATCCGTCACTGACCGCCGCAGAAATTCCTGCTGCTCTCTTGCCGACCATCAGTAATCACTGGCAACTGCGTGTGGTCTATGGCCCGCACGGTGCACCGGATTTTTTTACCGACGATGATATCGCGCAATTTTTTGACCACGACTGGGAAGTGCACTACAACTCCAGCCGCACTGGCGTGCGACTGAACGGCCCCAAACCCCAGTGGGCGCGCAGCTCCGGTGGCGAAGCGGGTATGCATCCTTCCAACATTCACGACAACGCCTACGCCTTCGGCACAGTGGATTTTACCGGCGATATGCCGGTGATTCTCGGCCCCGACGGCCCTTCCCTCGGCGGCTTTGTGTGTCCGGCAACAGTGATCACTGCCGACCTGTGGAAACTCGGGCAATTGCGCGCGGGCGACAAGGTGCACTTTGTTGCCGTAAGTCTTGACCAGGCAGTGGCGCTGGAAAAACAACAGTTAGACTCATTGGCCAGCTTCCATCATCGGCAATCATTCAAAGCGCCAAGCTTCAATCCATCGCCCAGTGAGCAGATTCCGTCATCACAACTGGGCTCACCGATTGCCGCCAGACTGTCAGCGGCCGACTATGGTGAAGATATCGCTTATCGCCTAGCAGGCGATCATTTTCTGCTGGTGGAGTATGGCGCTCAGGAACTGAATATTCGCCTGCGTTTTCGCGTTCACGCACTGATGCAATGGCTACAGACCAACAGCCTGCCGGGAATACAGGAACTTACACCGGGCATACGCTCGCTGCAGGTTCACTACGACAGTCAACAAATTTCCCTGAAAGACTTGCTGACACACCTGCAGGCGGGAGAAAACATTCTCAGCCAGCAACTGGCGGAATTGAGTCTGCCATCGCGTGTTGTTTATCTGCCCCTCAGCTGGGACGATATCGCCTGCCAGCAGGCCATTCAAAAATACACACAATCTGTGCGCCCCAACGCACCCTGGTGCCCCAGCAATCTGGAATTTATCCGCCGCATCAACGGACTGGAATCCATTGAGCAAGTGAAAGATATCGTCTTCGATGCGGCTTATCTGGTGATGGGTTTGGGCGATGTCTATTTGGGTGCACCTGTAGCCACCCCCATAGATCCACGTCATCGACTGGTGACCACCAAATACAATCCGGCGCGCACCTGGACCGCCGAAAACTCTGTGGGTATTGGCGGCGCCTATATGTGCGTTTACGGCATGGAAGGCCCCGGCGGTTATCAGTTTGTGGGCCGCACATTACAGATGTGGAATCGCTATCGCCGCACACCGGAATTTCAACAACCCTGGCTGCTGCGCTTCTTCGATCAGATTCGCTTTTATCCCGTCTGCCACGAAGAACTGCAACAGATTCGCCGGGATTTCCCCTTGGGCAGATACCAGTTGCGTATCGAGGAAACCCGATTCAGCCTCAAGGACTACGAAGAATTTATTGCAAACAACAATCAGGATATTGCGCAATTCACACAAAAACGCGAGCTGGCCTTTGAAGAGGAACTGGCGCGCTGGCATGCCAATGGTCAGTTCAATTTCGAACCACCGGAAACAACGGAAACCGAAGCCGATGAAGCTCTACCGGAAGGCGCACTCACCGTCGACTCATCGGTTTCCGGCAGCGTCTGGCAGCTGCAGGTAAAGCCCGGCCAGGAAGTCGCCGCCGGCGACCTGCTGCTGGTACTGGAATCCATGAAGATGGAAATCAACATCACCTCGCCCGTAGCGGGCAAGGTGACGAGAATCCTGAAAACCGAGGGGGCAAGGGTTCAGGCTGGGCAGACGCTGGTAGTAATGGAAGCGGTATAGGCTAGGCAGGTATCGTCCTCTCCGCCGCCCAGGTGCGCAAATGCGCAATCTGTTCAGCCATCACCACTGACAGCGGGCTGGTGCCGGCCAGTTCTTCCAACAGGAGCTGCGTATCCAGGGCTTTGCCCTGAGCAGCAGCGTGGTAGAGCGCAGCAACTATGGCCTGTTCAATTTCAGATCCGGAGAAGCCCTCGCTGGCGGCGGCCAGTTTGTCCAGATCAAATTGATCCGGCAGGCAGTTGCGCTTGTTGAGGTGAATAACAAAGATATCCTTGCGCACTTCTGTCTCCGGAAGATCGACAAAAAAGATTTCGTCGAGGCGCCCCTTGCGAATCAGTTCCGGCGGCAACTGGCTGATATCGTTGCTGGTGGCCACAATAAATACACGCGTGCGCCGCTCTGCCATCCAGGTGAGCAGTGTGCCCAATAGGCGTTGTGAAGTGCCGTTATCGTTGCTGCCCTGGCTCATGCCTTTTTCAATTTCATCCAGCCAAAGCACACAGGGCGACATGGCGTCCGCCAGCTTGAGCGCCTCGCGCAGATTACGTTCGGTTTCGCCGTGGTATTTGTTATAGAGCGCACCCACATCCAGACGCAGCAGTGCAATGCCCCACAATCCGGCAACGGCCTTGGCCGCCAGGCTCTTGCCACCGCCCTGCACACCCAGCAACAGAATGCCTTTGGGTCTGTCCAGTTTGCTGTTGTCGCCGACAAATGCTTCTCGGCGAGCAATCAACCAGCGTTTCAAATTGTGCAAACCACCCACTTGCGCAAAGTTTTCGGTCTGCTGCTCAAAGCTCATAACGCCTTCCATATCCAGAAGCGCAAATTTGGCCTTGTTGATTCGCGGCAGGTCAGCGTCCGTCAGGGCGCCGTCATTCCAGATAGCGCTGCGCACCAGGCGGCGCACGTCGCTGGAACTCATGCCCTGCAGATTGGCCACCAGTTTACCGAGCGTGATGTTGTCGGTTTTGACACGCACACCCTGATGTCGATCAGACCAGTCTTTGGCCTCCTCGCGAATAATTTCCATAATGCGATCATCGGTGGGCAGGCTGAGCGTATGCGAAACCGAATAACGACTCAGCTCTGGCGGCAGTCGCAGCTGGTAACTGAGAAACACCAGCGTGTGAGGAACGGCAAAGTGGTTTAGCGCAATATCCTTCAGCAGACGCACCACCAGCGGATTGTTTTCCAGATAGGGATGAAAATCGCAAAGCGCGTAGACGCTGGGTCGCTGTTGCTCCCTGATATGCTTGAGCACTTCTTCCGGCTCATTGAATTTGGTGGAGGTGGGCACCAGTTGCGGACCAAAACTGAGTTGTTGCAATCCCTCTGTGTGAGCCCAGCTGTAAAGATCCTTGCCCTGTTCATTGGCCACGCGGCGCAACACTTCCAGGGCTTTTTTCTCCTCAAAGGTTTCAATCACTATCAGGGGGATACGGGAATCCAGAAAATGCTTTATTTCCTTGGCGTCTTGCACTGAAGGCTCCTCAGCTGGTTTATATTTCGCGCCAGCATGCAATGAATCCCTGAGGCTGACAAGGCGGGCAAAGACAGTTTTTTGGTTTAGAATGCCTCCCATCTCCATCGGCGACCCCGAGCAAGCAACATGACGACCCTGCATCACTCCTTTGTTGACCGACTGATACTCCAGGCCGACCGCGCCCTGCGCACTCTGGCCGCAGGCCCGGATTTGACCGCTGACCGTCCCTCTCCCGCCCAGTCGCTGGATGAACCCGAACTCAGCCAGGAGCAAAAACGCCATGCGGCGGGCCTGATGCGCGTCAACCACTCAGGTGAGGTTTGCGCCCAGGCGCTCTATCAGGGTCAGGCGCTGACTGCCAAGCTGCCCGAGGTGCGAGCCGAGATGGAAAAGGCCGCCGCCGAGGAAATCGATCATCTGGTGTGGTGCAAACTGCGGCTGGATGAACTGGACAGCCACACCAGTTACCTCAATCCCCTTTGGTATGGCCTTTCATTCAGTCTGGGCGCTGCCGCCGGACTGGTAAGCGACAAGGTGAGCCTGGGATTTGTGGCAGCCACGGAAAATCAGGTGTGCAAACATCTGCAGGATCATCTGCAGCGCTTGCCGGAGGAGGACACCAAGAGTCGCGCGGTGGTTCAGCAGATGCTGGTGGACGAGGCGCACCACGCCGAAGCGGCGCTGGCGGCAGGGGGACTGGAGTTCCCGGCGCCGGTGAGAGCGGCCATGACCCTGGTTTCCAAGGCCATGACCCTCACCAGCTACCGGATTTGAAGGTCTTATACCGCGTCCTGAATCTCGTAATCGTGGGTGATTTCCACCCCGCCGGCCTCGAGCATGATGGATGCTGAGCAGTATTTGGTGGCGGAAAGCTCCACCGCACGCTTCACCTGAGCCTCCTTGAGGTCGCGCCCGCTAACCACAAAGTGCATATGGATTTTGGTAAAGGGGGAAGGCACGCCTTCGGCGCGCTCGGCTTCCAGCTCTACCCGGCAATCGGTCACCTGCTGACGCGACTTGGTCAGAATGCTCACCACATCAAAGGATGAACAACCACCCAGCCCCAGCAGCAGCATCTCCATGGGGCGCACGCCGGTATTGCGACCACCGTGATCTGGCGGCCCATCCATGACCACCGTATGGCCACTGCCCGACTCGCCAATAAACTGTGCGCCATCGACCCATTTAACTGTTGCGTGCATCTTCAATCCTCGGGCTATTCAGAAAAAATAAGGCGCCAAGATTATCACAGCTTGCAGGCAAACTGCCCCTGTCACCCAATTCAACAAGATGGCGCCCGTTCGAAAGTTTATCTAGACAAGGCATGGCTCTAGGCTTATAACTGCATCACAAAGTTTTGGGGCTGCTGATGCACTGACTAGTCGGTCCTTATGATTATGGTCATAATGCCCCGCATATTCTGGTTTGTCTGATTATAAAACCACTCGCAGGAGCCACGCCTTGGTCGCTGTTTCGCTAACACCACACATCAAAAATGTGGACGAGTTTCTGGTTCACTGTCACCGCCGCCGCTATCCCGCCAAAAGCACCATCATTTATGCGGGCGATAAAAGCGATTCCCTCTATTACATAGTCAAAGGCTCAGTCACCGTACTGATTGAGGATGACGAAGGCCGTGAAATGATCGTGGCCTACCTTAACGATGGCGACTTCTTCGGTGAAATGGGCCTGTTTGACGAAAAAGATTCCCGCAGCGCCTGGGTTCGCGCCAAATCCGAATGTGAAGTTGCCGAAATCAGCTACAGCAAGTTTCAGGAGCTTTCCGAGTCCCACCCCGAATTTCTGTTCGCACTCGGCAGCCAGATGGCCCGCCGCCTGCGTGCCACCACCCGCAAGGTGGGCGATTTGGCCTTCCTTGATGTGACAGGCCGAGTAGCCCGCACTCTGCTGGATTTGTGCAAGGAGCCGGATGCCATGACTCACCCGGACGGTATGCAGATCAAGATTACCCGTCAGGAGATAGGCCGCATTGTGGGCTGCTCTCGCGAGATGGTAGGCCGTGTACTCAAGACTCTGGAAGATCAGGGGCTGGTGCAGGTGAAAGGCAAAACCATGGTAGTTTACGGCACGCGCTGATGTGTTTTTTTCTTGGTTAGCAAAAAGCCCCGCATCGCGGGGCTTTTTGTTTTCGCTTTTTTACTTCTCCAAATTTGGCAGGGAGCTAGAGGCGCTCGGGGTGGAGATACTTCCGAGACCGTCGCCCGCGGGATGCGGGCGTCGAGCCCCCATGGATGGGTTCACGGCGTGTCTCGGGGGTATCTCCACCCCGAGCGCAAACTCATCTCATGCAAAAAATGCTTTTAGGGCTGAACCCGGATCTTCTGCGCGCATAAAGGCTTCACCTACCAAGAAGGCGTTAACATTTTTGGCGCGCATGGCCTGTACATCGGCGGGAGAGAGGATGCCGCTTTCGGTAACAACTATGCGTTCGTTGCCGATTGTTTCCAACAGTTTGT
>Ga0182793_1000615_pt1 | contig 26161 bp, 27 predicted proteins | sample Passage237A_FD_130498 | JGI IMG/M metagenome (GOLD analysis project Ga0182793, IMG submission 130498) | Cellulose adapted compost microbial communities from Newby Island Compost Facility, Milpitas, CA, USA - Passage2 37A (version 2) (version 2) ... | reverse complement strand
TGGTCAAGATCAACATAGACGAGCACCCCATGGTCGCCGGCCAGCTCGGCGTGCAGTCGATCCCCGCCGTCTTCGCCTTTGCCGGCGGCCGGCCGGTGGACGGCTTCATGGGCGCCATGCCGGAAGGCGAGGTGCGCCGCTTCGCCGACCGGGTGATCGCCGCCGCCCCCGCCGGGCAACCCGCCGCCGATTCGCTCGAGGGCCAGGTGGCCGAGGCGCTCAAGGTGGCCGAGGCGGCCAGGGATGCCGGCGATCTGGGGCAGGCCGCCCAGGTCTACGGGATGATCCTGCAGCACGTGCCGGACAATGCCGAGGCACTGACTGGCCTGGCGCAGGTCTATCTCGCCGCCGGGGAAACCGACCAGGCCCGGGCGACGCTGGACCTCGTGCCCGAGGACAAGCGCAGCGGGGAAGCCTATCTGGCGCTGGTCAACGCCATCCGCCTGCAGGACGAGGCCGCCGGCCTGTCGGAGGCGGCGAGCCTCGAAGCGGCCGTCGCCGCTGACCCGGACAACCACCAGGCGCGCTTCGACCTCGCCGTGGTGCTCAACGCCGAAGGCAGGCGGCTCGAGGCCGCCGAGGCGCTGGTGACGCTGTTCAAGCGCGACCGGAGCTGGAACGAGGATGCCGCCCGCAAGAAGCTGCTGGAATTCTTCGAGGCCTGGGGGCCGAAGGACCCAGCGACGATCAAGGGACGCCGCCTGCTCTCGGCGGCCCTGTTCTCCTGAGGCAATTCATGCCCAAGCGTCCGACCAGCCCGGCCGACCTGCCCAAATCCGTCCCGGTCTTCCCGCTGTCCGGGGCGCTGCTCCTGCCGTTCTCGCACCGGCCGCTCAACATTTTCGAGCCGCGCTACATCGAAATGGTGGATGCGGCCCTCAGGGGCGACCGGCTGATCGGGCTGATCCAGCCCGAGGACACCAGCGAGGAAAGCCCCAAGGGGCGGGCGCCGCTGCAACAGGTGGGCTGCCTGGGCCGGCTGACGCATTTCGAGGAAAGCGGGGACGGGCGCTATTTCATCATCCTCGAAGGGGTGACGCGCTTCCGGCTGGTGCACGAGCTGACCGTGATGACGCCCTATCGGCAATGCGTCATCTCGGCGGAGGAGTTCGCCTCCGACTTCGCCCATGCCCATGGCGAGGAGGCGGTGGACCGCGCCCGCTTCGTCAAGATGATGCGCGACTATGCCGAATTCGCCAACATCGAGCTCAACTGGGAGGAGATCGAGCGCACGGGCACGGCCGACCTCGTCAATTTCTGTTGCATGGTCTCGCCCTATGGGGCGGCCGAGAAGCAGGTGCTGCTGGAGGCCCCTACCCTCAACGACCGGGCCGAGACGCTGATCGCCATGACCGAATACGAGATGGCGCGCGGCACGGGCGGCGCGGCCCCGCTCAACTGATGAGCCCCGCCCCCGCCGATCCGCGCCATGTGGTGGACCCGCGCAGCCTCGAGATGCTGGTCTGCCCGCTGACCAAGACCCGCCTGACGCTGAGCCCGGACCGGCGCGAGCTGGTGTCGGTGGCGGCGCGCCTGGCCTTTCCCATCGTCAAGGGAGTGCCATTGCTGAGCTTGGACGAGGCCCGCAATGTGGAGCCCGAGGAGCTGCACCGCCTGTCGCGCAGCGACGACTAGCGGTCCCCACGAACCCTAGATCGGCATGCCGCTCAGCAGCTTCGGGCCGCCCGCTATGCCCGAGGCGGCGCGGATCAGGGCCGACTTGACCGGCCCGGTCCGGTCCACCAGCCCCAGGCCCAGATCGCGCAGCGCCCGCAGCGGCGCGATATCGTTGGAGAACAGCCGGTTCATGCCGTCGGTGACCATGGCCATGGACGCGGTGTCGAAGCGGCGCCAGGCCTGATAGCGGCCCAGCACGTCGGCCGCGCCATGGTCGAGGCCGAGCCGCATGGCATCGACCACGACCTCGGCCAGCGCGGCGACATCCTTGAGCCCGAGATTGAGCCCCTGTCCGGCGATGGGGTGGACGACATGGGCGGCATCGCCCACCAGAGCGAGGCGCGGGCCGATGAAGCTGCGCGCGATCTGGAGGCGCAGCGGAAAGCCGGAAAGCCGGTCCTCCAGCGTCACCGCGCCCAGGGTCGAGCCCATGACGGCCTCGATCTCGGCGGCCAGGGCCTCCGGGTCCATTGCCAAGAAGTGCGGCGCGGCGGCCTCGGCCTCGGTCCAGACCAGGGACGAGCGGTTGCCCGGCAACGGCAGGCTGGCGAAGGGGCCGGCCGGGCGGAAATGCTCATAGGCGACGCCGTCGTGCGCCAATTCGTGGCCGATGGTCGCCACCAGCCCGGTCTGGTGATAGTCGTGCCCAACGACGCCGATGCCGGCGCGCTGGCGCAGGGCCGACTGGGCGCCGTCGGCGGCCACCACTAGGGGGGCGGAGAGCACCTGCCCATCCACCAGGGTCAGCCGGGCCGATGCCCCCTTGCCCGTCCAGTCGGCGATCTCGGCGGGCGCCAATACGGCCGTGCCCTCGACAGCCGCCAGCAGGGCGGCGCCGCTGGCCTGGTTGGGCACCATATGGGCGAAAGGCTCGCCCGGGGCCACGTCGCCGTCAAATTGCAGGAACAGCGGCCGGGCGATGTCTCCCGAGCCGGAGTCGGTGATCCGCATCGCCGTGATGGGCTGGCTGTCGTCGGCCATGGCGTCCCACACGCCCAGGGCCTCGAAAATGCGCCGCACGCCGGCGGCGATGGCCGAGGCGCGATTGTCGCCGGGGACCGAGAGCGGCCGGCGGTCGACGAGCGCCACGCGGATGCCGGCCAGGGACCGGCGCAACGCCAGGGCCAGGGTGAGGCCCACGGGGCCACCCCCCACGATGATGACGTCGAACCGTTCCATTCCATCCGCCGGAGCCGTTGGTGCTGCCGCATTGTCGGCGGGCGGCGGCGGCGAGGCAAGTGACCTCTTGCCGCGGCATATGGCGAATAATTATGCAATTCTGCATTTTTGCATATTTTGTAATCCGACTGCTGCGCCGCCACAGACTTGCCACAATGCGGCGGAGCCGCGCTATCGACAGAAAAGGTTTTTAGTTTCAGCTACTTCCCTCGCTCGTAGCCAGTTTGGCACGTCTCTTGAGTCCCTGCTGGCGTCGAATACCCGCAAGGCATGAGAAAGGGGCATCCATGAAACTGGTGGTTGCAATCATCAAACCATCACGACTCGAAGAGGTGCGGCAGGCGCTCAACTCTCTGGACGTGCATGGCATGACCGTCACCGAGGTGAAGGGATACGGCCGGCAGAAGGGCCATTCCGAGATCTATCGCGGCACCGAGTATGCCGTGCATTTCCTGCCCAAGCTCAAGGTCGAGATCGCCGTCGATGATGCCCTCGCCGACGCGGTGAGCACGGCCATACGCGACGCGGCCCAGACCGGCCGCATCGGCGACGGCAAGATCTTCGTGCTCGACCTGCTCGCCGTCACCCGCATCCGCACCGGCGAAACCGGCGCCGCCGCGCTCTGAACGCCACCGACTTCAGGAGAAAAACACAATGACAGGGTTCAAGACTCCCCTAAGGATCGCAGGCGGCGTAGCGCTGGCCGCGCTGCTGCTGGCTCTTCCCGCGTTCGGCCAGGACGCCCCGGCCGAGGAGGCGGTCGAGGCGGTGGAAGCCGTCGTGGGCGGCGAGACGCCGCTGCAGACGCAATACATCCTCAACAGCTTCCTGATGCTGGTGGGCGGCTTCCTGGTGTTCTGGATGGCGGCGGGCTTCACCATGCTGGAAGCCGGCTTCGTGCGCACCAAGAACGTCTCGATGCAGCTGCTGAAGAACATCACCATGTATTCGGTGGCCTGCATCGCCTATTACATCATCGGCTACGCGCTCATGTATCCGGGCGACGGCTGGATGATCGAGGGGATACTGGGCGCGGTCGGCATCGCCGTGCTGGAGCCGGTGGGGCTGTCGCCGGAAGCGGCCGACCTGACCTATGCCACGGTCAGCTCGGACTTCTTCTTCCAGGTGATGTTCTGCGCCACCGCCGCCTCGATCGTGTCGGGCACCGTGGCCGAACGCATCAAGCTCTGGCCCTTCCTGATCTTCGTGGCCGTGCTGACCGCCTTCGTCTATCCGATCCAGGCCTCCTGGAAGTGGGGCGGCGGCTTCCTCGACGCCAATTTCGGCTTCCTCGACTTCGCCGGCTCGACCGTGGTGCACTCGGTCGGCGGCTGGGCGGCGCTGGCCGGCGCCATCGTCTTGGGCGCGCGCAAGGGCAAGTACAATGCCGACGGCTCGGTGAACCCCATCCCCGGCTCCAACATGCCGCTGGCGACCCTGGGCATGTTCATCCTGTGGTTCGGCTGGTACGGCTTCAACGGCGCCTCGCAGCTCGCCATGGGCACGGTGGGCGACATCGCCGATGTCGGCCGCGTCATGGCCAACACCAATGCCGGCGCGGTGGGCGGCGCCCTGGCCGCGGCGGTGCTGACCGCGATCATCTACAAGAAGGTGGACCTGACCTTCGTCATCAACGGCGCCCTGGCCGGCCTCGTCTCGGTCACCGCCGAGCCGCTGACGCCGGGCCTCGGCACCGCCTCCATCATCGGGGCGGTGGGCGGCGTGATCGTGGTGCTCTCGGTGCCGCTGCTCGACCGCTTCAAGATCGACGACGTGGTCGGCGCCATCCCGGTCCACCTGTTCGCCGGCATCTGGGGCACCATCGCCGTGGTCTTCACCAACCCCGACGCCAATCTCGGCGGCCAGCTGGTGGCCATCGTCACGGTCGGCGTGTTCGTCTTCGTCATCAGCCTCGTGGCCTGGCTGATCCTCAAGGCGACCCTGGGCCTGCGTCCCACGGCCGAGGACGAGGATCTGGGCCTCGACGTCAGCGAAGTCGGCGTCGAAGCCTATCCCGAGTTCAAGTGACGAACCGGATGGCCGGGCCCCGCCCGGCCATCCCCGCCGCTTGCCGGCGGCGTGCAGTCCGCGCCCCTCTTGGCCCGCCACAGAGGCTTCCCACTCGCAAATGCGCGGACTGCACACCCCCGGCAAGGAGAATGCGCGAAATTTGTGCAACACTCCCGCCAATTGCACGCGGATTGGGCAGATTGTTGCCCAATCCATTGCCCTCTTGCGGTTCACTGCTGCTAACCTTTTGTAAACGCTTCGGCTTTTCGTGCCGCATCGTTTGGCATGGCGCTTGAGTCCATGTGACCGTTCCAACAGGCGCCCGCACGGCGCGAAGGGGGTTACATGAAACTGGTGGTTGCCATCATCAAGCCGTCCCGGCTTGAAGAAGTCCGGCAGGCGCTCAATTCGCTCGATGTTCACGGCATGACCGTCACCGAGGTGAAGGGCTATGGCCGGCAGAAGGGACATTCGGAAATCTACCGCGGCACCGAATATGCCGTGCACTTCCTGCCCAAGCTCAAGGTCGAGATCGCCGTGGACGACGCGCTTGCCGACGCGGTGACGACCGCCATCCGCGATTCGGCCCAGACCGGCCGCATCGGCGACGGCAAGATCTTCGTGCTCGACCTGCTCGCCGTCACCCGCATCCGCACCGGCGAAACCGGCACAGCGGCTCTTTAAGCATCGTTCCCTCCGGAGCTGAAAATGTCATTCAAGACGTCTAAACTGATCGGGACCGCCGCGCTGGCCTCCCTGCTGCTGGCCCTGCCGGCCCTGGCCCAGGATGCCGCCCCCGAAGTCGCCGAGGTGGTGGAGGAAGTGGCGACCGCCGATACCGGCGACACCGCCTGGATGTTCGTGTCCACCATCATCGTCATCCTCATGACCATTCCGGGCCTGGCGCTGTTCTATGGCGGGCTGGTGCGCGCCAAGAACATCCTGTCGGTGCTCACCCAGGTCTTCGCCGGCTTCGCCCTCATCGCCCTGCTCTGGGTGACCTATGGCTATTCGCTGGCCTTCGCCGGCCCCACCGAGGGCGGCCTGTCGGCCTTCATCGGCGATTTCTCCAACTTCCTGCTGGGCGCCACCACCCCCGATTCGGTGTCCGGCTCCATTCCGGAGCTGGTCTTCATCTGCTTCCAGCTCACCTTCGCCTGCATCACCTCCACCCTCATCGTCGGCGGCATCGCCGAGCGCATGAAGTTCGGGGCGGTGCTGACGTTCCTGGCCATCTGGTTCACCTTCTCCTATCTGCCGATCGCCCATATGGTGTGGGCCGGCTCGGGCCTGTTCTTCACCATGGGCGCGCTCGACTTCGCCGGCGGCACGGTGGTGCACATCAACTCGGGCGTCGCCGCCCTGGTCGCGGCCATCGTGCTCGGCCCGCGGCTCGGCTATCTCAAGGAGCCGATCGCGCCGCACAACCTGACCTTCGTGTTCATCGGCGCCTGCCTGCTGTGGGTCGGCTGGTTCGGCTTCAATGCCGGCTCGGCCCTGGCCGCCAACGGCACCGCCGCCCAGGCCTTCCTCAACACCATCACGGCGCCCGCCGCCGCGGCCCTGGCCTGGGCCCTGGGCGAGAAGGTCACCCGCGGCCATGCCTCGGCGCTGGGCGCCGTCTCGGGCGCGGTGGCCGGCCTCGTCGCCATCACCCCCGCCGCCGGCTTCTCGGGCACGGTGGGCGCCATCGTGCTGGGTGCGGTGGCCGGGCTGGTCTGCCTGTGGGCCGTGGTCAGCCTCAAGCCGCTGCTGAAATACGACGACAGCCTCGACGTCTTCGGCATCCATGGCGTGGGCGGCATCGTCGGCGCCCTCGGCACCGCCATCGTCGCGGCGCCGGGCCTGGGCGGCTTCGGCGGCGACGACTATTCCATCGCCGGCCAGCTCGTCACCCAGGTGCTGGCGGTGCTCGTCGCCATCGTCTGGTCGGGCGCGGTCACCTTCATCGCCCTGCAGATCGTGCGGGCGGTCTTCGGCGGCCTGCGCGTCTCCGAGGCCAGCGAGAGCGACGGGCTCGACCTGTCCACCCATGGCGAACGCGCCTACAACTGACGCGGCAAGGGCGGTGCTCCGGCACCGCCCCTTTTCTCTCCGGCGGCGCCGGAAAATCGATGGTTAGCACGCGATTAACCACGGGCCTCTAGCATGGCGGCATCTCGGGCCAGCACCTTGCAGCCCGGCAACCAGTATGCGTGCCCATGCCCAGCCATCCCATTCCCAGCCTCGACGATGTCCGCCCCGTACCGCCCCGCTCCGGCCGCGCCGCGCCGCGGCGGAACGCGCCGGCCGGCGGAGCCAGCATCGCCATCCGCATTCCGTTGCGCCTCGCGGGGCTGCTGCTGCTGGCCGTCTCGGCCGTGCTGCTGGTCGCCATGGCCTCCTGGTCGGTGGACGATCCGTCGCTGTCCTTCGCCACCGACAAGGTGCCGGCCAACTGGCTGGGCTTTCCCGGCGCGGTCATCGCCGACATCGTCTTCCAGTTCCTGGGGCTGGCCGGGCTGGTGATGGTGGTGCCGCTGGCGCTGTGGGGCTGGGCCATGGCGCGCCGCTACCAGCCCACCCATCTGAGCCTGCGGGCGCTGGCCTGGCTGGGCGCGACCGTGCTGGCCGCGGGCGTCTTCTCCTTCATCGCCATGCCGGAAAGCTGGCCGCTGCCCACCGGGCTCGGCGGGCTCGCCGGCATGCTGTTCACCAACCTCGCCGCCATGATCGCCGGGGCCGAACCGCAGCCGGTCACCTCGACCCTGTTCGCCATCATCCTCGCCGCGCCCGCCCTGGCGCTGTTCTGGATCGCCATGGGGCTGGGCACCGCGGTGCCGACCGGGCCGCACAAGGAAGGCGCCGCGCGCAAGGCCGCGGCCGACCGCGACGGGGCGGACGAAGCGGAGCCCAATCCCATTCTCGAGGTGGCGCTCGGGGCGGTGGTGCATATGGGCTATTCGCTGCGCACCGCCTTCCGCCGGGCCCTTGCCAACCATGCCGCCCGCCGCGCCGCCGAGGCCGAGGAATGGCGCGATCACGATCGCGAGCCGAGCATGAACGTTGCTCCGACCCCGCACGGCGCCGCCGAACCGCAGGCGGTCGCGCCGCGCCGCATCCATGCGCCGGCGGAGCCGGAATTCACCCCGCGCGTCAACGCGCCCAGCGACTACGACGACACCGCGCTCGACTATCCCGACGAGGTCGACGACGTGCCCTTCGTGCCCGACCTGCCGGTGCCCGCCCATGCCCAGCGGGGCGATTCGCGCTTCCACCCGGTCGATCACACCGCCCCGCGCGTCGCCGCGCCGGCCCCGCGCCCCGCCCAGGGGCAGCGCGTGTTCCGCGAGGCGCAGGGATCGCTGCTGGACGAGCCGGCCGATTTCGAGCTGCCGGCGCTCAGCCTGTTGGCCGAGCCGCGCCGCAGCGGGCCTTCGCCCGAGCACGCCCCCGAGCGGCTCGAGGAGATGGCGCGCCGGCTAGAGGAGGTGCTGCAGGATTTCGGCGTCAAGGGCGACATCATCAATGTGCGGCCCGGCCCGGTGGTGACCCTGTTCGAGCTGGAGCCGGCCCCCGGCATCAAGTCGAGCCGGGTGATCTCCCTCGCCGACGACATCGCCCGCTCGATGAGCGCCATCTCGGCCCGCGTCGCCGTGGTGCCGGGCCGCAACGCCATCGGCATCGAGCTGCCCAACCAGAGCCGCGAGACCGTCTATTTCCGCGAGATGCTGGCCAGCTCGGATTTCGAGAAGATGAAGGGCAAGCTGCCGATCTGCCTCGGCAAGACCATCGGCGGCGAGCCGGTGATCGCGGACCTCGCCCGCATGCCGCACCTGCTGATCGCCGGCACCACCGGCTCGGGCAAGTCGGTCGGCATCAACACCTTCATCCTGTCGCTGCTCTACCAGATGACCCCCGAGCAGTGCCGCATGATCATGATCGACCCCAAGATGCTGGAGCTGTCGATCTATGACGGCATCCCGCACCTGCTCACCCCGGTGGTCACCGACCCGCAAAAGGCGGTGGTGGCGCTGAAATGGGCGGTGCGGGAGATGGAAGACCGCTACCGCAAGATGAGCAAGATCGGGGTGCGCAACATCGACGGCTTCAACCAGCGCGTGACCGAGGCCCGCAAGGAGGGCAAGACCATCACCCGCACGGTGCAGACCGGGTTCGACCGCGAGACCGGCGAGGCGATCTTCGAGAGCGAGGAATTCGATCTCGAGCCCCTGCCCTACATCGTCATCATCGTGGACGAGATGGCCGACCTGATGATGGTGGCCGGCAAGGACATCGAAGGCGCCATCCAGCGGCTGGCGCAGATGGCCCGCGCCGCCGGCATCCACATGGTCACCGCCACCCAGCGCCCCTCGGTGGACGTGATCACCGGCACGATCAAGGCCAATTTCCCGACCCGCATCTCCTTCATGGTGACGTCCAAGATCGATTCGCGCACCATCCTCGGGGAACAGGGCGCCGAGCAGCTCCTGGGCAATGGCGACATGCTCTACATGGCCTCGGGCGGCCGTACCAAGCGCCTGCACGGCGCCTTCGTCTCCGATGCCGAGGTGGAGGCGGTGGTCAACCACCTCAAGAGCCAGGGCACGCCGGACTATCTCGACACCATCACCGAGGAGGAAGGCGAGAACGGTTTCGGCGGCGATGTCGGCGGGGACGACGACTATGCCGGCTCGGGCGACGAGCTCTACGACAAGGCCGTCCATATCGTGATGACCGACAAGAAGGCCTCGACCTCCTATGTGCAACGGCGTCTGGCCATCGGCTACAACAAGGCCGCCACCCTGATCGAGCGCATGGAGCGCGAAGGCGTCATCAGCCCCGCCAACCATGCCGGCAAGCGCGAGATCCTGGTGGGCAACAACGCCGACGGCTACTGATCCCTCGCCCAATCCCAGCACAGCGCCCTCACCCTCGGCCCCCCCGGTCCGAGGGTGTTTTCGTCGGGGCGGCAACACGCTGGACTCTATTTCAGTATTCACTTATATAAGCTCATACTGAAATATGAGGAGAACGTCCCATGCCTTTCGATCTCGCCCAGCACCTCGACCTGATGGTGCGCAGGGTGGAAGACCTCGAACGCGACGGCCAGCCGGCCAAGGCGGTCGTGGCCAGCCGCGTCTACGATACCACGCCCGCCGATCTGTGGGACGCGCTGACGCGCGCGGAGCGGCTGAAACGCTGGTTCGCGCCGGTCAGCGGCGACCTGCGGCTGGGCGGGCGCTATCAGGTGGAGAACAATGCCGGCGGCACCATCCTGGTCTGCGAGCCGGAGAAGCGGATCGAGCTGACCTGGGAGTTCGGCGGCATCCCCACCTGGGTGAACGTCACCCTCACCCCCGAGGCGGAAGGGACGCGGCTGGAGCTCGAGCATATCGCCCATCTCAGCCCGCATTGGGACATGTACGGCGCCGGAGCCGCCGGCGTGGGCTGGGATCTGGGCTTCATGGGCCTGGCGCGCCACCTGGCCGAGCCCGAGGCGGAACGGCCGGCCGAGGCCGAGGAGGGCTGGATGATGTCGCAGCAGGCCAAGGATTTCGTGCGGGCGGCCAGCGACGACTGGGGCCGGGCCGCCATCGCGGCCGGGGAAGACCGCGAAAAGGCACTAGCGGCCGCCGAGGCGACGCGGCAGTTCTATACGGGCGAGTCTCCTCCCGCAGCAAGCTGATGCACGCTTTCGACGTCCTGGGCGATCCGGTCCGCCGCCGCATTCTCGAACTCCTGGCCGAGCGCGAGCACGCCTCGGGCGAGGTGGTGGCGGTGATCGCCGCCGAATTCGGCATTTCCCAGGCCGGCGTCAGCCAGCACCTCAAGGTGCTGCGCGATGCCGGCTTCGCCCGCGTCCGCCCGGAAGGCACGCGCCGGGTCTATACGCTCGACGCCACGCCCCTGCGCGACATCGACGACTGGCTGGAGCGCTTCCGGGCCTTCTGGCCGCACAAGCTCAAGGCGCTGGCCACCGAGATCGCCCGCGGCAAGAAGCAGCGCGGCGAAACGCCGTAGCTCCCCCAGAGGGCGGTCAGGACAAAGTTGCAGACTTTTCCGGTTCGACCGCACGACACCTCAACGAGCTGGAGTTCGATCCAGATTCAACGAGGCCGGATCAAGCTCTAGGGGCAGGCCGGCACGCCGGGCACCGCCGCGAAGCGGCGCGAGCCGACCCAGCCCTCGCCATGGCCGCCCGGCTCGTCCACGATCTGCACCACCAGCACGCAATCGCCCGCCCGCACCTCGAAGCGGTCGGGCTCCAGCATGCGGACGGCATCGATCGGCGCCGCGATGCCGAAGGTCTCGACGGCGGCCCGCAGAACCGCCTCGAACTCGGCCTGGCGCTGATAATGCGGCGGCAGGGCCGCCTCGGCCGGGGTGGCCGCGATGGCGAGCGCCAGGGCCAGGAAAGACGGGATCGGGACGGGTCTCGCGCGCATGGAACTTTCCACCTCTTGCCGCAATTGCTGCCTAGGTTAGGTTGAGAACAAAATCCCAGCGAGGACAACCCGCCGATGATTCGCCGTCATGCCCTGTTGCTCGGTGCCGCTGCCGTCCTGGCGCCCGTCCTGCCTGTCCTGGCGCAGGGCCGGACGCTGACGCCGGAGGAGCAGCAGCTCATCGCCGAGATCAACGCCCACAACTCGGCCATCCGCACCATGGCCGGGCGGTTCCTGCAGATCGACACCAATGGCGGCCGCACCGAAGGCACCTTCTTCCTCGAGCGGCCGGACAAGGTGGCGTTCCGCTATGCCCCGCCCAGCCGCGAGGAGATCGTGTCGCAGGGGCGCGGCTTCTACGTGCTGAACCGGCGCGACGAGACCTATTACGCCTATCCGCAGGATTCCATTCCGCTGCGGCAGTTCCTGGGCGAGGACATCAACCTGCTCAACGCCAACGTGGTCGATGTCACCACCTCGGACGGCTACATCTCGATCACCGTGATGGACGAGACCGTGGCCGGCACGGTGCAGGTGTCGCTGGTGTTCGATGTCGACACCAAGGAGCTGGCGCAATGGAGCCTGGTGGAGCCGAGCGGGGCGGAGATGACCTTCTCGCTCTACGACGTGCAGAAGGGCATGGAGATTCCCCGCGCCTTCTTCTCCATCCCCGCCACCTATCGCGGCCTCGACCCCTCCACGCGCTGAAGCCCGGCGCCCCTGGGAAGCCCCGGATCTCCGGGGCTTTTCGTTTCCGGAGGCGCTATAGGCCGAAGGCCAGGATGGCGATGAGGCCGGCGCCGCCGACCAGGATGCGCCACCAGGCGAAGGGCGCGAAACCGTGGCGCGAGACGAAGTCGAGCAGGTATTTGACCACCAGCGCGCCGACCACGAAGGAGGCGGCGAAGCCGATGGCGATGTTGAGCCCGAGGCTCATGTCGATGAGGTCGCGGCTCTTGTAGAGATCGTAGCCGAAGGCGCCGGCCATGATCGGCAGGGCGATGAAGAAGGTGAACTCGGCGGCCGAGCGCTTGGAGGCGCCGAACAGCATGGCACCCACCACGGTGGAGCCGGAGCGCGAGACGCCGGGAACGAGGCTCAGCATCTGGAACAGGCCCACGATCAGCGCCAGATGCCAGGGATAGGCATAGATGTCGTCGTAGAGGACGGTCCTGGGCATGCGGTCGACGACGAGCAGGATGATGCCCCCCACCAGCAGCGAGACGCAGATGACCAGCGGGGTCTCGTAGATGACCTGCTGGATGAACTCGCGGAACAGCACGCCGGCGACGACCGCCGGCAGACAGGCGAGGATGACGGCGACGGCGAAGCGCCAGGCATAGGCCTTGCCGGCCAGCGCGTCGCGGATGAGCACGCCCAGCCGGGCGAAGTAGACGGTGACGACGGCAAGGATGGCGCCGAGCTGGATGAGCACGACGAAGGTGGCCGGCTGGGAGAGGCCGAAGAAGTGGCCGGCCAGCAGCAGATGCGCCGTGGAGCTGACCGGAAGGAATTCGGTAAGGCCTTCGAGAATTCCCAGCGCCAGCGGCACAAAAAGACCTTGATCGGCGTTCATCTGATCCCCTAACTCGTTTCCGGAGCCGCTCTCGCCACCCTCTTAGCCGTGTTCGTCACGGGCGCCAAGCTGGGGGCCGGCAGGGCTGGCCTGCAGCAATCAGGGCAAGTTCATGCCGAGCCTCGTGCACTATCCTCTCGACCCCGCCTCGCGCCTCGTCCGCCTGATGTGCGCCGAATACGGCGTGCCGCTCGACGTGGAGGAGATCAAGCCCTGGCTGCGCGAGCCGGAGCTACTGGCGCTGAACCCGGCGGCCACGCTGCCGATCCTCGTCGCCGAGGACGAGACGCCCATCATCGGGGTGCTGGCCACCATCCATGCGGTGGAGGATTTCTACGCGCCCAGCGCCGTGGACGGGCTGGTGCCGGCCGTCCCGCTGGCGCGGGCCGAGATGTGGCGGCTGGTGGAATGGGTGCTGGTCAAGCTCAACGACGAGGTGACCCGCTACCTGATCGAGGAGAAGATCGCCAAGCGCGACCAGCGCGGCGCCACCCCGGAACCCTCGGTGCTGCGGGCGGCCAAGGCCAATCTTTCCGAGCACATGCTGTATTTCAACTGGCTGCTGGCGAGCCGCAACTGGCTGGCCGGGGACGCCATGACCCTGGCCGACTTCGCCCTCGCCGCGCATCTGTCGACGCTGGACTATATGGGCGACATCGACTGGAGCAAGGTGGGCGCGGAGACGCGCGACTGGTATTCGCGCATCAAGTCCCGCCCCGCCTTCCGCACCCTGCTCAACGACCGGGTGGTGGCCATGCCGCCCAGCAAGGGCTATGCGGACCTGGATTTCTGAGGTCCTGCCGCCGGGTTTGCGGCTTTGCGGTCCTGCATCTAGACAAGGGTTCACGTTCGAGCGGGAACGACCCGGATGAAGATGGCTGGCTTCCCAACCCCCGATAGCCGCAAGATCGTCGCCGAGCTCAGGGCCCGCGCCGCGGCGCTGGGCTTCGACGCCTTCGGCATCGCGCGGGCCGATGCGCGGCCGGACCTGCCCGACAAGCTGGGCCGGGCGCTGGCGGCGGGCTGGCATGCGGAGATGGCGTGGATGGCCGAGACCGAGCGGCGGCGGGGCGATCCCCGCCAGCTCTGGCCGGAGGCGCGGTCCGTCATCCTGCTCGGGATGAACTACGGGCCGGAGAGCGACCCCATGGCGCTGTTGGCCGAGCGCGATGTCGGCATCGTCTCGGCCTATGCGCGCAACCGCGACTATCACGAGCTGATCAAGGGCCGGCTCAAGGAGCTGGCGGGCCTGCTGGCGCGGCGCTCGGGGGCCGAGGTGAAGGTGTTCGTCGACACCGCCCCCCTGATGGAAAAGCCGCTGGCCGAGGCCGCGGGGCTGGGCTGGCAGGGCAAGCACACGGTGCTGGTGAGCCGCGATTTCGGCTCCTGGCTGTTCCTCGGCGCCATCCTGAGCGCGGCGGAGCTGCCGGCGGACGCGCCGCATGCCGAAAGCTGCGGCAGCTGCCGACGCTGCCTCGACATATGCCCGACAAACGCCTTTCCGGCGCCGTTCCGGCTCGACGCGCGCAAGTGCCTCGCCTATTACAGCGTTGAACACAAAGGACAAATTCCCCGCGCCTTCCGCGTTCCCATGGGCAACCGCATCTATGGCTGCGACGACTGCCTGGCGGTGTGCCCGTGGAACAAGTTCGCCTCGGCCAGCCGGGAGGCGCGGCTGCGCAGCCGGCCGGAGCTGGAGCGGCCGGCCCTGGCCGAGCTCGCGGCGCTGGACGACAAGGGGTTCCGCGCGCTGTTCGCCGGCTCGCCGGTCAAGCGGATCGGCCATGCGCGCTTCCTGCGCAACGTGTTGATCGGCATAGGCAATTCCGGCCTGCCGGGGCTGGTGCCCGCGGTGCTGGCGCGGCTGGACGACCCCTCGCCGCTGGTGCGCGGCGCCGCCATCTGGGCGCTGCGGCGGCTGGACCCGGAGCGCGCCGCGGCGCTGCGGCTGGACAGGCTGGCCGCCGAAGGCGACAGCAGCGTGCGGGAAGAATGGGAGGGGACGGTGTGATGCGCGCCTTCTTTTTCGGTTTCGGCTTTTCCGCGCAGCAAAGCGCGCGTTTTTTGCGGCAAAGCGGGCAGTTTTCCGACTCGCTGGGCAGCGTGCGGTCACGCGAGAAGGCCGATTCGCTAGCAGACTGTGCTCGTTTGGCGCTGGTCTTCGACGGCACGAAGCCAGGGCCGGAGGTGGGTCCGGCCCTCAGATCGGGCGTAACGCATGTGATTATGTCGATCGCGCCGGATGCGGACGGCGATCCGGTGCTGCGCCATCACCGGGGCGATCTCGACGCGGCCGAGGACCTGCAATGGCTCTGCTATTATAGCACGGTCGGCGTCTATGGGGATTTCGGCGGCGCCTGGATCGACGAGAGCGCGCCCCTGGTGCCGCGCAACATGCGCAGCGACCTCAGGGTGCTGGCCGAGCAGGAATGGCGCGCCTATGCGGCGGCGCGCGGGGTGCCGCTGTGCATATTGCGGCTGGCCGGCATCTACGGGCCGGGCCGCTCGGCCTTCGACAAGCTGCGCGACGGCACGGCGCGGCGGGTGATCAAGCCGGGGCAGGTGTTCAACCGCATCCATGTCGCCGATATCGGCCGGGTGACGGCGCTGGCGGCGCAACGGCGGCTGGCGGGCACCTTCAACCTCGCCGACGACGAGCCGGCGCCGCCGCAGGACCTGGTCGCCCATGCCGCGGCGCTGCTGGACGTGGCGCCGCCGCCGGAGGTGGCGTTCGAGGCCGCCGAGATGACGCCGATGCAGAAAAGTTTCTACCGCGACAACAAGCGCGTCTCGAACCGGGCCATCAAGGCGGCGCTGGGGATCGAGCTGCTCTATCCGAGCTATCGCGAAGGCCTCGCGGCCATATTGGAGAGCGAAAGATGAGCGTGCGGCCCGCCAAATCCGCCCCCGAACGCATCGTGCTCGCGGGGCGCCAGGTGCGCCTCGAGCCGATCGAGCCGCGCCACGCCGCCGATCTGTTCGCGGTGTCCTGCCTGCCGGGCGGGGCGGAGCGCTATCGCTGGCTGCCCAAGGACCCGCCGCGGGCCGTCGAGGACGTGGCGGACTGGATCGCGGCGGTCAATGCCGGACCCGACCGCTATGTGGCGGTGGTCGATGCCGCAAGCGGCAGGGCGCTGGGGCACCAGGGCTGGCTGCGCATCCGCCCCGAGCACGGCTCGATCGAGATCGGCGGCATCTATTGGGGCCTGCCCATGGCCCGGACGCGGCTGGCGACCGAGGCCTTCCATCTGTTCGCCCGCCACGCCTTCGACGAGCTGGGCTATCGGCGCCTCGAATGGAAGTGCAATGCCCGCAACGAGCCCTCCCGGGCGGCGGCGACCCGCTTCGGCTTCACCTTCGAGGGGGTGTTCCGGCAGGACATGATCGTGAAGGGCGAGAGCCGCGACACCGCCTGGTTCTCGATCATCGACGGGGAATGGCCCCGCCTGCGCGCCGAATACGAACGCTGGCTGGCGCCGGAAAACTTCGACGCCGAGGGGCGGCAGAAGACCCGGCTGGCGGCGCGATGAGGCTGTTCCACCTGAGCGAGGAGGCGGGCATCGGCCGCTTCGAGCCGCGCCCCTCGGCCTATACCGACCGGCCGGTGGTATGGGCCATCGCCGAGGCGCGGATCGCCAACTACCTGGTGCCGCGCGACTGCCCGCGCCTGTGCTTCCGCGCCGGGCCCGAAAGCGACGCGGCGGATGTCGAGCGGTTCCTGGGGCCGCACCGGGCGGTGGTGGCCATCGAGGCCGGCTGGGAGGAGCGACTGCGCCGCGCAAGGCTGTTCCGCTATGCGATGCCGGCCGCGGGCTTCGTGCCGCAGGACGCGCCGGCGGGATACTGGGTGTCGCACCGGGCGGTGACGCCACAGGGGGTGGAGCGGCTGGACGACCTGCCGGGCGCCATCGCGGCGGCGGGCGCCACGCTGACGGTGCTGCCCTCGCTGTGGGCGCTGCACGACGCCATCCTGGGCTCGAGCCTGGTGTTCTCGATGATCCGCATGCGCAATGCGGCGCCGCGGGGGTGAGGGGGACTCGTCCGAGCCAGCCGCCGGGCCGTTCCCGCGCCGGGGGGGAACCGCTGTTTGAGGACCCGCCCCGGTAAACGGAGGTTCCCGCCGGCGCGGGAATGACCCTGTGGGTTGTCCGCTGAAACCGCGCCTGCGGGGCACCCCGACCAGCCATTCGCGCATGGCGCTCACGGCCATCTCACCGCAAGGGGGAGGGAGGAAAAGCCGACGATTCCGTTGAACAATGAACGGCTCCAAGGCGTGTGGACATTTTAGGCTGGTGCGGCCCCTCTCACCCACGGATCGTCACTCTCGGGCCTGACCCGGGGGTGACCAAGGGGGCGTCGATGGCTCGCCGGGCCAGTCCCGGACCAGGCACAGACCCGCCACGAGCCAACTGCCGACACAACCTAGAGCAGGTCCAGCACCGCGGCGCGGAGGCGGTCGAGATCCTCGTCGCGGCTCAGGCGGTGGTCGCCATCGGGGATGAGGGTGAAGGTGACCGGATCGTGCAGGATGTGGGCGAGGAGGCGCTGGGCGTGGGCGGGCGGGACGTCGGGGTCGCGGCCGCCCTGGAGGATGTAGACCGGGCAGCCGGTTTCGATGACGCCGCCGAACAGGCGGTGGCGCTCGCCGTCCTCGAGCAGCGCCCGGGTGTAGCGGTAGAGGCCGTCGCCATAGCGGCTCTCGCGCTCGAAGAAGCCCTGGCGGGCGAGATCGGCCCTTTCCCCCGCGCTCATGCGGGCGGGGATGAGGGTGCCGGTGGCATCGACGGCGGGGGCGACGAGGACGAGGCCGCGCAGCGGCCGGCCGGCCGCCAGGCAGCGCCGGGCCAGCAGCAGGGCCAGCCAGCCGCCCATGGAGGAGCCGGCGACGATCTGCGGGCCGGAGGTGGCGGCAAGGACCGCCTCGGCCTCCTCGAGCCAGCGGCTGACCGTGCCCCGATCGAAGGCGCCGCCCGAGGCGCCGTGGCCGGAATAGTCGAAGCGGGTGACCGACAGGCCCCGCTCGGCGCCGAGCGCATCGAGCGCGCTGGCCTTGGCGCCGGTCATCACCGAGCGGAAGCCGTTGAGCCAGAACAGGCCGGGCGCGGCGCCGGGGCGCTGCAGCACGGCGATGGGGCGGGCGGCGGCCCCCTCTCCGACGGTGAGCTGGAATGCGCGCGGGGAACTCATGGCCGGGGCGGGACTTCCGTTTGGGCGGGGCAGGCGTTTCCGCGGCGCAACAGGCGGAAAATCGCTGGCGGCGCCAGTTGACTTCTCCTGCCGCTAACACGATTTTAGGGCCGATTTCACCCCCTTCGCTCAATAGCACAAGGAACGCTTGCCATTCGCCGTCCCATGAGACCCGTCGCGCCCCAGAAGGATGGGCCGCTTGCCAACGAGGATATCACCAGCCCCGACGTCCAGCTTATCGATGCCGAAGGCGAGAACCGCGGCATCGTCCGTACCCGCGAAGCCCTGGCGGAAGCCCAGGAGGCCGGGCTCGACCTGGTCCTGATCGCGCCGAACTCCAACCCGCCCGTCGCCAAGATGCTCGACCTGGGCCGGTTCAAATATGCCGCGCAGAAGAAGGCGGCCGAGGCGCGCAAGAAGCAGAAGGTCATCGAGGTCAAGGAAGTTCAGCTGCGGCCGAACATCGACACCCATGACTACGAGACCAAGATGAAGGCGGTGCAGCGGTTTCTGGGCGAAGGCGACCGGGTGAAGGTGACCATGCGCTTCCGCGGCCGCGAGATGGCGCACCAGGACCTGGGCATGCAGCTTCTGGTGAAGGTGAAGGACCAGATGGAAGCCATCGCCAAGGTGGAAAGCCAGCCGCGCTCGGAAGGCCGGCAGATGGTGATGGTGCTGGCGCCCAAGTGAGGCGGACGCGCCGAGGGTCTTTCGAGAAAGCGGGCTTGCGGGCCCGCTTTCTTGTTTTCGGGGGCGGCTTTCCCACGGCGCCGTTTCCGGCAAACGTGAAACGCGCCACACGGGGAGGTTCCCGCTGGCGCGGGAATGACGCGGTGGGCTCTTCGCGGAAGCCGTGCCTGCCGCAGCAGGCCCTCGGGTGAGGCCCGAGGGCAGCCCGGGGGTTGCCGGCGGCTCCGGGCTGACACGTCCAGGCTGACCGCCGCCCCGCCCGGCGGGCCGCGGAGCCGCGGTCAGGGCCGGCCGGCGAGGATGGCGTCCACCTGCGCCGCGAGGGGGATGGCGGGCTGGGCGCCGGGGGTGAGGCAGGCGAGGCTGCCGGCGACGGCGGCGCGGCGCATGGCGGTTTCGAGGGAGAGGCCGGCATCGAGGGCGGCGGCGAGATAGCCGCAGAAGGTGTCGCCGGCCCCCACGGTGTCGACCGGGGTGACCTCGTGGGCCGGGACGGCAAGGGCGCCCTGCGGGGTGCGGGCGCGGGCGCCATCGGGGCCGAGAGTGACCACGATGGTGCGGCCGGTGCGCTCCACCCAGTCCCGCATGGCCGCGTCGAGCGCGGCGATGGGGCGGCCCGAGAGCAGGGAGAACTCGGTCTCGTTGGCGACGACGATGTCGGCCAGGGGCGCCAGTTCGGCGGTGTCGGACAGGAAGGGGGCGGTGTTGAGCAGGCTGCGGGCGCCGGCCCGGCGGGCGATCTCCAGCGCCCGGCGCGTGGCGGGCTGGGGAATCTCCTGCTGGACGAGCAGGGTATCGCCGGGGCCGAGCCCGGCCAGGCCCCGCTCGGCATCCTCGGGGCTCATGGTGCCGTTGGCGCCGGGCAGCACGGCGATGACGTTCTCGCCCGCCGCATCGACGAAGATCATGGCGATGCCGGTGGCGGTGTCGGCGCGACGCAGGCGGGACAGATCGACCCCGTCGCGCTCGAGCAGGGCGAGGGCCATGTCGGCGAAGGCATCGGCGCCCACCGCCGAGACATGCAGCACCCGGGCCCCGGCGCGGCGCGCGGCCAGCGCCTGGTTGGCGCCCTTGCCGCCCGGCGCCATGGAGAAGGTGCCGCCGGCGACCGTCTCGCCGGGCCGGGGCAGGCGGCCGACCGTGCCGACCTGATCGAGATTGGTGGAGCCGAAGACGGTGATCACGTCAGGACCTTTTCGATGGTGTTCCAGTTGCGCATGGTGTCGGAATGGCCCTTGCCGAGCCGGGCGTAAAGCGGCTTGAGCACCTCTTCCACCCCTTCGGTGTAGCGGCCGTCGGGCTGGCGGTAGCCGGCGATGTAGATCTCGCGCGGGTCGATGCGCAGGATCTCGGTGTGGCCCGGCCGGTCGGGGAGGGCGAGGCCGGCGGGCAGGGGCCGGTCGAACATCAGCACGTGGCGGGCCACGTCGGCCTCCGGATCGAGCCGGGCGAAGGGATGGGCCGCGAGCATGGCCCGCAGCTCGGCCTCGGAGCGCAGCACCACGCCGACGGCGAAGCCGAAGCGGCCGGCGATGGCCCGCTCCAGCCGGTCGCGGACGGCCTCGGCGTCGCCCTCGGCGCGGAGGCGGACATTACCGCTGGCGAGGATGGTGGCGACCTGATCGAACCCGGCCGCTTCCAGGCAGGATCTGAGCTCGGCCATCTTCATCCGCCGCCTGCCGAGATTGATGCCGCGCAGGAAGGCGCCCCACAGGGTCATGGCGCCTCCGGGGGCGGGGCGGGCGGCAGGAGGGCGGCCAGCGCCGGCTCCAGCCGCTCATGGGCGGGCAGGACGAGGCCGAAATCGCCGGTCAGCACGGCGCGCATCTGCTCGATGCTGCCGATCTCGCGGCGCTCGGCGGGGCCGTCCACCGGCTGGATGGTGAACTGGCCGTTGTGCAGCTTGAGCCGGCGGCCGGAGGGGGAGAGGGCGACGCGCAGCTCATGGGTGAAGGGGGAGGCCGGATCGGTGGCGACGCGCTGGTTCACGGCGGCGATGCCGGCCTCCTCGACCGCATCGAGGGTGAAGACATAGGCGGGGCGCCACGCCTCGCCGAGGCGCACCTCCAGCGTCCAGCCGGGATCGCCGCCGGTGAGGCGGAAGGTCTCGTGCGGGGTGGGCTGCTCCACATCGGCGCGCAGGCGCAGCGGGGTGGTGAGCGACAGGCCGCCAAAGCCGACATCGGCGATGAAGCCCTGCCCGCCGATCTCGACCGCCAGCAGCATGTGGCTGGGCGGCCGGCCGGCGCCGGCCGGATCGGCCCAGACCACGCGGGCGAGCAGCGGGCGCACCGCATATTCGAGCTCGCGCAGGACCCGCATGAACAGGAAATTGTGCTCGAAGCAATATCCGCCGCGCTTTTCGGCGAGCAGCTTGCGTTCCAGGCCGGCCTGGTCGAGCGACACCGGCTGGCCGGTCAGCGGATCGAGATTCTCGAAGGGGATGACGGCCGGGTGCAGCGCATGCAACAGCTCCAGGGTCGAAAGGCTTGGCGCTATGGAACCGGCGAAGCCGATCCGCTCGAAATAGGCGTTGAGGCTGACCTTTTCCGTCATCGACCACCTTTGCCGCTGTTGAACCCGGCGCACACTATGAGCAAGCCCATCCGCTTTGTCACGGGCGGGGGCGGCGGAAAAAGGGGCGGGCTGGCGGCTAGCTTCCGAGGCGGGCGCGGCGGGCGCGGATGACGACATCGACATGGGCCACTTCCATGCCGGGGGGCGCCGAGGGCAGCGTCCTGAACTCCACCGCCTCGGCGGGGATGTCGATCATGCGCTGCTCGTCCTCCACGTAAAAGTGATGATGGTCCGAGGTGTCGGTGTCGAAATAGGAGCGCGAGGCGTCGATGGCGACCTCGCGCAACAGGCCGGCCTCGTGGAACTGGTGCAGCGTGTTGTAGATGGTGGCCAGGGACACGTTGACCTTGGCGGCGCTGGCCTCGCCATGCAGCTGCTCGGCGCTGACATGGCGGTGCGGGCCGCCGAACAGCAGCTCGGCCAGGGCCACGCGCTGCCGGGTCGGGCGGAGGCCGGCCATGCGCAGAACCGCCGTCAGGCAGGGCTTGCGGGACGGATGGGGCCGGGCGGCGGACAGGCGTTCGGACATTGGGCCAGCGGTACTCGTCATAAGGGTCCGGAAATCCAGCTTTTCTTATAGGGTCAGGCCGGCCCGGACACAAGCGGCTGCGCTACCGCACCCCGGCCCCGCCGCTTCCGGCCGGCTTGACCCTCCCCCCGCACCCCTATACGAGACGAGCCTTGAGCAAGAGCGGGGTATTTCGGGATGGGCGAGCGGCAGAACGCATTCGGATACGAGGAACTGCTGGCGCATGGCCGGGGCGAGCTGCCCGGCCAGCTCGATGCCCGCCTGCCGGCCCCGCCCATGCTGATGTTCGACCGCATCACCCGCATCGACGAGGACGGCGGCGCCCACGGCAAGGGCCAGGTGCGCGCCGAGCTCGACGTCAACCCGGACCTGTGGTTCTTCAAGTGCCATTTCATCGGCGACCCGGTGATGCCGGGGTGCCTGGGGCTCGACGCGCTGTGGCAGATGACCGGCTTCTTCCTCGGCTGGAGCGGCTCGCCCGGCAAGGGCCGGGCGCTGGGCGGGGAAATCCGCTTCATCGGCCAGGTGACCGACGACATTGACATGGTCGAATACGGTATCGACATCAAGCGCGTCATGCGCTCGCGCCTGACGCTCGGCATCGCCGACGGCTGGGTGAAGGCCGACGGCAAGGTGATCTACGAGGCCAAGGACCTGCGCGTGGGCCTGTTCACCGACAGCCAGCTCAGGGACCAGAAGGGCTGAAGGCCCCGCCGCGGACCAACCAGGAAGGAAGCGCCCGCCCCATGGCGCCACAACCATACGACCAGACGAGGACGCAATGAGACGAGTTGTCGTGACCGGCATGGGTATCATTTCCTCGATCGGCAACTCGCTGGACGAGGTGACCGACAGCCTGCGCCAGGCCCGGCCGGGCATCGTCTTCGCCGAGGACTATGCGGCGCTGGGCTTCCGCAGCCAGGTGAAGGGCGACCCCCGGCTCGACCCCTTCGAGGTGCTGGACCGCCGCCTCACCCGCTTCATGGGCAAGGGCGCGGCCTGGAACTACCTGGCCATGCAGCAGGCCATAGCGGATGCGGGGCTGGAGGCAAGCGACATCTCCAACCCGATGACCGGCATCGTCATGGGCTCGGGCGGCGCCTCGACCCGCACCATCGTCGAGGCCGCCGACGTGACGCGCGAGAAGACCAGCCCCAAGCGCATCGGCCCCCTGGCCGTGCCCAAGGCCATGGGCTCGACCGCCTCGGCGACGCTGGCCACCGCCTTCGGCATCAAGGGGGTGAACTACACGATCACCGCCGCCTGCGCCACCTCCAAGCACTGCATCGGCAATGCCATGGAGCAGATCATGCTGGGCAAGCAGGACATCGTGTTCGCCGGCGGCCACGAGGACCTGGACTGGACGCTGTCCAATTTGTTCGACGCCATGGGCGCGATGAGCTCGGATTTCAACGACACGCCGGAAAAGGCCAGCCGCTGCTACGACGCGGCGCGCGACGGCTTCGTGATCTCGGGCGGCGCCGGCGTGCTGGTGCTGGAGGAGCTGGAGCACGCCAGGGCGCGCGGCGCCAGGGTGTGGGCCGAGGTGATCGGCTACGGCGCCACCTCGGACGGGCTCGACATGGTGGCCCCCTCGGGCGAGGGCGCGGAACGCTGCATGCGCATGGCGCTGGCCAATGTCAGGGCGCCGGTCGACTACATCAACCCGCACGCCACCTCGACCCCGGTGGGCGACCTCAAGGAGATCGAGGCGATCCGCGCCGTGTTCGGCAACGAGGACAGGTGCCCGCCCATCTCGGCCACCAAGTCGCTGACCGGGCACAGCCAGGGCGCCACGGGCGTGCACGAATCGATCTATTCGATCCTGATGATGAAGCACCGCTTCATCGCCGAAAGCGCCAATATCGAGGTGCTCGACCCCGCCTTCGCCGACATGCCCATCGCCCGCACGCGCCGGGACGACGTGGACCTGGGCGTGGTGCTGTCGAACAGCTTCGGCTTCGGCGGCACCAATGCGGCGCTGGTGTTCCGGCACCCGGACGCCGACTGAGGTTTTCGGGGGCAGGACCGCGCCCGGATGAGGATCGGGGGCCGCCCCGTGCTGCCGGGTCATTCCCGCGCCAGCGCTACCCGAGCGGGGGATGCGGGTGGCGTGCGGGCCTGGCGGCGCGGCCAGACCCGCAGAACCCGGGACCGGCGCTATGGGGCGCCGATGGTTTCCGCGACGGTTTCGAGCACGATGCGGGCGGCGGCGGGGCCGGCGTTGAAGTAGAACGGCTCGTATTCGACGAACACCGCCTGGCCGGCCGCGACGCCCGACAGGGTGGGCCAGAGCGGCGCCTCGGTGATGGTGGCGACGCCGTCGCCCTGGCCGGAATAGAAGATCCAGTCGGCATCGGCCTGATCGAGCAGCTCGGGGCTGATGTCCTCGGAGGTGCCGTGGAACTGCTGGCTTTGCGGCCGGGCCAGGCCCAGATCCTCGGCGATGCCGCCGGCGAAGGAGGCGACGCCCATGATGCGGGTGCGCGCGCCGTTGGAATGCACGAAGGAGACGGCGGGCGGCGCATCGGCCCAGGCGGCGCGGGCGGCTTCGGCATCGGCGTGGTAGCGGTCGAGCAGGGCCTGGGCCTCGCCCGCCTTGCCCAGCGCATGGGCGATGAGCAGGAAATCCACCTTCCAGTTGACGCCGGTGCCCTTGGTGACCACGACGGGCGCGATCTGGCGGAGGGCATTGTAGGTGTCCTCGACCAGCGCGGCCTTGTTGAGGAAGATCAGATCGGGCTTGAGGGCGGCGATGGCCTCGATGTCCGGCTCCTGCCGGCTGCCCAGATCGGCCATTTCGGCGAGCCGATCGGCGAACTGGGGGAAGACGCGGGTGTGATAGTCGCCATAGAGCTCGAGCCCGATGCCGCGGGCGGCGCCGACCGGCACCACGCCGAGGCTGAGGGCGCCGTCGAGCTGGCCGGTCTGGATCACCGCGATGCGGGCGGGCTCGGCGGGAATGACCACCTCGCCCATCTCGTCGACGACGGTGCGCGGGAAGACGCCGTCGGCCTCGGCGCTGCCGGTGCCTTCGAGGAAGCGCGGGGCGGCATAGTCGGCATTGGACTGGCCGAGGGCGGGAGTGAGGCTGGCAAGGGCCAGCAGGGCCGGCAGGACGAGCCGGGACAGGATGCGCATGGCGGAGCTCCGGGAGATGAGAACACGCCATTCCATATGAAACTGGACAATTCTGATCAAGTTAAATAGGCACGGCGGCGAGCGGATAGCGGGGCGCCATGTCGAACGCGCATATCGAACCGGCAGGAGCAAGAAGCGGCCGCGCCCGGGCGGGGCTGCTGGCGGTGGCGCTTGCCGGGCTGTGCGCGGCGCTGGCCGTCGCCAGCCTCGGGGTGGGCGCCCGGCCGCTCGATCCGGCGACGGTGATCGCGGCGCTGCTGGCACCGGACGAGGGGCGGGCCGCCATCGTGGTGTGGCAACTGCGGCTGCCCCGGACGCTGCTGGCCGTGCTGGCCGGCGCCGCCATGGCCGTCTCGGGCGGGCTGATGCAGGCGCTGACGCGCAACCCGCTGGCCGATCCGGGGCTGGTGGGGATCAATGCCGGGGCCGCCTTCAGCGTGGTGACGGCCATCGCCCTGTTCGGCATCACCCGCTTTTCCAGCTTCGTGTGGTTCGCCCTGGGGGGCGCGGCGCTGGCCGCGGGCGGGGTCTACCTGCTCAGCCTCAGGGCGCGCGAGGCGGACCGGCAGGTGCGGCTGGTGCTGGCCGGCATCGCGGTCAGCGCCAGCCTGGGGGCCATGACCGGCATCGTCACCATGCTCGACGCCACCACCTTCGACAGCTTCCGCTTCTGGGTGGTGGGGGCGGTGGGCGGACGGGACGCGGGCATCGTGCTGCAATTGCTGCCCTTCGTGCTCGCCGGGGGCGGGCTGGCCATGGCGCTGGCCGCGCCGCTCAACGCCCTGGCCATGGGCGACGAGCTGGGCCGGGCGCTCGGCCTGCCGCTGCGCGCCATCGTCGGCGGCAGCTTCCTCGCCATCGCGCTGCTGGCCGGGGGAGCGACCGCGGCGGTGGGACCGATCGCCTTCATCGGGCTGATCGTGCCGCACCTGCTGCGGCCCGTGGTGGGGCCGGACTGGCGGCGCATAGTGCCGCTGAGCCTGCTGGCGGGGCCGGCGCTGCTGCTGGCCAGCGACATCGCCGGGCGGGTGCTGGCGCCGCCCGGGGAGGTCGAGGCCGGCATCATCACCGCCTTCATCGGCGCGCCCATCCTGCTGTGGCTGGTGCAGCGGCAGCGGAGCGGGCGGCGATGAGCGCGGCGGCGCCGGAGCGGCCGGTGCTGCGCCT
>Ga0182793_1000614_pt1 | contig 26193 bp, 23 predicted proteins | sample Passage237A_FD_130498 | JGI IMG/M metagenome (GOLD analysis project Ga0182793, IMG submission 130498) | Cellulose adapted compost microbial communities from Newby Island Compost Facility, Milpitas, CA, USA - Passage2 37A (version 2) (version 2) ... | reverse complement strand
GTGGTCACCAAGCCGGTCAAGCCCGCCGCGCTGCGCGCCGCCATCAGCGGCCTCGCCAACCAGAGCGGCCGCGGCGCCAAGCGCGCGATATAGGTTTTCCCGCCGCCGCTGCCGGGCGTCCCCAGGCAGGGTGTGTCCGATTGCTTGTTCGGCCCATGGTCTATAGGGGTTTGGCGCGGAACCACGCCGGACCTCGGAGTCACTCCCGCGCCGGCGGGAATGACCCGGTGGACTTGAGGACAACCCCGGCAGCGTCCTCAAATTCCCACGCCCCCGGTTACATGCCTGTGCCGCCTCGACAGCGCCGGCATGCGGGCGTCAAATCGGCCATTCCCAGCGGCAGGACAGGAGCGGCCCCATGACCTGGCTACCCGACTACGATCCCATCGCCGGCGACACCAAGAGCTGCGACGCGCTGGAGCTGGTGGTGGTGCCGCGCACCCGCGACCTGGGCGGCGGCTTTCCGGTGCGGCGCGCCCTGCCGCACGGCAAGCGGCAGATGGTGGGGCCGTTCATCTTCTTCGACCATTTCGGGCCGGTGCAGTTCCTGGCCGGACAGGGCATGGACGTGAAGCCGCATCCGCATATCGGGCTGTCCACCGTCACCTATCTGTTCGACGGCAAGATCACCCATCGCGACAGCGAGGGGAACGTGCAGGACATCCGCCCCGGCGCCATGAACCTGATGACGGCCGGGCGGGGCATCGCCCATTCCGAGCGGACCCCCGAGGTCGAGCGGGCCAGCGGCCACACCATGCTGGGGCTGCAGAGCTGGATCGCCCTGCCCGAGGGCAAGGAGGAGATCGACCCCAGCTTCCAGCATTTCGGCGCCGCGACGCTGCCCGTGGTCGAGGATGCGGGGATGCGCGCCCGAATCATCGCCGGCAGCGCCTTCGGCCGCACCGCGCCGGTCGCGATGGTGTCGGACTGGTTCTATGTCGAGGTGACGCTGGCCGAGGGCATGAGCGCCCCGCTCGATGCCGACCACGAGGAACGGGCCATCTATGTGGTGGACGGCACCGTCGCCATCGCCGGGGACGTGTTCGAGGGGCCGCGCCTGCTGGTCTTCCGCCCGGGCGACGCCATCACCGTCACCGCGGTGACGCCGGTGCGCATGATGTTCCTCGGCGGCACGGCGCTGGAAGGGCCGCGCTATATCTGGTGGAACTTCGTCTCCTCCAGCCGCGAGCGGATCGAGCAGGCCAAGGAAGACTGGAAACAGGCCCGCTTCGGCCCGGTGCCGGACGAAACGGAGTTCATCCCCCTGCCGGAGAAGAGCTACTAGCGCGGTTCACGTTTCTACAGCAACACCGGCAGGCGCTCCCTCCCCTCCAGGGCGTGTGGACATTCAGGCTGGTGCGGCCCCTCTTACCCACGGATCGTCACCCTCGGGCTTGCCCCGACGGCTCTTGGCGGCATCGACCCTTCATCCGGCCCCGCGGGCCAGCCCCGCCTTCGTCTTCCCCGCCGGCGCCGGGGTCGGCTCGGCCTTGTCGGCCACCGGGGCGATGGGGGTGGTGCGGGGCATGCGGTTCCAGGCGTCGAGGGCGGCGATCTTGTAGGCTTCGGCCAGGGTCGGGTAGTTGAAGGTGTTCTCGACGAAATAGTCGAGCGTGGCGCCGAGGTTCAGCACCGCCTGGCCGATATGGATGAGCTCGGTCGCCCCCTCGCCGACGATGTGCACGCCCAGCAGCTTGCGCGTCTCCAGCGACACGATCATCTTCATCATGCCGGACTGCAGCCCCATGATGTGCCCGCGCGAGGTCTCGCGGAACCGCGCCACCCCGCATTCATAGGGGATGTTCTGCGCCCGCACCTGGGCCTCGGTCAGCCCGATGGTGGAGATTTCCGGCACGGCATAGATGCCGTAGGGGAAGAATTGCGGCGCCGGCGGCATGGAGGCGTTGAAGGCGTGCAGCGCGGCGATGCGGCCCTGCTCCATGGAGGTGGAGGCCAGCGCCGGGAAGCCGATGACGTCGCCGGCGGCGTAGATGTGGCGGATCTGGGTCTGGAAGGTCGCCGGATCGACCTTGAGCCGTCCGCGCTCGTCCGGCACCACGCCGCAATGCTCGAGGCCGAGGCCCGCGGTGGCGCCGACGCGGCCGGCGGCGTAGAGCAGCATGTCGGAGCGCACCTGGCGGCCGTCGGAGAGGATGGCGATGGCCCAGCCCTGCCCGTCCCGCTCCACCTTCTCCACCTTGCCGCCGAGCCGGATGGTCAGGCCGCGCTGGCGCAGGTCGTGGGTGAATTCCTCGATGATCTCGCGGTCGATGAAATCGAGGAAGTTGTCGCGCGGCTCGATGATGGTGACCGGCACGTCGAGCGCCGAGAAGATGGTGGCGTATTCGATGCCGATGACCCCGGCGCCGACCACGGTGAGGCTGCGCGGCACGCGCAGTTCGGTCACCAGGCTGTCGCTGTCCATCACCGTGTGGTCGTCGAAGACGATGTTGGGCGGCCGGTAGGGCGCCGTGCCCACCGCGATCACCGCGAAGTCGAAGCCGAAGACGTGCTCGTCCCCGGCATGGTCGGTGACGGTCACGTGGCGCTCGTCGCGGAAGCGGGCCATGCCGCCGAAGGTGCGCACGCCGTTGCGGGCGAACTGGTGCTCCAGCACCTCGATCTCGTAGTCCAGCGTCTTGCGCAGCCGGGCCCCGAGATCCTTGCCCTCGATGTCCTTCTTGACCCGGTAGGACAGGCCGTAGAAGCCGCGCTCGCGCCAGCCGGAGAGGTTGAGCACGGTCTCGCGCAGGGTCTTGGAGGGGATGGTGCCGGTATGCACCGACACGCCCCCCAGGCGCAGGCGGTTCTCGATCACCAGCACCGACTTGCCGAGCTTGGCGGCCTGGATGGCGGCGCGCCGTCCCGCGGGGCCGGAGCCGATGACGACCAGATCGAAATGTTCCAACAGCCCTGCCCCCGTCTCGGTCGGCCTCACGCCAGGCCGTCAGTGTGACACCGCCATTGCGCCCTCGGCAATGCCGGATCGGCAGGGCAGGTCTGCGAAAGAGGGCGGCGGTCCGCGCCGCCGCGACGTCCTAGCCCCCGCGCCAGTTGGGCTCGCCCATCTCCGGCAGGTTGTAGTGCTGGCGTACCACGTCCCAGCCCTCCTCGGCGGTATCGACCAGCGCGAACAGCTCCGGATCGGTGGGGGCGATGGTGCCGGCCTCGGCCAGGGCCTCGAGATTGATCACCTTGGTCCAGAACTCGGCGCCGAACAGCAATACCGGAATGGGATCCATGCGGCCGGTCTGGATCAGGGTCAGGGTCTCGAAGAACTCGTCCAGCGTGCCGAAGCCGCCGGGGAACACCGCCACCGCCTTGGCCCGCAGCAGGAAATGGATCTTGCGGGTGGCGAAATAGTGGAAGTTGAAGCTGAGATCGGGGGTGACGTAGAGATTGGGCGCCTGCTCGTGCGGCAGCACGATGTTGAGCCCGATGGAGGGCGCGCCCATGTCGGCGGCGCCGCGATTGCCCGCCTCCATCACCCCCGGCCCGCCCCCGGTGGCCACCACGAACTCGCGGAAGCCGGTGGCCTCCGAGGTGCGCGAGGCGAGCTGGGCGAAGCGGCGGGCCTCGGCGTAATAGCGCGAGGCGGCCTCCAGGTTGCGCTTCTGCGTCTCGTTCTTGGCGGCCCAGGCCGGCTTGCCCGGCTCGGGGATGCGCGCCCCGCCGAACAGCACCACTGTGGAATCGATGCCGTGCTCGCGCAGGCGGAACTCGGGCTTGAGATATTCGAGCTGGAAGCGGATGCCGCGCGTGTCCTCGGAGGTGAGGAACTCGTCGTCGGCAAAGGCCAGGCGATAGGCGGCGCTCTGGGTCTGGGGCGTCTGCGGCGCCTTGCGGGATACCGCGATGTCCTCGACCGAGGTACGCAGCGAAGTGGGGTGGCGTCGGGCCACGGAGCTCTCTCCCTTGCTTCGGCCGGTGCGGCGCGACCGCCACAATTCGGCACCTTTCCCAAGGGCATAACCAGCCCGGCATATTCGGGCAAGGGCGGGGCATGGCCGATCGGTTCACGAGTGTGGAAGCGCGGATCGACCGGGCCGCCCATGGCGTGCTCGGCCGGCTGCCCCGCGGCCGGCTGGCGGACGGGCTGGTGGAGTTCGCCGTGTTCGGGCTGAAGCAGGCCTGGGCCTGCCTGTTCGGCGGGCTGATGCTGGGCCTGCTGCTGCTCACCCGGCTGTGGTGGCCCGAGATCGGGCTCAACCGCTACGATTTCTGGTTCCTGGCCGCGCTGCTCGTCCAGGCGGGGATGATCGCCTTCCGCCTCGAGACGCTGGAGGAGGCCAAGGTCATCCTCATCTTCCACCTCGTCGGCACCGGCATGGAGCTGTTCAAGACCGCGGTGGGCTCGTGGATCTATCCGGACGAGGCGCTGTTCCGCATCGGCGGGGTGCCGCTGTTCTCCGGCTTCATGTATGCCTGCGTGGGCAGCTACATGGCGCGCATCCAGCGCATCTTCGACATCACCTTCACCCGCTATCCGCCGGTCTGGGCGACGGCCGTGCTGGCCGCCGCCATCTATGTCAACTTCTTCTCCCACCACTACGTCCACGATTTCCGCTGGCTGCTGTTCGGCGTCCTCGTTCTGCTCTACGGCCGCAGCTGGATGCATTACCGCGTCTTCCGCTTCCGCCACCGCATGCCGATGCTGCTGGCCTTCCTGCTGGTGGCCCTGTTCATCTGGATCGCCGAGAACATCGGCACCTGGTCGCGCGCCTGGATCTATCCCGACCAGGCCGACGGCTGGTCCATGGTGAGCCTCGCCAAGCTGGGCTCGTGGTATCTGCTGATGCTGATCTCGGTGGTGCTGGTGACCCTGGTGCACCCGCCCCGGCCCCATGACGGCGGGGGGCCCGGCTAGAAGCGGGCGTTGAACGGCACCATCGTCTCGTAGAGCGCGCGGTAGTGGCCGTAGCGGTCCTCGTAATAGCCGCGCCGGCCGGCATCGGGCAGGAATTCGCGGTCGTAGCGCACCAGCTGCCGCACGGCCGGCGCCAGGGCCTCGAAGGCGCCGCAGCCGACCCCGGCGATGATCGCCGCGCCCAGGGCCGCGGCCGCCGGCACCGCCGTGCGCTCGAGCCGCATGCCGAGGACGTCGGCGCGGATCTGGCACCACAGGTCCGAGCGCGAGCCGCCGCCGCCGATGCGCGCGGCCTCGATGCGCCGGCCCGCCGAATGCTGCAGCGCCTCGAAGGCCCACCGCACCGACAGGGCGACGCCCTCCAGCACCGAGCGCGCCAGGTGCGCCGGGCCGACGCCGCCGTCGAGCCGGGCGAAGGTGCCGCGCGACCGCGCGTCCCAGATCGGCGCCCGCTCGCCCGCCAGGTGCGGCAGGAACAGCGGCACGGCCTCGCCCTCGCCCACCTCTCCCGCCAGCGCCGCGGCCGCCTCGGGCGTCCGGCCCAGCAGCGCCGCCACCCAGGCCAGCGAGGCGCCGCCCGCCTGGGTGGGAGCGGCGTGCATGCGGATGCCCGCATAGGGCGGGAACAGGATCACCCCCGGCGTCGGCACCACCGTGGTGGAGACGATGCCCGGGATCTCGCTGGTGCCGGACTGGTACATGGCGTCGCCGTCCTCGGCCACGCCGCAGCCGAACATGCCGCCCCAGGCATCCATGTCCCCCACCATCACCGGCGCGCCGGCGCCGGGCAGGCCGGGCCGCACCCGGCCGACCGTGTGATGGAAGGGGAACAGGGGCGGCAGCCGCCCGGCCGCGCCGGGCACCAGCTCCAGCAGCGGCCCGACATAGGCGCCGGCGCTGTCCACCAGCCCCACCGCCGCCACCGGATCGGCGGCGATCTCGCCGGTCAGCTGCAGCGCGCAGAAATCCTTGGGCAGCAGCACGTGGCGCGTCCGCGCCCAGGCCTCGGGCTCGGTGCGGGCCACGAAGGCCATGCGCGACAGGGCGTGGCTGGCATCGATGGGCACCGGGCCGCCGAACCATTCCGTCTTCCGCTCGGCCGTCACCGCGGCGTCGAGCCGGGCCGCGTCGGGCGCCGCCCGCGTGTCCTGCCAGGTGATCGCCGGCCGCACCGGCGTCCCGGCGCCGTCGACGAAGACATGGGTGTTCACCTGCGAGCACAGCCCGATGCCGGCGAGGCCGGAGAGATCGGCGCGGTCGGCGAAATGGCGCAGCGCCGCCGCCACGCCCTCCATCCAGGCGGCCGGGGATTGCTCGGCCTTGCCCGGCGCCGAGCGGTCGGTGGCGTGCGGCCGCGCGAAATGCGCCAGCTCGCGGCCGTCGCCGTCGATCAGCGTCGCCTTGGTGGCGGTGGTCCCCACGTCGATGCCGATCAGGCTGAACTTCACGCCCCGTCCCCCAGATAGCCCTTGCCGATTGTCCGGCGGGTCCTATAGTGCCTTGAAGCAAAAGGAAAACAACCGTGGGGCATGTGGTTTGCCCGCGGAATCGTGTCAGGAGGGCTGTCCGTTGCTGTCCAAAACCAAGCTGGCCGTGTCCGGCCTCGTTCTCGCCGCCGCCTCGCTTGCGGCCGGCGCCGCCCATGCCCAGGCCCGGGTGGCCATCGTCACCCCCTACATGGCCCAGCCGGGCACGCAGTTCTATGTCGAGGCCTTCGAGGAAGTCGCCGCCGGCAAGGGCTGGGAGGTCAACGTCATCGACACGGCCGGGGACGTCGCCGCCGTCATCAGCCGCATCGAGGACATGGTGACCCAGAACGTCGACGCCATCGTCGTCAATGTCGATCCCTCCCAGGTCACCGCCGGCCTGCAGGCCGCCGCCGATGCCGGCATCCCGGTGTTCGGCATGGATGCCGGCCCCGACCCGCTGCTGGTCACCAACGTCACCAGCAACGGCTATGCCATGGCCGCCGAGACCGCCACCTATGTCGCCGACCGCATCAATGGCGAGGGCAATGTGGTGATGTTCGTCTTCGACGCCTTCCCGCCGGTGCAGGTGCGCGGCGTGGTGGCCGATGCCGTGTTCGGCAACTATGCCGACATCACCGTGCTCGACCGCGTCACCCCCGACGTGTCCGACGGCGGCATCGCCGACAGCCGCGCCAAGATGGAGGCGATCCTCGCCGCCAATCCCGAGCCGGGCAGCATCAAGGCGGTGTGGGCCGCCTGGGACCAGCCGGCGCTCGGCGCGCTCCAGGCCATCGAGGCGGCCGGCCGCGAGGGCGAGGGCATCGTCATCACCGGCATCGACGCCAATCCGCAGGCGCGCGAGGCCATCGCCGCCGGCGGCAATTTCGAGGCCTCGGTGGCCCAGAACTTCGCCGGCATCGGCGCCGCCACCGCCGATGCCGTGGCCCGCGTGCTCGACGGGGAGGAGCTGCGCCAGTCGGTCATCTACGTGCCGACCCGCCTGATCACCGCCGCCAACGCCGACGAATAGTTGCGCCGGCAGGGGCCGGGGCCAGCGCTCATCGTCTCCCTCTCCCTTGCGGAAGAGGGCCTGCACTGAGCGCTTCGGGCTGGGGGCCCAGCAACGGGCGCTCAACCTTGCCCGGGCGCCCGAGCCCCCAGATTCCCCGGCATATCCGGCCGCTCCGGTTGCATCCGCCCGGGCATCCGCGCTAGGGGAGAGGCCGCCATGGTTCCCCCGCTGCTGTCAGCCACCGCCGTCACCAAGGCCTATGCGGGCGTTCCGGCCCTCAGGGGCGTCGATCTCGTCGTGGCGGCAGGGGAGATCCACGCCCTGATGGGCGAGAACGGGGCCGGCAAGTCGACGCTGATCAAGATCCTCGCCGGCGCCGTCGCGCCCGACGCCGCCGCCATCGCGGTCAACGGCGTGCCCGTCGCCATCGACGGTCCCAAGGCCGCCTACCGGCTGGGCCTGCGCTTCATCCACCAGGAATTCAACGTCGTGCCCACCCTGTCGGTGGCCGAGAACATCTTCATGGGCCGGCCCTATCCGCGCCGGGGGGGCCTGCTGGTCGATTGGGCGCGGCTCAATGCCGAGGCGCAGCGGGCCCTCGGCCGACTCGGCATCGACGACATCGATCCGCGCACCACGCTCGGCGCGCTCTCGCTGGGCGACCAGATGCTGGTGCGCATCTCCGCCGCACTGCTCGACGATGCCCGCCTCTACGTCATGGACGAGCCGACCGCGGCGCTGACCCGCGAGGAGAGCGCGCGCCTGTTCCGGGTGCTGCGCGAAATCCGCGCCGCCGGCAGCTCGGTGCTCTACGTCTCGCACCGGCTGGACGAGATCATGGCGCTGTGCGACCGCGCCACCGTGCTGCGCGACGGGCGCGCCATCGACAGCGGCCGCATGGCCGACATCACCCATGACGATCTCGTCGCCCTGATGATCGGCCGCAGGATCGAGGAGGCCTATCCGCCGCCCCAGGCCGCGCCGCGCGCCGCCGAGGCCTTCGCCGCCGCGGGCCTCGCCGCGCCGGGCCTCGGCCCGCTCGACTTCTCGCTGCGCGAGGGGGAGATTCTCGGCGTGGCCGGCCTTTCCGGCTCCGGGCAGGCCGAGCTGATCCATGCCCTGTTCGGCGACATCCGGCCGGCCGCCGGCCGCATGAGCCTTGCCGGCGCCCCCTATGCGCCGTCCGGCCCCGGCGCCGCCTGGCAGCGCGGCGTCGCCTATGTGCCGCGCGAGCGCCGGGCCCAGGGCCTGGTCATGCGCCGGCCGGTGTTCGAGAACGTCACCCTCGCCCATCTGCGGCGCCAGAGCCTCGGCGGGGTGTGGCTGACGCCGCGGCGCGAAAAGGCCTTCGCCGCCGCCATCGGGCGGAGCATGCGCCTCAAATCGGCCGGGCCGGAGCAGCCCGTGCTGGAGCTGAGCGGGGGCAACCAGCAGAAGGTGGTGTTCGGCCGCGCCCTGGGCGGGGCGCCGAAGCTGCTGCTGCTGGAGGAGCCGACCCGGGGCGTCGATGTCGGCGCCAAGTTCGACATCTACGCCATCCTGCGCGAGCTCGCCGCCGCCGGCACCGCCGTCATCCTCGTCTCCTCGGACCTGCCCGAGCTGATCGGCATGAGCGACCGCATCGCCGTCATGCGCGAGGGGCGGTTCGACGCCGTCGTCGCGGCCCGGGGGCTGGGCGAGGACGACCTCATCAATCTCTGCTACGGCCGGGCCTCCGGCACCATGGTGGCCTGAACATGCAGCTCTTCGTCCGCCGCTACGGCACCCTCATCGGTTTCGTCGCCATCCTCGTCTTCTTCTCGGCCATGCTGCCCGGCACCTTCCCCACCGCGCGCAACTGGCTGAACATCACCCAGCAGGTCTCCATGCTGATGGTGGTCGCCGCCGGCATGACCATCGTCATGGTGATGGGCGATTTCGACCTCAGCGTCGGCTCCATGGCCAGCCTCGCCGGCATCGTCGCGGCGCTGATGATGGCCGCCGGCCAGCCGGTCTGGGCCGCGGTGGCGGCGGCGCTGCTCGTCGGCCTCCTCGGCGGGGTGTTCAACGGCGCCATGGTCAGCCTGGTCGGCATCCTGCCCTTCATCGCGACGCTGGCCACCATGACCATGTTCTCCGGCATCGCCTTCGTCGCCAGCGGCGGCCGGACCATTTCCGGCCGCTCCATTCCCGAGGAATTCGGCAGCTTCGCCCGCGGCGGGCTGCCGCTGGGCGAGTGGGGCGGCGTCGCCGTCAGCCTGCCCAACCTGTCCATCATCGCCATCCTGGTGGTGCTGGCGGTGTGGGTGCTGCTGGAGCAGACCACCTTCGGGCGGCGCCTCTACGCCATCGGCGGCAACATGGAGGCGGCCCATCTCAGCGGCATCGCGGTCAAGCGCCTGCGGCTCGTCGCCTTCGCGCTCACCGGCCTCGCCGCCGCCGCCGGCGGGCTCATGTATGCCAGCCGCGTCGCCTCGGCCAATCCGGTGCAGGGCAGCGGGCTGATGCTCAACGCCATCGCCGCGGTGTTCCTCGGCACCACCATGAGCCGCCACGGCGAGCCGCGCATCCTCGCCACCGTGCTCGGCGTCCTCGTGCTCGGCGTGCTCGACAACGGCCTCACCCAGATGAGCGTCGACAGCTATGTCCGCCAGGTGCTGGTCGGCGGCCTCATCCTGCTCGCCGTCGCCGCCGGCTCGGTCTCCCAGGCCAGGCGGTAGCCCCGCCCGCCCCGGGCCCGCGCCGCAGCGTCACTCCCGCAAGCGCGATGCATGGCGCTCAGCTTCCCGCCGCCACGTGCAGCACCGCCGTGCCCAGCCGGCATTCGGCGCGGTAGGTGGCGCCGGGATCGAGCGGCAGCGGCCCGATGCGCGCCCCGGTGATGACGATGTCTCCGGCGGCCAGCGGCTTGCTCCGCTGCGCCGCGTAGTCGGCCAGCCAGCACAGCGCCGGCAGCAGCGCGGCGAGCCCGTTGCCGCCATCGGATTGGCCCACCGGCACATCGTCGCGGAACAGGCGGATGCCGAGGCCGGCGAGGTCCGGCGCCGCCTCCGCCCCGACGCCGCCGCCGAGCAGCACGCCGGCATTGTTGAAATTGTCGGCGGCGATCGCGGCGGCATCGACCCGCGCGGGATCGGCATAGCGCGAGCCGAACAGCTCGAGCGCGAGGTGGAAGCCGCCGATCGCCGCTTCGGCCGCCGCCTCAGTGCTGCCCGCGGGCAGGTCGGCGGCCAGCACCAGGCCGACCTCGACCTCCAGCCGCGGCGGCGGCAGGGCGGCGATCCGGCCCGGGCTCGCGAGAGCCGCGCCGCGCAGGGGGGCGGCGGTCCAGCCGCGCCCGCCCGGGCCCGGCCCCACCTTCCAGCCGCAGCTCGCATGGCGCCGCGCGAAGGCGGCCTGGATCGCCAGGGCCTCCTCGAAACCCGCCGGCGCCAGCTCCGGCGGCAGGGCGTCGATGGTGCGGTTCTCGCGCCAGAGCCTGTCGAGCAGGTCGGCGGCTTCCTCGGCCCGGCCGCTCATCGGCCGGCCGCCCGGAAGCTGCCGTCGAGCGGCGGCATGGCCCGGCGCCAGGCCTCGTCCCGGTGCCGCTCGGCGAGGCCGGCCTTGAGCGCCAGCAGCCCGCCATTGCCGTCGATATGGGCGATGCGCTCGGCCGCGAGGGCGGCGAGCGCCGCCGCGTCGGGTCCGTCGGGATCGCGATAGAGCGCCGCCAGGTCCTCGACATAGAGATTGGGCAGCCCGCCGATCATGCCGGCTCCGCCGGCCCGCAGCAAATGCGGCAGCACCCGGTCGTCGCCGGTGAAGACGGCGAGCTCGGGGAAGGCGCGGACATAGGCCAGCCCGCTGTCGACATCGCCGGTCGAATCCTTGATGCCGGCGATGGGCGCCCCCCTGCCCGCCTGGAGCGCCCGCACCAGCTCGTGGGTGATGGTGACCCCGCTCAGCGCGGGGATGTTGTAGAGCACCAGCCGCACCGGCGGCCGGCCGGCGCGCTCGTAGAGGGCCTCGTAGAAGGCGACGAGGCCGTCGAGCCCCGGATCGCGATAGTAGAACGGCGGCAGCACCAGCACGTCGCGGCAGCCCATCGCCGCCAGGTCGGACAGTTCGGCGGCCGCTATGGCGGGCGAGGAGGTCATGATCGCCGGCAGCAGCTGGTCGGCGCGGATGCCGGCGGCGAGCAGGGCGCCGACCGCCGCCCGCTTCTCGGCCGGGGCGAAGGCCACGCCCTCGCCGGTGCTGCCGAAGGTCGATATGCGGCTGCCGCCCCTGGCCAGCAGGTCCCGCGCATGGGCGATCAGCCGGCCGGTGTCGATGGTCAGGTCGTCGCGCACGGGCGTCAGTATGGCGGTGATGATGCCGCCCAGCGTGGTGGAAGGGGCGATGTGTTCGTTCATGGGCAGACCCCGCTCACCGGATGGCCGAATGCAGTTGCGAAAAGGATGGCGGCACGTAGCCGAGATTGCGCGACATATCGAGGCAGGCCGAGACCAGCAGCCGGGCGATCTCGGGGGCGCGCGCGCCGATGATCTCGGGATCGGTGCCGGAGATGGAGCAGCCGCCGATCACCCGCCCCCGCGCGCCGTAGATCGGGGCGCCGACGCAGTAGTTGCCGGTCTCGTTCTCGCCGTTGTCGAAGGAATAGCCGCGCTCGCGGATGACGGCGAGCTGGTCCATCAGCACCTCGATGTCGGTGATGGTGTTGGGCGTCACCTTGGGCATGCCGACGCGCGCGAGGATGGCGCGCGCCTCCTCTTGCGGCAGATGCGCGAGGATGGCCTTGCCGACGCCGGTGCAGTGCATCGGCATGCGGTCGCCCACCGCGGTGCGCGCGATCAGCCGGCGGGAGGATTCGACGGCATAGATGTAGAGGATGCGGTCGCCTTCGAGAAAGGTCAGGTAGACCGATTCCCCCGCCTTGTCGGCCAGCGCCCGCACATGCGGGGCGGCGCGGTCGCGGATCTCGACATTGACCCGCACCGATTGCGACAGCGCCAGTATGCCGGTGCCCAGCGCATAGGCCTCGCCGCCGATCTTCTCGATCAGCCCCTCGGCCACCAGCGAGCGCAGGATGGCGTGGGTGGTGCTCTTGGGCATGTCGAGACGGGCGCTGATCTCGGCCAGGGCCAGGCGCGGCTCCTCGGCGCTGAACAGCTTGAGCACGCGCACGGCTTTGGCCAGGCTCTTGTTCGTCGATGGTTTGCGTTCCGTGGTCGTCACGACACGATCTCTCCCTCGTCCTGCTCGGGCACGACGCCCGCGAGATCAAGGCTCTCGGCGAAGTGGCATGCCGACCAGTGCCCCGGCCCCACCTCGCGCAGCGGCGGGGCGGCGCTTCTGCAGATGTCCCCCGCATGGCGGCAGCGCGGATGGAAGTAGCAGCCGGCCGGCGGATTGGCGGCGCTGGCCACTTCGCCCCCCAGTATTATGGTGTCGTCGGGCAGGTCCGGATCGGGCTTGGGCACCGCCGACAAAAGTGCCTCGGTATAGGGGTGTCGGGGCCGACTGTACAAGTCCCCGGTGGCGGCGAGCTCGATGATCTTGCCGACATACATGACGGCGACCCGGTCGGCGATGTGCTCGACCACGCTGAGATCGTGGGCGACGAAGATGAAGCTCAGGTTCAGCTCCCGCTGCAGGCGCTGCAGCAGGTTGAGGATCTGGGCCTGGATGGAGACGTCGAGCGCCGAGACCGGCTCGTCCGCCACCACCAGCACGGGGTTGGTGACCAGCGCCCGGGCGATGCAGACCCGCTGGCGCTGCCCGCCCGAGAAGGCGTTGGGATAGCGCGACAGATGCGCCGGGTTGAGCCCGCACATCTGGGCGACGTGCTCGACCCGCTCGGCGATCTGCCTGTCGGGCACCTTCTGGGCCCGCAGCGGCTCGCCGATGATCTCGCGCACCGTCATGCGCGGCGACAGCGAGGAGAAGGGGTCCTGGAACACCATGTTCATGTGCGGGCGCACGCCGCGCAGCGTCGCCTTGTCGGCGGCGGCGAGGTCCACCGACACGCCCTGCCCGGGCGCGAAGCGCGCCGTCCCGCCCGTCGGGTCGATGGCCCGCACGATGCAGCGGCCCAGCGTGGTCTTGCCGCAGCCCGATTCTCCCACGAGGCCCAGCACCTCGCCGCGGGCGAGCTCGAAGCTCACGTCGTCCACCGCCTTGACGTGGCCGGTGACCCGGCGCAGCAGGCCGCTCTCGATCGGATAGTATTTCTTGAGCCCCTCGACCCTGAGCAGCGGTTCAGTGGACATGGGCAACCTCCTCGACGCCGGCGGCGGCGACAACCTCGGGATATTGGAAGCAGGCCGCCTTCTGCCCCGGGGCGACCTCGACCAGCGGCGGCACGGCGCGGTCGCACAGGCCCGGAATGCCCACCGGGCAGCGCGGGAAGAAGCCGCAGGCCCTCGGCTTGTTGATGGGGATGGGCACGTTGCCGCGGATCGACTGCAAGGGCTCGCCCGAGCGCTTGCCGATGCGCGGCACCGACGCCATCAGCCCGCGCGTATAGGGGTGGCGCGGGGCGCGGAACAGGTCGCGCACGGCCGAATGTTCGACGATCGAGCCCATATACATCACCGCCACCTCGTCGGCCATGCGGGCGATCACCCCCAGGTCGTGGGAGATGTAGAGTATGGCCATGCCGAGATCGCGCTGCAGGTCGCGCATCAGCCGCAGCACCTGGGCCTGCACGGTGACGTCGAGCGCGGTGGTCGGCTCGTCGGCGATCAGCAGGCGCGGCTGCGAGGAGAGCGCCATGGCGATCATGGCGCGCTGGCGCATGCCGCCCGAGAGATGGTGCGGATATTTCCGCAGCGTCTCGTCCGGGGCCGGGATGCCCACCTTCCGCAGCATGGCGATGGCGATCGCGCGCGCCTCGCGCCGGTCGGGCGTGCGGTGCAGCAGGATGGCCTCCATCAGCTGGTTGCCGATGGTGTGCACCGGCGAGAACGAGGTCATGGGCTCCTGGAAGATCATGGCGCATTCCCCGCCGCGTATGCGCAGCAGCTCGCGGTCCTGCCGGTCGAGCGCCACGATGTCGGTGGGCGGGCGGTCGGGATAGTGCAGCAGGATCTCGCCGCTGGTGCGCGCATGGCGCGGGCCGATCTTGAGGATGGACTGGGCGGTGATGGTCTTGCCGCAGCCCGATTCCCCCACCAGGCCAAGCGTGCGGCCCTCGCGGATGGCGAAGTTCACCCCGTCGGCGGCGACGAGGTTGCCTTCGAGCAGCGGCAGCACGACGCGCAGGTCCCGGATCTCCACCAGGGTGTCGTCCCCTGCCGTCGGCGCCGGAGCGGCGGGATGTTCGGCGGTGCGCATCGGCTAGCTCCTGTAGGGGTCCGCGGCATCGCGCAGCCCGTCCCCGAGGAAGCTGAAGGCGATGACGATCAGGATGACGAGGCCGCCGGGCACGAGCAGCCAGGGGCTCAGGGTCACGGTCTGGATGTTCTGGGAATCGATCAGCAGCGTGCCGAGGCTCACCGCCGGCGGGCGCAGGCCGAGGCCGAGGAAGCTCAGCGCCACCTCGCCCAGGATCATCTGCGGCACCGCCAGGGTCAGGTGCACGATGAGATAGCTCATGAAGCCGGGCAGCAGATGGCTGGTGATGATGCGCGCCTCGCTGACGCCGCAGACCTTGGCGGCCATCACGTAGTCCTCCTCGCGCAGGCTGAGCAGCTTGCCGCGCACCACGCGCGCCAGCGTGGTCCAGCCGACCACGGCGAGCACGGTCGAGATGCCGAAATAGACCTGGGTGGGCGACCAGTCGGCCGGCACCAGGGCGGCCAGCGCCATCCACAGCGGCAGGGTCGGCAGCGATTGCAGGAACTCGGTCAGCCGCTGCACGAGATTGTCGACGGCGCCGCCGAAATAGCCGGAGATGCCGCCGAAGAACAGGCCGAGGCCGAAGCCGATGGCCAGCCCCAGAAGGCCGACGAACAGCGAGGTGCGGGCGCCGAACAGCATGCGGGTGAACAGGTCGCGCCCCAGCGTGTCGGTGCCGGCGAGGAAGATCTTGCCGTCCCCCTCGACGCCGAACAGGTGGATGTCGGCGGGGATGACGCCGAACAGCCGGTAGGGCTCGCCCCGGACGAACAGGCCGAGCGGATGGCGCTCGGTGGTGTCGACCACGTATTCGCGCTGGAAGGTCTGGCGGTTGAGCTCGTTCTTGAGCCCGTAGACGAAGGGCCGCAGGTGGAAATTGCCCTCGGCATCGACGAAATGGATGCCGGTCGGCGGCGCCAGCAGGTGGCCGGTATGGCGCTGGAACGGATCGTAGGGGCTGACGAACTCGGCGATCAGCACGATGGCGTAGAGCAGGCCGATGAAGACCAGGGCGGCGGCGGCCACCCGGTGGCGGCGGAACTTGGACCAGAAGATCTGGCGGCCGGTGAGCACCAGCCCGCCTTCGGGGCCCCGGGCGTCGGTGTCGATGGCGATCTGCGTCATTGGCCCGTCCTCCTAGTTGGCCCGGCTCATGCGGACGCGCGGGTCCAGCAGGGTGAGCAGGATGTCGGACAGCACCACGCCGATCACGGTCAGCACGCCGAGCAGCATGAGCGAGCTGGCGGCCACGTAGGTGTCCTGGGCGATGATGGCGCGCAGCAGCAGCGGGCCGATGGTGGGCAGGCCCAGCACGATGGCGACGATGGTGGAGCCGGAGACGATGTCGGGCAGCAGGTGCCCCGCCGTCGAGATGATGGGGTTGAGGGCCACGCGGAAGGGATATTTCATCAGCAGCCGTCCCTCCGGCACGCCCTTGGCGCGGGCGGTGATGACATATTGCTTCTGGAACTCGTCGAGCAGCTGCGAGCGCAGGATGCGGATGGTGGCGGCCGTGCCGGCGAGCCCCACCACGATCACCGGCACCGGCAGGTGGATGAGCAGGTCGACGAACTTGTCCCAGCTCCAGGGGGCGTTGATGTATTGCGGCGAGAACAGCCCGGTCGGCGTCACCCCGAACAGGTTGGCGCTGGCCACCAGCAGCAGCAGCGCCAGGAGGAAATTGGGCACGGCCAGGCCGATGACGCCGAGGAAATTGACCGTGTAGTCGCCGGCCGAATACTGGTGCGTGGCCGAATAGAGCGCCACCGGGATGGACACGGCATAGACGAAGACCATCGAGACGAGCGAGACGATGATGGTCAGCCACAGCCGGTCGGAGACCAGGCTCCAGACCGGCTGCTGCCATTCGAACGAATAGCCGAAATCGCCCTCGGTCACGAGCGGCACGATCCAGTTCCAGTATTGCACGTGCAGGGGCTGGTCGAGCCCGTAGCGGGCCGTGAGATAGTCGAGCTGGGCCTGGCTCGCCGGCGAGCCGGCGGCCTCGAGCTGGGTGGCGAAGGTCTCGATGAAGCTGCCGGGCGGCAGGTTGATGATGTAGAAGCAGACGATGGAGATCAGCGCCAGGATGACGATCATGTAGCCGAGGCGGCGAAGGATGTATGACAGCATCGGTGGTCCCCGTTCGGGCCGGAAGGGCGGTCGCCCGCCCCTCCCTGGGCTAGAGCAGCTTGCGGAAGTTGGGGACCGTGCCGTACATGATGCGGTTGGCGTCATGGAAATTGGCCGATCCGCGATAGCCGCAGCGTACCGCGAAGATCAGGTCGTGCTCACCGTCGAACTGCCAGTCGGTATACTGGAAGCCGGTCAGCCGGATGGAATCCTCGCGGCCGAGGCCGGTATCGTCGCGGATCAGCAGCTTCACGCGGCGCCAGCTCCACAGGTCCCTGGAGGCGAGCAGGAAGGCCTTGTTGCGCTGCCGCATGGAATGGTCGCGGTGGAAGCGGGTGAAGCTGGCGTCCTCCTCGCGGGCCCATTGGCGCAGCACCTCGACATCGTCCAGCGCGTTGCCGATGGTGAGGTATTCCCCCGTCACCGGGTCGCGGCGGATGGTGAGCTTGGCCTTGCAGCCCGGCAGGTCGAAATAGCCGGTGGCCGGATCGAAGCTGATGCGCCGGCCCTCGTCCTCGATGCGGATGCGGGCGGATTTCTCCGCCTCGAGCGGGCCGGCCTCGAAGGTCATGATGTCCCACAGCCGGCCGTCGGGATCGGCGACGACATTGCCCTCGCGCCAGCCGGGCTTGAGCGTGCGGCCCCATTCCCGGGGCACCCAGGCCGGATCGAAGGGCAGCTTGTTGCTCATGGTCCAGCTGGCGGCGTCGAGCAGGTCGGCATCGACCGGCGCCGAGACCACGCAGGCCTGGAAGCCCGTGCCCCACACGCAGGGCGTGCAGTCCTCGAAGGCCTTGTAGATGCGGCCGTCATGGATGGTCACGGCGACCGGCGCGCAATGATAGTTGGGGCCGTCGTGATAGTAGCCGCCGGCGAACAGCCAGCCGTTCCCGGGGCCGGTGGGGTGGGTCCAGGTATAGCCGCCGTCGTCGCTGCGGCGGATGACGATGGAGCCGTATTGCTGGGAGGTGCCGAAGATGTAGAGCGCCCCGTTATGCCAGAACAGCGTGCTCCAGTAGCAGTTCATGATGTGGGTGATGTTGACCCAGCTGGCCCCGTTGTCCTCGGAGCGGTAGATCGAGGTCAGGCTTTCCTCGGATTCGTGGTTCCGGGGGCAGCCGACCCCGTAATAGTCGTGGCTGACGACCAGCGCGCCGTCGGGCAGGCGCACCACGCTGGGGCTGCCGAGATAGGCGCGCGAGAGTTCGGGCTGGTACTTGACTTGGCTGAGGGGGATCATCGGGGGTTCCGGTAAGCTGGGATGGGTCATGCCGGCCGGGCGCTCGCGGGCCCGGCCGCTCGATGTCGGCTGCCGGACCGGTCAGTCCGCCAGGTACCACTGCTCGGCATGGGCGCCGCGCAGATGGTCGATGGAGAGCATGTTCTCGTCGGGGAAGTTCCGGATGCGGTTGGAGCGGGTGTAGATCACCGGCACCTCCCCGACCGTGCCGATATGCAGCATCTGCCGGACGGTGTTGCCCACCACCTGCCTGCCCAGGGCATAGTATTCCTCCGAGCCGAGCGGGGTGGCCTGCCAGCGCGCCACCAGCTCCTGCTGGGCCTTGAACTCTTCGGGCGGCTCCTCGCCCTCGGTGCCGCCGCTCAGCTCCCACTGGCGCCAGGCGAGGCCGCCGCCGACCGGGTTGGTGTCGAGCCCGTAGGGCGGGCGGAACCAGATCGGGCGGGTATACATGTCCTTCTCGGACACGACGTCGGCGAACCAGACCGAGGCCTGCACCTGGCCGGCGGCCACCGCCTGCTGGAAGGTCTCGCGGGTCACGGTGTTGACCTGGGTGGGGATGCCCACGGCCGACCAGTATTCGCTGACGAGCTCGGAGAGCTGCACCCGGTTGATGGCGTCGGACAGGATCAGCCGCAGCGGCTGGCCGTCCGGCCGCAGGCGATTGCCGTCCGGCCCGCGGGCGAGGCCGATCTCGTCGAGCAGCGCGTTGGCCTGCTCCACGTCGTACTCCGCGAAATGGGGCCCCATCCAGTCCTCGTAGAAGGGCGACCGCGAGGAGACGCCCCACTGGCGCGGGATGCCGAGCCCGAAGAAGATGGTCTCGTTGATCTCCTCGCGGTTGATGGCCAGCGACATGGCCTCGCGGAAGCGCACATTGCCGAAGATCTCGCGCAGCACGGGGTCGTCCACCGTCAGGTTGAACTGGTATTTGGCGATGGCGCCGAGATCGGCGGGGAACAGCATGGTGGTGTAGTTGCCCGCCGCCTCGCCGGCCTTGAGCACCGGCAGGTCGGCCTGGGCGAACTTGTCGGCATAGTCGAGCTGGCCCGACTGCACGTTGAGCTTGACCACCTCGGGGTCGGCCACCAGCATGCGCACCTGCTCGTCGATATAGGGCAGCTGGTTCCCCTCGGTGTCGACCTTCCAGTAATAGGGGTTGCGCCGGTAGTACTGGTTGCCGAACTGGTCGACCTCGGTCAGCGTCCAGGGCTTGAGCACCGGCAGGTCCGGATCGACCTGGAAGTCGCCGGTCTGCCCGTTCTGGTGCGACACGAAGGCGTCGACCCAGGAGGAGAAGCCCTCCTGCTGCGCGAGGCTCTCGGCCTCGGGATTGTAGTCCTTGTGCCAGGTCTGCAGATAGTGCTTGGGCGCCAGCGGGAAGCCGGCCTCGGCCCGCGCGACGTTGAGGATGAAGGCCGGGTTGGGCGCGGGGAAGCGGAAGACGACCGTGTGGTCGTCGAGCTTCTCCACCGTGGTCGGCTCGCCGTCGATGATGAAGTTGCCCGGCAGCGGCGGCAGGTCGCCCTGCCCGCCGATATCGTTGAAGTAGAACAGGATGTCGTCGGCGGTGACCGGCTCGCCGTCGCTCCATTTGAGGCCCTTGCGCAGCGTCACCGTGGCGGAGAGGTTGTCCTCGGCCAATTCGATGGACCGGGCGATGTCGGGATAGACGATCTCCCAGTTGGTGGTGAAGCCGGCCAGGTGCGCGTCCCAGGCCGAGAAGCCGATATTGCCGAAGGACTGCGGGTTGGTGGCGTTGTAGCGGATGGTGCCGCCATAGCTGCCGATGGCCTCGCGCGGGCGCACCACCATCACGTCCTCGCGCTCGGGCAGGCGGTCCGCCACCGGGGGCAGCGCCCCGCTCGCCACCTCGGCGTCGAACAGCGGCGACTGCTTGAACTCGGGCACGGTGTTGCCGGTCTCGGCCTCGTAGTCCGACAGGCTCCAGGCCATGAAGTCGTCGACCAGCTCGATCTCCTGCGCCTGGGCGTAGGTGCCGGTGGCCGTGACGTCGAGGCCGATGCCCGCCACGATGGCGAGCGCGGCCGCGCCGAGCAATTGTGTCAATCTGGCTTTCATATCGATCCCCTCCCTTGGATGCGACGTTTGCGTTCGTCCGGGGCGCACCGGCCCGGCTGCTAGTCCGACCACTCGCCGGATTTGCCGAACCTGCGGCGCGCGGCGGCGCCGAAGCTGCGTTCGGCCGCGCTCATGGCGGCGCGCGTCTGCTGCATGCTGTGCCCGCGCAGCAGCTGGGCAGCCTCGATCACCGAGCCGCATTCGTTGGCGTCCATGAACTGGGTGGCCTCCAGCACGCCGGCCTGATCCGCCTCGGGGATCGCCATGAAGCCGTGCTGGTCGGCATGGATGAGCTGGCCCGGCCGCACGGTCAGCCCGAAGACCTCGACCGGATGGCCCCAGCGCACCGGCCAGGCATAGGCATGGCCGACGCAGAGCCGCCGCGCCAGCGCCTTGAAGCCGAGCGCGGCCATCTCGGCGACGTCGCGGATGCCGCCGTCGGTGATGATGCCGACGCAGCCCAGGGCGCGGTGCAGGCCGGCATTGACCTCGCCGAAATAGGTGCCGATCACCTCCGGGCTGTCGGCGTCCTTGACCACGACGATCTTGGGTCCCGGCACGCTCTCCACATAGGCGCGGTAGTCGCGCGGCGCCTCCGCCTGCCGCATGGGCTCGGGATCGCTCGGGCGCACCTCCAGGGTCACCGCATAGCCGACCATGGCGCCGAAGCCGGGCATGAAGTCCCGCACCTCCTCGCGGTTGACCACCGCCCTGCGGTCCGCGGCGCTGATCTGCTCCCAGCCGTTGTAGACGGTGGGAGTCGAGTAGCGGCGCAGGCGCAACAGGTCGCCATCCGACATCCGTGCTGGAGTGCCCAGTTTCCCCTCCCTTACGTTCAGCATTGCAGAACGCTATTCTTTATTTACGTCCATGCAAACACGATCATCCGCAGGGGTCAAGTGAAAACCGAACCCATGACTGGATGATCGGGATAGGCCGCGGAAAATAGAGGCGCAGTTCTTCACGCTGGACCTGCGGCGGCAGGCACGGTTGCAGCGGGCGTGGCGGTCGGCCCTCGGGTCAGGCCCGGGGACAACCCCGTGGGCAGGGACGGTTCGGGCGCCCGAAGCAGACACTCCCTTGGGAGAACAGGGAGCCGCCATCTCCCTTCGGGCGCGAACGGCTCCAGCCGCGCGGCCGCGACGGCCGGAAGGGCCCTATCTCTGCCGGATGCGCCCGGCCGCCTCCAGGCACAGGCGATGGGTGGCGAGCGCGTCGGCATAGGTGCACAGCACCGCCTCGGGCGCATGGCTCCGCACCGCGTCGAGGAAGGCCCGGTTCTGGACGGCATAGGTGTTGGCCCGGGCCTCGATGCGCCGGGTCTCGCCGTTCCCGGCGATCTCGATGCCCGACAGGGTGACGGCGATCTCGCAGCCCTCGCAGATCAGGCGCAGCTCGGCTCCGGGGCCATGCGGCAGCACGGCCGCGGCGGTGACCACGCCGGGCAGGCCGCCGAAGCGGAACAGGGCGGCGCTGGTGCCGGCCACGTCCCCGTCCTCGAAGCCGGGCAAGGCGCCGTGATGGCCCGCGGCGGCCAGCAATTCGCCCGTCCCGCACAGATGCCGCGCCAGGTCCACCAGGTGGCAGGCCTGTTCGAGCATCTGCCCGCCGCTCTGCGCCTCGTGCCGCCACCAGGGGGCGGAGGGGGTGCCGACATGGAACCGCCCGAGCACCATGCGCGGCGGCGTGGCGGCCAGCTGCCGCCGCACCGCGTCCAGCGTGTCGAGGGCGCGCCAGTTGTAGCCCGCCGCCGTCACCAGCGTGGTGCCGGCGAGCCGTTCGGCGATGGCCTCGGGCGTCCGGTCGATCCCCAGCGGCTTTTCCACCAGGAAGGGCACGCCCGCCTCGATCAGCTCCAGCTCCAGCGCCCCGTGCTGGTCGGGCGGCACGGTGACGATCACCGCGTCCGGACGCCCGCCGCGCAGGAACGCCGCCAGCGAATCGTAGCCCGTCCCGCCGAAGGCGGCGGCGGCCGCCTCGGCCCGCGCCGGGGTGCGGGACAGATGCGCGACGACCTCCACCTCCTCCGCCTCCCGCAATGCCGCCAGGTGCCGAAAAGCGATGTTTCCCGAACCGACCATCCCCAGCCGCATGCCGCCGCCCTCCCCTCCATCCAACGGAAACCGGACCGCACCATCCGCTCCCCGGCCCGCCCCGTCAACGCCCGCTACGCCCCGGCCGCGGGCCCGAACCAGGCGTCGAGCGCGGCGGCAAGGCCCTCGGCGCTGCCCTCGCCCGCCCAGGCGACATGGCCGTCCGGCCGGCCAGCCGGCGATGTCGAGGCCGCCCGGCGCGCCGAGGTCGAGCAGCACCGGCCGGGCGTCGTGCAGCAGGGCGAAGCCTTCTCCCCTTGTGGGAGAAGGTGGCCCGCGGGGCCGGATGAGGGGTTCGGCGTCGAGCTTGCATCGATGGACCTTCACCCTTCCCCCTCCCTGGGGAGCCCCCTTCTCCCGAGGGGCGATGCGGCCGACCGCGCGGTGGGGCCTTGTCATCGCCCCAATTAATCCGCATATAGCGGATCGGGAGGTTGGCGCGGACGTGTTCCTCGCCAACCGGGTCAGGTCCGGAAGGAAGCAGCCCCAACGAGATCCTCACGGGTCGTTGCCAGCCTCCTTTGGAAATCTCTGTTCACAGATGGCTTTTGTTGACCGCAAATCGCCTTCCGGCTTTTGCGGGCGCGGCGCCATTGTCCTATGGTCGGGGCATGATCCGAGACAGATTCCCGGCAGGGCCAGGCAAGGAAGGGCAGGATGGCTGACGCTCCCACCGCGCCCTATCTGGTGCTGGCGCGCAAATACCGCCCGCGCGACTTCTCGACCCTGGTCGGGCAGGACGCCATGGTGCAGACGCTGGGCAATGCCTTCGCGCAGAACCGCATCCATCACGCCTTCATCCTCACCGGCGTGCGCGGCGTGGGCAAGACCACCACGGCGCGCATCCTCGCCCGCGCCTTCAACTACGAGGACGAGACCGGCCGCCATCCCACGCTCGACCTCGCGAAGGAAGGCACGCATTGCCGCGCCATCATCGAGGGGCGGCATGTGGACGTGGTGGAGATGGACGCCGCCTCCAACACCGGCATCAACGACATCCGCGAGATCATCGATTCGGTGAAGTACGGGCCGGTCTCGGCGCCCTACAAGGTCTATGTGATCGACGAGGTGCACATGCTCTCGACGGCCGCGTTCAACGGCCTGTTGAAGACGCTGGAGGAGCCGCCGCCCTATGTGAAGTTCATCTTCGCGACCACCGAGATCCGCAAGGTCCCGATCACCATCCTGTCGCGCTGCCAGCGCTTCGACCTCAGGCGCATCCCGGCCGAGGTGATGTCGGCCTATCTCGAGAACATCCTGGGCCAGGAGGGCATCGGCTTCGAGCCGGATGCGCTCGCCATGATCGTGCGGGCCGGCGAGGGCTCGGCGCGCGACAGCCTGTCCCTGCTCGACCAGGCCATCGCCCATGGCAACGGCTCGGTGAGCGCCGCCACGGTCAAGGCCATGCTGGGGCTGGGCGACCGGGCGCGCATCATCGACCTGTTCGAGCAGGTGATGGCCGGCCGCATCGGGGAGGCGCTGACCGCGCTGCGCGAGCTCTACGATCTAGGCGCCGATCCGCAGACCCTGTTGGCCGATCTGGCCGAATTCACCCATCTGGTCACCCGCATCAAGGTGGTGCCGGCCGCCGCCGACGACGCTGCCCTCACCCCGGACGAGCGGACGCGCGGCCGCGACCTCGCCCAGCGCCTGCCGATGCGGGCCCTGACCCGGGCCTGGCAGATCCTGTTCAAGGGCAACGAGGAGGCCGGCCGCGCCGGCAATGCCTTGCAGGCGGCCGAGATGACGCTCATCCGCCTCGCCTATGCGGCCGACCTGCCGAGCCCCGACGAGGTGATCGCCAGGCTCACCCAGCAGCAGCCCCAGGCGTCCGCGCCGGCGGCGGCGCCGGGCGTGCCGCCGCCGGCGCCGCGCCCGTCCGGCGGGGCCTCGGCGCTGCGGATCGAGGCGGTGCAGCCGGCTCCCGCGCCCGCCGCCGTGCCGGCGCCCGCCCCCCCGGCGCCCGCGCCGGCCCTCCGGCCGCAGGCCGTGGCGCAGCCGGCGCTGGCGAGCGTCGCCAGCTACAAGGACCTCATCGCGCTGGCCGCGGCCAAGCGCGACGTGCTGGTCAAGCTGGCGCTGGAAAGCCAGATGCGCCCGGTCTCCTTCGAGCAGGGCCGCATCGAGGTGGCGCTGGCCGACGGCGCCGATCCGGGCATCATCGCCACCCTCTCGGCGCGGTTGCAGAACTGGACCGGTGCGCGCTGGCTGGTGACGGTCTCCACCAGGCCCCCCGAGGGGCTGACCATCCGCCAGCAGGCCGAGCAGCGCCGCCAGGAGGCCGCCGCCGCGGCGCATGACGATCCGCTGGTCAAGGCCATACTCGAGACATTCCCGGGCGCCAAGCTGGTCAATGTGACGGTGCGCGACGCCGACGCCGCGCAGCCCGACCTGCCCCCGCCCCCGCCAGAAGAGGACGACGAATGAAAGACATCATGGGCATGATGAAGGCCGCCGGCGAGATGAAGGCCAGGATGGAGGCCATGCAGGCCGAACTGGCCGAGCTGGTGGTCGAGGGCCGCTCGGGCGGCGGCATGGTCACCGTCGCCCTGTCGGGCAAGGGCGAGATGAAGGGCCTCAGAATCGATCCGGCGCTGCTCAGGCCCGAGGACGCCGAGGTGGTCGAGGATCTGATCGTCGCCGCCTTCAACGACGCCAAGGGCAAGAGCGAGGTGGAGATGCAGCGCAAGATGGCCGAGGTGACCGCCGGCCTGCCCATTCCGCCGGGCATGAAATTCCCGTTCTGATCCTTTCACGCGCGCTGCGGCGGCAAATGTTGACAATGTGCTGACCAATTCGCTTTTGCGGTGACTCCAGATGCCATCCGGCGGGCCAGAAATCGAACAATTGATACAATTGCTGGCCCGTTTGCCGGGATTGGGTCCCCGTTCGGCAAGGCGGGCGGTGCTGCATCTCATCAAGAAGAAGGAGCAGCTCATGCTGCCCCTTTCCGCCGCGCTCGACCGGGCGGTGGCGACGGTCAGGAGCTGCGAGGTCTGCGGCAATGTCGATACCGTCAGCCCCTGCTCGATCTGCGCCGATCCGCGGCGCGGCGAGAGCGGAATTCTCATTGTGGTGGAAGACGTTGCCGATCTGTGGGCGCTGGAGCGGGCCGGCGTCGGCCAGGTCCGCTACCACGTCCTCGGCGGCGTGCTGTCCCCCCTCGACGGGGTGGGGCCGGACGATCTCGACATCGCCGGCCTGATCGGGCGGGCGCGGGACTATGCCGAGATCGTGCTGGCCATGAACGCCACGGTCGAGGGCCAGACCACCGCCCACTACATCACCGACCGGCTGGCCGGCTCGGGCATCAGGATCACCCGCCTCGCCCATGGCGTTCCGGTGGGCGGAGAGCTGGACTATCTCGACGAGGGCACGCTGAGCCAGGCCCTGAAGGCGCGGACGGAGATCTGAGCCCCGCCCGGCCAAGGGCTTGAATCTTCAGTGCATATCGTGGCGGAACTCGTCGCTGCCGGCCCAGTGGTCGTCGTCGGCCGGACCGTCCTCGTCGTCCTCGTAGAATTCCTCCTCCCCGATCAGCGCCTGGCGCGCCTCCATGTCGTCGGGGGCCAGGGCATCGAGGCGATCGGCCGGGTCCAGGGCCATAGTGGCGGCGACATTGCCGGTTTCGGCGGCATTGTCCATCTCGCGCCCGAGCTCGACGATGGCGCGGTCGAGCTCCTCGATCATGGCGGCCGGGTCCGCGTCGCCGAGATCGCCGCTCTCCCGGGCCGCGGCCTCGGCCCGCAGTTCCTTGAGGCGTTGCAGCCGCTCCTCGGCCGGACGGTCGTTGCCGTACAGCAGATCCTCGATTTCCGTCTGGCTGTAGGGCTGGGCGATGCCGGGCGTATCGGCATTGTCGAAGCTGGTCTCCTGCGGCACCAGGGGATGGTCGCGATGCTGAACCATGGTCGGTCTCCCATAGGCGGTTGCACAAGGGCCAAACGCCCCAGGCCGGGCCGGGTTCGATCACAGCTTGCTCAGGCGAGGTCCCCCGG
>Ga0182793_1000613_pt1 | contig 26238 bp, 25 predicted proteins | sample Passage237A_FD_130498 | JGI IMG/M metagenome (GOLD analysis project Ga0182793, IMG submission 130498) | Cellulose adapted compost microbial communities from Newby Island Compost Facility, Milpitas, CA, USA - Passage2 37A (version 2) (version 2) ... | reverse complement strand
CCCCACCCCGCGCCCCCCCCGGACCGCGCGCCCCGCCGGGGGGGGGACCCCCCCCCCCCTAGCCCCCCGCGCCCCGCAGCCGGTCCGTCCCCCGCCGCTCCTTCTTGGTCGGCCGCCCGGCGCCAGGGGGACGCTCGGCGATGGCCGCATCGTAGGGGGAAAGCGCGGGCCGCGGCGGGGCGGGCGGCGACAGGTCCTCGTAGAGCCCCTGCGCCTCGGCGGCCGGCCCCCGCCGGGTGCCGGGATCGAGGATGCGCCAGACCAGGATGCGGCCGTGCAGCGACATGGTCAGCACGTCGCCGGCCCCCACCTTGTGGTCGGTGCGCGCGGTCTTTTCCGAATTGACCCGGACGGCGCCGGCCTCGATCACCTTCTGGGCCAGCGTGCGCGACTTGACGGCGCGCGAGAAGAACAGGAACCGGTCGAGCCGTTCCTTGCGGATCGGCGCCTCGCCCGGCCCCGCCACCCCCTACTCCGTCTTGCCGCGCAGCGCCGCCAGCGCGGCGAACGGGCTGTCGGGGTCGAAGGCCGGCTTGCGCTCCTCGCGCGGCGGACGGCGGTCGGGGCGCTCGCCCTTGTCGGGGCGGCTGCGGCGTTCCTCGTCGCGGCCCTTGCCGTTGGGCTTGCCGCCCTGCGGCCGGTCCTCGCCGTCGTGGCGGCGCGGCCCCTTGCCGTGGCGCGGCCGGTCGGGGCGGCGGCCATTGCCGCCCTGCTCCTGGCCCTCGGCGCCCTCGCGGCGCGGGCGGCCGTCATGCCGCCGCTGCTCGTTGCGGCGCCCGCCCGGGAACCAGACCTCGTCGAACTGGGGTTCGGCCGGCACCGCCTCGGCGGCCACGGCATCGGCCTGTGCCGCCGGCGCGGCATCGGCAATGGCGCCTTCCACCGGCGCCGCAGCCTCCGCCGGCGCGGTCACGGCGGGGGCTTCCTCGATCACCGCCGCGTCGCTGGCGGCATTGTCCTCCAACACCGCCTCCAGCGCCGGAGCTTCCGCCGAGGCCTCGGCCGGCACCGCCGGCACCGGCGCCTTGGGCGTGCGGCGCACGCGATAGCCCAGCGAGGTGAGGATGGAGGAGAAATCCTCGCCCGAGCAGCCGAGCAGGCTGGTCATTTCCACGGTGACGCGGAAGCCGTTGCCTTCGGCCGCGCCGGCCGGCAACTCGCCCTGGTAGGGCCGGCCCGCATCGAGCGCGATCAGCGGGCGGATGATGTCGGCCAGCCGCTCGAGGATGTCGACGCGCACCGCCCGCTTGCCGGCCACCTTGAAGCCGGCGACCTCGTAGAGGCGCGGATCGACCTCCGGATCGACCAGGAAGGAGGTGCGGCCCGACAGCACGATATGGGGGATGTCGGTGACGCCGGGCTGGCGCACCCCGCCATGCTTGAGCGCATAAAGGATCAGCGCCAGCTCGCGCGGCGCCGGCTTCAGCGACAGCGGCAGGTAGATGTGATAGGCGCCGAACTTGACGCCGAGCTTCCTGAGCTTGCCGCGCACGTCCTGGTCCAGCCCCTTGACCTCCTCGGCCACGCTGGCGCGGGGCACCAGGCCCAGATGCTCGAACAGCCGGTAGGCGAGGCCCCGCGCCGCGCCCTCGAGATCGGCCGGCGCCTCCAGCGCCATCACCTGCTCGAGCACGGTGTTGATGTGGTGCCGCAGCCACAGCGACAGTCGGTCCTGCACCTTTTCGAGGTCGGGGCCGGTCAGCGTCTCGTCGGCCAGGATGATGATGCGCGGCCGGTAGAGGCTGTCGCCCTCGGCCAGCTCGGCCACGATCTCGCCGCGCCAGCGCAGGCGCCCGTCGGTGGCCAACACGAATTCTTCATTTGGCGAACCGGCCAGCCGTTCGGCACGATGGTGCATCTCCGGGGCCACCACCGAGTCCGCGGCGCCGCGCAATCCCTTCGCGTCCAGCTCGCCGTCGTTGCGCGCCAGGGTGAAGCGGAAGCCTTCGAGGGTGCCGATGAGGTGGCCTTCCAGCCTCACCTCGCCTTGGCTGTTGATCTCGGGAGATACCATACGTTTGTCTTTCAGGTGGCGGAGCAGCACGCTGGTGCGCCGGTCGACGAACCTCTGGGTCAGGCGCTCATGCAGCGCATCGCTCAGGCGGTCTTCGATGTCACGGGTCTTTTCGCGCCAATGGATAGGGTCTTCAAGCCAGTTTCTGCGGTTGGCGACAAAGGTCCAGGTGCGAATCTGCCGGATTCGGTTGCTGAGGGTGTCGATATCGCCCTGTGCATTGTCGCAAAAGCGCACCTGCTCGGCAATCCAGTCGGCATTGACCGCTCCACTTCGTCTCAAATCCGAATAAATCCGGGTGACGATCTCCCCGTGAGCCGCCGGCGAGATCCCCTGATAGTCGGGAATCTGGCAACATTCCCAGAGCAGTTTGACCGCTTCGTGGCCGCGCGCCAGCGCCCCCGCCTCGTTGCGCGCCACGAATTCCAGCGCGTGCTGGTCGGTCGCCACCGGCACCCGGGTGAGGCTGCGGTCCTGCGGCGGCGCCTCCAGCGCGTCCCGCAGCGCCCCTATGGAGGAGAAGTCGAGCGCGCTGTTGCGCCATTGCAGCACCTTCACCGGCTCGAAATCGTGGGTCTCGAGCTGCACCACCAGCTCCTCGTCGAACCCCTCCGTGCCGCCCGTCACCCCGAAGGTGCCGTTGTGCCGGTGCCGCCCGGCGCGCCCGGCGATCTGGCCCAGCTCGGCCGGGGTCAGCGGCCGGCTCTGGTGCCCGTCGAACTTGCTGTCGTCGGCGAAGGCCACATGGTGGATGTCGAGGTTGAGCCCCATGCCGATGGCGTCGGTGGCGACGAGGAAATCCACGTCCCCGTTCTGGTAGAGGTCGACCTGAGCGTTGCGGGTGCGCGGCGACAGCGCCCCCATCACCACGGCCGCCCCGCCCCGTTCGCGCCGGATCAGCTCGGCGATGGCATAGACCTGCCGGGCCGAGAAGGCGACGATGGCCGAGCGCGGCGGCTGGCGCGAGATCTTCTTGGAGCCCGCATAGGTGAGCTGGGAGAAGCGCGGCCGGTCGATGATCTCGGCATGCGGCAGCAGCCGGCGGATCACCGGGGCCATGGTGGCCGAGCCCAGCAGCAGGGTCTCCTGCAGGCCCCGCGCCTTGAGGATGCGGTCGGTGAACACATGGCCGCGGTCGAAGTCGATGGCGGTCTGGATTTCGTCCACCGCCACGCAGTCGACATGGATGTCCATGGGCATGGCTTCCACCGTCGCCACCCAGTAGCGCGGCCGGGCCGGCACGATGCGTTCCTCGCCGGTGACCAGCGCCACCGCCCCTTCCCCCACCCGCTCGACCACCCGCGTATAGACCTCGCGCGCCAGAAGGCGCAGCGGCAGGCCGATCATCCCGCTGGGATGGGCCAGCATCCGCTCGATGGCGTAGTAGGTCTTGCCGGTATTGGTCGGGCCGAGGATCGCCTTGACCGACTGGGAAGGGGGAAAACTCATCGTGCGCCCAATGTAGGCGCTCGCGGCGACACTTGCGAGAGGCCGAACGCCTTGTCCCGGGAATGGACAGGCACGCCGCATTTTCGCCACCGGCCTTAACCACCGGAACACAGGCGGAACGAAACGGAACCGAATCGGCGCGACTCGCCGAGTCCGGCTTTGTTCCGCACCACATCTGGTGGGCGGCCGACGCCAGCCGCCACAAGCGGCGGCTCGAGGTCGCGACTTTGCGCCGTCATGCTCCGGAAAACCGTTCAGCTTGGTTGCGTTTCGGTAAATCCGGCTCGGAATCGGCCATTTCCAAATGAAGCGTAAACGCTTGTTTTCCCGAAATTTTTCGTCCGTTGAGCGCTGAAGGCGCGCAATTCCGGCCCTCCCGCCGCCCCGCCTTGACGAAAAAGCCCATTGACGTTCCGGAACGGGACAGCGCGCCTGCTGACACCGGCTGGCAGCGGCACGGTCTAGAAGCGGGCGCACCCCCCAAGGAGTTCCCTCATGCCCGATTTCGACCTGTCGTCGCTGCCCTCGCCCCTGCCCGCCTATTTCGCCACCACCGGCCACAGTGCCAGCCTGCCCCTCTTCGCTCCGGACGCCACGGTACGCGACGAGGGCGAGTTGCATCGGGGCACCGAGGCCATCGCCGCCTGGCTCGACGGCGTCGAAAGCCGCTACAGCCCCCGCTACCGGGTCCTCGGCGCCGAGCCGGAGGGCGAGCGCATCGTCGTCACCGTCGAGGTCGCGGGCACCTTCCCCGGCAGCCCTGCCGTGCTGCGCCAGGCCTTCACGCTCGACGGCGCCGGCCGGATCGCCCGGCTGGAGACGCTATAGAGCGCGGTCAGGAAAAGTTGCGGACTTTTCCGGTTCAACCGCACGACAGTCAATGAGCCGGAGCATGCTCTGACCACGCCCGCCGATCGGCAGGCATCCCGCCCCGGCACATTTTCGCCGCATGCCGCGCCCGCCCGTTAACCTCCGGTCCAAACCCGGAACGAACCGGGACGGAATCGCGGCAGCGGCGCCGATGCGGCTTTGTTCACCACCATATCTGGTGGCCCCTGCCCCATCGGGGCACGAGCCGGTCCGCCTCGGCGCCGAAACCGGCCGGCAACCCGTTCACCAGGGTAAGGATGCGGTTAATTCCGCCTGTCCGGGGCGGTTTCCTACCGCATCCTTGCCGGCGCGGATCGCCCGCGAAGCGCGGCCGTTAACCCGCTCCCGGCGGTTTTGCGGCCGCGCCCAGCCGCGATATTGGCAAAAAACCCGTTGACCGTCCGAAAGCGGGACAGCGCCGCGACGGCTTCGGCCGGCAGCGCCCTCAGGACTGCGCGGCGACCAGCACCATGGACAGGTCCCCCATCGAGGTGCCCAGCAGCACCCGATAGGGGATGTAGTAGCCGGACTGGCCCAGCGGCGCATACCAGATGAGGATGCGGCTGGTCTCGGCCAGGTAATTGGTGATCTCCGAGGTGGTGTAGTGCCCCGAGACCGGCTGGTAGTCGACCGAGCAGAGCACCACCGGCCCCTGATAGCCGGTGCGCGGCGAGGTCGCCTCGTCGGTATCGACGAAGCCCATGGCGATGTTGAAGCGCTCGACGCCGGTGAAGATGTTCATCCGGCGCTGGCAGAGGCTGCTGTCCAGCGCCCCGCCCTTGAGCACGAAGGCGGACAGGAAATCGCCCACCCCCGACAGATGGCTGCGCTCCAGCGGCACCCGGTCATAGGTGTCGAGCACCGGCGGCTCGACCTTGAAGCCGGAGACGGCCCGGTTGGCGAAGCTGACATCGACGGTGAACACCTCGCCATTGGCGCGCGTCTCGAGGTCGAACGTGTCCGAGACCAGCGCCGCCCCGCTGGAGCTGCCGCGCGCGCTGGCCTTGGCGGTGCCGCTCGCCACCAGCGAGCCGAGCCCGGCCACGTTGGCCGACAGGTCCAGCCCGTAGCGGCGCCCGTCGTCGCTGAGCTCGACCGTCAGCATGGCCACGTTGATGCCGCCCAGGGTGACGACATAGCTGGCGCTCGCCTCGACCGGGGCGGCCCGGACCGGGCCGGCGGCAAGGACAAGGGCGGCAGCGGCGGCGATGAGCGTGCGGATCAAGGCGGTCTTCTCGTCTGCGGCGGCCCGCCGGAGACGCTGGCCGGACGGGACGAATCAGTGGAACTGTCCCACCGTGCCGCCGCCTCCGGGCGCTGGCAAGGCATTCGCGCCCCTTTGCGGCCAGCTCTTGCTTGACGCGCGAGGCCGTTTTCTCTAAAGAGCCGTCCAGCTTTCAGGACAATTCTGGCCCGCTGCGGGGCTCGATCCCCGCAACCGGGCCCTTTACGCGAGTTAAGGACAAGATCATGGCACGTCGCTGCGAACTGACCGGCAAGGGCGTATTGATGGGCAACAATGTCAGCCATGCCCTCAACCGCACCCGTCGCCGTTTCCTCCCCAACCTGGTCAACGTCACGCTGATCTCGGACGCGCTGAACCGTCCGGTCAAGCTGCGCATCACCGCATCGGCCCTGCGCTCGGTGGAGCATCGCGGCGGCCTCGACGCCTTCCTGCTCAAGCAGGACGACGCCGATCTCTCCCCGCTGGCCCAGGGCCTCAAGAAGGAAGTGCGCGCCGCCCTCGCCGGCTGAGCGATTTTCCGCTGGAATTTTCGCCGCGTGGAGTGCATCACTCCACGCGGTTTTTGTTTGGACAAAGCCCGTAGCAATCTCCGCTCGCCGCCCTCGGGCCGGACCCGAGGCGTGGGGATGCCGGAAGAGCCCTCGCGCCGGGCGCGAGGGTGACGATCGGGTGAGCGGGGACGTCCCGTTTGCCCGACACCAACCCCTCCGCACCGGTCCGATGCCGGCACGCGGATATGAAAAAGGATAGTCCGATGCTGTCTCGTCTTCTGGTGGCGCTCGCCGCCATGGCGGCCGTGGTCGCCGCCTCCAATTTCCTCGTGCAGTTCCCGGTGGATGTGACGCTGGGCGGCGTCCATGTCGGCGACATCCTCACCTGGGGCGCCTTCACCTATCCGGTGGCCTTCCTCGTCACCGATCTTTCCAACCGCGCCTTCGGCCCGCAGCGGACCCGGCTGGTGGTCGTGGCCGGCTTCGCGGTGGCCGTCGCGCTCTCGGTCCTGCTGGCGACGCCCCGCATCGCCATCGCCTCCGGCACCGCCTTCCTCGTCGCCCAGCTGCTCGACGTCTCCATCTTCCACCGCCTGCGCCACGGCCCCTGGTGGCAGGCGCCCATGTTCTCCTCGCTGGTGTCCTCGGCGCTCGACACGCTCTTGTTCTTCTCCCTCGCCATGGCCCCCGCCTTCGCCGGCATCGACGCGGCCTTCGGCATGGAGGATTCCTCGCTTGCCTTCCCCGCCCCGCTGCTCGGCGTCGGTCCCGAGGTGGAGCTCTGGCAGTCCCTGGCCCTGGGCGATTTCCTGGTCAAGCTGGTCATGGCCGTCCTGATGCTCGCCCCCTACAAGACCGTCCGCGACCTGGTGCTGCGCCGCATGCCGGTGGCGGCCTAGCTGAGCCTCATTCCGGCAGCGCGAACTCCAGCAGCAGCGTGCGCTGCCAGCCGTTGAAATTGTTGTCCGAGCCGATGAGGATGCGCGTCTCCCCGCCCGGCGTGCGGTGCACCATCAGGCTCTCCATGTTGTCGATCTCCCCGCCCTGGGCCGAGAGCAGCAATTCGCCCGCCATCAGGTTGCCCGGCCGCACCGCCGCCGCCGGCACCCGGCGCAGGTTCATCACGAAGCTGAACAGCGACACGCCCCGCTCCAGCACCAGCAGGTCGCCATTGGGCAGGAACTTGCAGTCGGTGGGGTTGACGATGGGGCTGTTGGCATAGCCGACCGGCCCCTTGTCGTTGACGCCCAGCAGCCAGCCGCGATGGTTGCCGTCCGCGTCCAGCGCCTCCTCGGTCAGCAGCAGCGTCGAGCCGGCTATGGGCGAGGCCGGCGGGGCGATGCACACCGATTCCAGCGATTCGTTGGTCCTCAGCGCCGTCAGCCATTCCGGGATGGCGACCTCGCGCGCCGGCCCGCCCGGCCGGCCGTCGACGATGGCGAAATCGGCCACCCGCGTCAGGTGCTCGAAGCTCACCCGCACCGCCGCCGGCGCCCCGTCGCGCCAGATCGTGTCCATGCCCTCCGCGTCGCGGGCATATTGGCGCGGCAGCACCTCCCCCGAGGAATTGCGCATCGGCTCGATGGTGACGCCGATGAAGCCGAACAGCCGGTCGTCCTCGTCATAGGCCAGCCGCCCCGAGACGAAATTGCCCCGGTCGGTGATGAAGGCGATCCGCTGGTCGCTGCCGGTCTGGGTGACGCTGGACAGGCCCCCGAAAGTGTCGTCGGGGCTGCTCAGCGTCAGCCCGCCGCGGAAGATCAGCCCGTCCACCTTCTGGTCGAGCCCGGCGCCCTTGAAGCGGGTCACCTGCGCCGCGCTCACCGTCGCCTCCACCGCCCCGGCCGGTGCGGCCAGGCACACAAGGGACAGGGCGAGGGCGGCGGCGCGGATCATCCCCGCGCCCGCCGCCTGGTCTGGGCCGGCATTTCCTCGTCGAACAGCGCCGCCAATTCGTCGGTCAGCGCCCCCGCGAGTTCCTCGGCGTCGAGCAGGGTCACCGCGCGCCGATAGTAGCGGGTGACGTCGTGGCCGATGCCCACCGCCACGAGCTGGATGGGCGAGCGCGTCTCGATGTCCTCGATCACCTGCCTGAGATGCGCTTCGAGATAGTTGCCGGCATTGACCGACTGGGTCGAGTCGTCCACCGGCGCCCCGTCCGAGATCACCATCAGGATGCGCCGCTGCTCGGGCCGCGCCATCAGGCGCTTGCGCGCCCATTCCAGCGCCTCCCCGTCGATGTTCTCCTTGAGCAGGCCCTCGCGCATCATCAGGCCCAGATTGCGCCGCGCATGGCGCCAGGGCTCGTCGGCGGCCTTGTAGATGATGTGGCGGATGTCGTTGACGCGGCCCGGATTGGCCGGACGGTTGGCCTCCAGCCACGCCTCGCGGCTCTTGCCGCCCTTCCAGGCGCGGGTGGTGAAGCCCAGGATCTCCACCTTCACCCCGCACCGCTCCAGCGTGCGCGCCAGGATGTCGCCGCAGATCGCCGCGATGGTGATCGGCCGCCCGCGCATCGAGCCGGAATTGTCGATGAGCAGCGTCACCACCGTGTCGCGGAAATCGGTGTCGTTCTCGACCTTGAAGCTGAGCGCCTGCAGCGGGTCGGTCACCACCCGGGTCAGCCGTGCCGTGTCCAGCAGCCCCTCCTCGAGGTCGAACTGCCAGCTCCGGTTCTGCTTGGCCATCAGCCGGCGCTGCAGCTTGTTGGCCAGCCGCGCCACCGCGCCGGCGAGGTTTTCGAGCTGCTTGTCGAGCAGCGCCCGCAGCTGGTCCAGCTCGTCCGGGGGGCAGAGCTCGGCGGCCTTGACGATCTCGTCGAACTTGGTGGTGAACACCTTGTAGGCGAACTGGTTGGAAAGCCGCTCGCCGCCGTCCTTGGCGGGCGGCGGCATGGGGGCGTCCTCGCCCGCCTCGGCCTCGGCGTCCTCGTCGCTGTCGGCCATGTCGGCCTCCATGCCCTCGACGTCGCCGGTGTCCTCGCTCTCGCCGGCCTGCTGGTCCTGGTCGCTGTCGGCCTGCTCGTTCTCGCCGTCGCCCTGCTCGGGCGCCTGGTCCGAGCCCTGCGCCTGCTCGGGCTGGCTGTCGTCGCCCTGCTCCTCCTCGGCGGTGTCGGGGTCCTCCAGCTCGCTCTCGGCGATCAGGTTGAGGTCGCGCAGCACCGTCTTGGCGGCGCGCGAGAACTCCTCCTGGCTCTCATAGGTATCGAGCAGCGCCTCGAGCGAGGGGCCGGCCTTGCTCTCGATCTCCTGGCGCCACAGATCGACCAGCGCATGCCCGGAGGGGGGCACCGGCACCCCGGCCAGCTTCTCGCGCAGCATCAGCCCCAGCGCCTCGGCCAGCGGCGCGTCGCCCTTGTCGTCCACCTCGGCGAAATTGGCGCGGAACAGCCGATCCTCCAGCATCTCCCCGATATTGCCGGCCATGCCGGGCATGCGGATGCAGCCCAGCGATTCCACCCGCGCCTGCTCCAGGGCGTCGAAGGCGGCGCGCGCCTGCGGGTCCATGGGGCTGCGCTTGCGGTGGGTCTCGGGGTCGTGGCTGGCGAGCCGCATGGCCATGGCATCGCCCTGGCCGCGGGCGATGGCGATGTCGCGCCGGGTCGGCAGCCGCGGCAGATTGGGCAGGCGCGCCTTGTCCGAGGTCAGCAGCGGCCGGTCGGCCGTGAAGCTCACCTCCAGATCCGCCTTGCCGCCGATGGCGCGCACCGTGGCGCCCATGGCGCTCTTGAACGCCTGGGTCTGGTCGGGCTTGTTGGGCTTGCTGCGCGGGGGTTGTGCCATGATTCTGCTCGCCGATTGTGAGGAAGGCTCCCTCCCCCGCCGCTGCGCGGCGACCTCTCCCCGGGGGGAGAGATAGGAAACGCCGGACCCCCTTCACCTCCCCCTCGGGGGAGAGGCCGGCCCATGGGGCCGGGCGAGGGGGGCCTTCTCGTGTTACGCCATCACCGCCAGGTTGGCGGAGCTTTCCGGCAGGTCCTCGCCGAACACGCGCTGGTAGAACTCGGCCACCACCGGGCGCTCCAGCTCGTCGCACTTGTTGAGGAAGGTCAGGCGGAAGGCGAAGCCGATATCGCCGCCGAAGATCTGGGCGTTCTCGGCCCAGGTGATGACGGCGCGCGGGCTCATCACCGTGGAGAGGTCGCCATTGATGAAGGCCTGGCGGGTCAGATCCGCCAGCCGCACCATGTTGTTGACCAGCTTCCGGCCCTTCTCGGTCTCGGCATAGCTCTTGTTCTTGGCCAGCACGATGCCGACTTCCTTGTCGTGCGGCAGGTAGTTGAGCGTCGTGACGATGCTCCAGCGGTCCATCTGGCCCTGGTTGATCTGCTGGGTGCCGTGATAGAGCCCCGAGGTGTCGCCGAGCCCGATCGTGTTGGTGGTGGCGAACAGCCGGAAGGCCGGATGGGGCACGATGACGCGGTTCTGGTCGAGCAGGGTCAGCCGGCCCGACTGCTCCAGCACGCGCTGGATCACGAACATCACGTCCGGGCGGCCGGCATCGTATTCGTCGAACACCAGCGCCACGTTGTTCTGCACCGCCCAGGGCAGGATGCCGTCGCGGAACTCGGTGACCTGCTTGCCGTCCTTGAGCACGATGGCGTCCTTGCCGACCAGGTCGATGCGGCTGACATGGCTGTCGAGATTGACGCGCACCAGCGGCCAGTTGAGCCGGGCGGCCACCTGCTCGACATGGGTCGACTTGCCGGTGCCGTGATAGCCCTGGATCATCACGCGCCGGTTGTAGGCGAAGCCGGCCAGGATCGCGAGGGTGGTGTTGCGGTCGAACAGATAGTCCGGATCGATCGGCGGCACGTGGTCGGACGGCGCCTTGTAGCCCTTGACCACCATGTCGGTATCGATGCCGAACAGCTCCCGCGCCTTGTATTCGGTATCGGGCAGATTGGCGAATTCAGTCATGGAAGGGCTCTTGGATCAAAAGAAGGGATATGAGGAGGGCGGGGGCTCTATAGCAGCATTGTGACGGTGCGGGTAGCCTCGGCGGCGTATAGCAGAAGGCCATTTCTTCCCCATGGGGGAAGCCCGAAACCGGCGGGCGGCGCGACCCCGCCCCTCTCGCCTCGCCCCCCGCCCCTAGCGCGCCACGAACCCGGTCTTCTTCAGATGCGTATAGGCGGCGATCACCGCCCGCAGCCGCTCCTCCGAGGAGGCGTCCCCGCCATTGACGTCGGGGTGGTGGCGCTTGACCAGCGTCTTGTAGGCCTGCTTGATCTCGTCGGATTTGGCGTGGCCGGCAAAGCCCAGCCCCTCCAGCGCCCGCCGGTCCGGCTCGTTGAGCGGCCGCACCCGCTCCGCCGCCGGGCGCCGCGACTGCTGGTAGCGATAGCGCGCGAACACCCCGAACGGGTCGCCGAACCGGTCCCCGGGCCGCATGGTCTGCCGCCCCGCCGCCCGCGCCGCCCCGGCGCTGCCGGTGGCGAAGCTCGACCGCCCCTCCGCCTTGGGCGGGGCGTGCAGCGCCTCGTCCAGCTCCTCCGGGCTCATGCCGGCGAAATAGTTGAAGGCCTTGTTGTAGTGGCGCACATGCTCGAGGCAGAAGTGATGATACTGCCCTTCCGAGCGCACGCCCTTGGGCGCCCGGTACTCTCCGGGCATGTCGCAGCCCTCCCAGTCGCACTTGGCCGTCACCGGCTCGGGCTTCTCCTCCCGGCGCGGACGGATGCGGATGGCGTCGAAGAGCTTGGATTGCAGTTTCATTGCACCTAGTTACGTAGCTGAACGAACCTTAGCGGAGCCGACCGATGCCCATGGCGGACACCATCCGAGCCAAGCTCACCCAACGGTTTGATCCCCTCCATCTGGAGGTGATCGACGAATCCGACCGGCATCGCGGCCATGCCGGCTGGCGGGAAGGCGGCCAGACCCATTTCCGCGTCAGAATCGCGACCCGCAATTTTGACGGGTTGAGCCGCCTGGCGCAACACCGCGCCGTCATGGCCGCTCTTGACGAGGAGTTGAAGGCTTCCGTGCACGCCCTCGCCATCGAGGTCCTGCCGCCCGAAGGCCCCTACAAGCTGCCGGACCGGGTGTGAAGGCCGGCCCCGGAAATGGCGCTTCCGTCCCCGCGTTTCAAGACGTCCCCACAGGGACCGCGGCGATCCTGGTCAGCCGCTGGCGCCGGCGCCTGAGCACCTTGAAGCGGAAGCCGTGCGCCTCGAGCTCGTGGCCGGCCGGCGGTATGGTTTGTGCCGCCGCGATGACGAGGCCCGCCACCGTGCCGGCCTCCGCCTCGGGCAGGCTCCAGCCCAGCGCCCGGTTGACCAGCCGCACCGGCAGCGCCCCGTCCAGCGCGTAGCCGCCCGTTTCGAGCGGCTCGATGCCGGCCATGTCGTCGGCCGGCATATCGTCGATCTCGCCCACGATCTCCTCGACGATGTCCTCGACCGTCACCAGCCCTTCCAGCGCCCCGTGCTCGTCCAGCACCACCGCCATGCGCGCGCCCCGCTCGCGGAAGGCCGCCAGCTGCGCGCGGGCCGGCTCGGAGCGCAGGACGAACCAGGGCGGGCTCATCAGCGCGGCGATGTCGAGCCCCGAGGCGTCCCCGTCCGCATCGAGCAGCGCCTGCAGCACCCGCTCGGGCGTCACCACGCCCACCACATTGTCCCGCTCGCCCCGATAGAGCGGCACGTGGCCGTGGCCAGCCGCGGCGACGGCCCGCGCCAGCTCGGCCGCCGGCAGCCCGATGTCGAGCGCCACCATGTCGGCGCGATGCACCATGACGTCGCTGACCCGCAGGTCCTTGAGGTCGAGCACCCCGCCCAGCATGTCCCGGTCCTGGCCGGCCACGCCGCCTTCGGCGTGCAGATAGTCCACCGTGCCGCGGATTTCGGCATGCCCCCAGTCCCGGGCGCGGGGCGCGGCCTCGTCCCCCCTGATGCCGAAGGGGCGCAATATCGCCCCCACCACGGCCTCGACGGCGCGCGTGGGCGGGGTCAGCACCAGCACGATCAGCCGCAGCGGCGCCGCGATGGCGAGGGCGATCCCGTCGGCCCGCGCCAGCGCCAGCGTCTTGGGCAGCACCTCGAAGAACACCACGATGACGATGGTGGTCGATACCGTGGCATAGGCCACCCCGACCTCCCCGAAGATCGCGATCAGCGCATTGGCCACCAGGGTGGAGATGAGGATGTTGACGAGGTTGGCCCACCAGGATGGCGGCGATGGCGCGCTCCTTGGCCGCGATCAGCCCCTGGAGCAGGTCCGCGCGCCGGTCGCCCGCCTCCGTGGCCCGGTGCAGGGCGGCGCGCGAGATGCCGGTCAGCGAGGTCTCCGAGAGCGAGAAGAAGAAGCTCAGCGCCAGCAGCGGCGCCAGCGCCAGGGTCAGCCACAGGGTCGCGTCCATCATCGCCTTTCCTCTTCCAGAAAGCCGGCCACCGCCTGCGGGTCGATGTCGCGGGCGATGAAGGCCTGCCCGATGCCGCGGGTGAGGATGAAGGTCAGCGCCCCGCGCTGCACCTTCTTGTCCTGGGCGATCGCCGCCATCAGCGCCTCGGTGGATCCGAGCCGGCCGGGAATGTCGGCCAGCGTCGTGGGCAGCCCCGCCCGGCGCAGATGTGCCGCCCCCCGGCCCGCATCCTGGCCCGGCGCCAGGCCCAGCCGGGCCGAGAAGCGGTGCGCCAGCACCATGCCGATGGCGACGCCCTCCCCGTGCAGCAGCCGGTCGGAATAGCCGGTGTCCTTTTCCAGCGCGTGCCCGAAGGTGTGGCCGAGATTGAGCAGGGCGCGCACGCCGGTCTCCTTCTCGTCCTCGATCACCACCCGCGCCTTGTGCGCGCAGCAGCGGGCCACCGCCTCGCCCCGCGCCGGCCCGCCCGCGAAGATCTCCTCGAGATGGGCGTCGAGCCAGTCGAAGAACTCTGCATCGTCGATCAGCCCGTATTTGGCCACCTCCGCATAGCCGGCGGCGAACTGGCGGCGGTCCAGCGTGTCGAGCGCCGACAGGTCGGCCAGCACCAGCCGCGGCTGGTGGAAGGCGCCGACCAGGTTCTTGCCGTGCGGCGAGTTGATCCCGGTCTTGCCGCCCACCGAGGAATCCACCTGGGCGAGCAGCGTGGTCGGCATCTGCACGAAATCCATGCCGCGCCGGGTGACGGCGGCGGCGAAGCCGGCGAGGTCGCCGATCACCCCCCCGCCCAGCGCGATCACCATGTCGCCGCGTTCGAGCCGCGCCGCCAGCAGTCCCTCGATCACCTGCTCGAGCCTGGCATAGCTCTTGCTCGCCTCCCCGGCGGGCAGCACGATGGCGTCGTGGCCGAGGCCCGCCGCATCGAGGCTCGCCACGAGCCGCGGCAATTGCGCCGCCGCCACCGTCTCGTCGGTGACGATGCCGTAGCGCCGCCCCGGAAAGCGTTGCGCCAGGATCGCGCCGGCGCCGTCGAGCAGCCGGGGGCCGATCAGGATGTCGTAGGCCCGTTCGCCCAGGGCGACGGGAACGCGGTGGTCGATCTGGGTCATGCGGTCCTCAGCCGGGCAGATGGTCGAGCAGGGCCGCGATCACGTCGCTGGCCACGGTTTCGTGCGGCACGTCGCGGCTCGCCACCGTCACCGCGGCCTCCGCATAGATGGGGTAGCGCTCCGCGATCAGCTTTTCCAGCGTCGCGCGCGGATCGGCGGTCTTGAGCAGCGGCCGGTTGGAGCGCCGCGACACCCGGTCGAACAGGATGTCGGCATCGGCCTTGAGCCACACCGACACCCCCCCGGACAGGATCAGCGCCCGGGTATCGGGATTGACGAAGGCGCCCCCGCCCGTCGCCAGCACGATGTCGGGCTCCTTGAGCAGCCGGGCGATCACCCGGGTCTCCCCGGCGCGGAATTCCGGCTCCCCGCGCTGCTCGAAGATCTCGGGAATGCTCATCTGCGCGGCCTTCTCGATTTCCTCGTCGCTGTCGAGGAAGCGCCGCCCGAGCCGGCTGGCCAGGCGCCGGCCCACCGTGGTCTTGCCCGCGCCCATCATGCCCACCAGCACCAGCGGCCGCCCGCCGAGCCGCTGGGCGAGCGCCCTCGCCCGGCTCTGCCGCGCCGCCGTCTCCGCCTTGCTCAAGCCCCGACCTCCGCTCATGGGGCTATCAAGCGGTCCCGGCCGGCCCTGTCAAGCTGGCGCGCATGCGGTTGATCCCCGCACCGCTTTCCGCGACACTGTTCCATACCGGATCGCAACCTTTTCCAGCCATCGTTGAGCGCAACCCGACGCGCAGGACCGCCATGCCGACCCTATTCCGTTTGCTCGTTACGCTGCTGTTCCTGGCTGGACTCGTCTATGCCGGCATGTTCGCCCTGGTCGCCTTCGTCGAGCCGACGCCCCGCGAGATCAGCCAGCGCATCCCCGCGCGCGAGCTGCTGGGCGAGCCCGACGCCCCCGGCCGGCCGGGCCTGCCCACCCCCAATGTCAGCAGCGCGCCCGCCGAGGATGCCCCCCGGCCATGAGCGGCAGCCACCTCGTTTCCGCCTTTCTCGAGATGATGAGCGCCGAGCGGGGCGCGGCGGCCAACACCGTCGCCGCCTATCGGCGCGATCTGGCCGACTATGCCGGCTTCGTCGCCGGCCGCGGCCAGACCCTCCTGACCGGCACCCGCGACACCGTCACCGCCTGGCTCGACCATCTGCGGGCCCAGGGCCTGTCCGCCGCCTCCGCCGCCCGCCGGCTCTCCGCCGTCCGCCAGTTCCACAAGTTCCTCTGCGCCGACGGCCTGCGCGGCGACGATCCCACCCGCATCGTCGCCAGCCCCAAGGCCCGCCGGCCGCTGCCCAAGATATTGTCGGTGGCCGAGGTCGACCGGCTGCTGTCGCTGGCCGAGGCGGAGGCCAACGCCCCCGCCGCCCCCGCGAAGCACCTCGCCGCCCTGCGCCTCTACGTCCTGCTCGAAATGCTCTATGCCACCGGCCTGCGCGTTTCCGAGCTGGTCGGGCTCCGGCGCGCCGCGGTCATGCGCGATGCCGCCTTCCTCACCGTCACCGGCAAGGGCAACAAGGATCGCATCGTGCCCATGAACGACCGCGCCCGCGATGCCGTGCGCGCCTGGGCCGCGACCCTGCCCCCCGGCCCCTGGCTGTTTCCCGCCAATGGCGAGGAGGGGCACCTGGCCCGCCAGGTCTTCGCCCGCGACCTCAAGGCGCTGGCCGGCCGCGCCGGCATCGCCTCGGCCCGCGTCGCCCCCCACGTCCTGCGCCATGCCTTCGCCAGCCACCTGCTGGCCGGCGGCGCCGATCTGCGCGTGGTGCAGATGCTGCTCGGCCATGCCGACATCTCCACCACCCAGATCTATACCCACGTGCTGGACGAGAAGCTGCGCACGCTGGTCGAAAGCCATCATCCGCTGGCGAGCGGCTAGCTTTTCCCGCCGGGCCGTCCACCGGGAGGGGCCGGATCCCGCTTCCCGCGCGAAATCCCAACCATTTCTGCGCCAAACCTTGACTCGCGATTGCGGCCTCGCCACTTTCCGGCCACTTTAGGACGCAAGAGCCTTGGCCCGTCGCAAGGGGCCGCAATCGCTCTGCGCAAAACGATGACCCCTTTGGGCGGTGGGATGCAGTCTTATCTCGATTTCGAAAAGCCGGTCGCCGATCTGGAAGCCAAGATCGCCGAGCTCAAGTCGCTGGCGGCCACCGACCAGGCCGTCTCCATCGACGAGGAGGTCAACCGGCTCTCGGCCCGCGCCGAGGAAGCCCTGGTCGAGATCTACAGGAAGCTGACCCCCTGGCAGAAGACCCAGGTGGCCCGCCACCCGCAGCGCCCGCATTTTTCCGACTACGTCTCCTCGCTGATCACCGAATGGACCCCGCTCGCCGGCGACCGCAAGTTCGGCGAGGACGCCGCGCTCCAGGCCGGCTTCGGCCGCTTCAACGGGGAATCGGTCGCCGTCATCGGCCAGGAGAAGGGCAATTCCACCGAGACGCGCCTGAAGCACAATTTCGGCATGGCCAATCCCGAGGGCTACCGCAAGGCGGTCCGCATCATGGACATGGCCGACCGCTTCAACATCCCGGTCATCTCCTTCGTGGACACCGCCGGCGCCTATCCCGGCATCGGCGCCGAGGAGCGCGGCCAGGCCGAGGCCATCGCCCGCTCCACCGAGAAGGGCCTCGAGCTCGGCGTGCCCAACCTCGCCGTCATCATCGGCGAGGGCGGCTCGGGCGGCGCCATCGCCATCGCCACCGCCAATCGCGTGCTGATGCTGGAGAACGCCATCTATTCGGTCATCTCCCCCGAGGCCGGTGCCTCCATCCTCTTCCGCGACGCCGCCCGCGCCCAGGACATGGCCACCGCCCAGAAGATCACCGCCCAGGACCTGCTCGGCTTCGGCGTCATCGACGGCATCATCCCCGAGCCGGCCGGCGGCGCCCACCGCCACCATGCCGCCGTCATGGACTCGACCCGCGCCGCCATCGCCGATTTCCTCAGGGACTTCGACGGCAAGTCCCGGCTCGAAACCCGCGAGCACCGCCGCGAGAAATTCCTCGCCATCGGCACCAATCTCTAGGTTTTCGCTGAACTCAGGATGGGGGGTTGGGCGGCCCGACTTCATAGTCGGCGTCGTCCGCTGGATTGAGCAGCGGCGTGTTGATCGAGCTCGATATGTTGACGATCTCTATGGCGCCTTCCACGAGGCGATAGTCGTAGCGGTATCCGTCCCGCACCAGCCGCCGGTATCCGGGAATGGGCGCCTCGTCGTCGGCAAACCCCGCTGCGGCGAAATCCGCCAGGTCGCGGCGCACCGATTGACCCTGTCCAGAAAATGCTCTGCGGCCCGCGGGCTGTGATCGCGCAGATAGCGCGCTTCCCGCCGGACATAGTCCGCGGCCCTCCGGGAGATGCGGACCCGCATCAGGCGGCATTGCCCCGCACGATCCGCTCGATCTGGAGGATGACGTCGTCCATGTCTTCCGCCTCTCCCTTGTCCAGCTGCTCCTTGCCTTCGGCGATTCCGAGAATCTCCGCCCCTTCTGCGTTCAGATATTGCCGCAGTGCCCGGACCATGACCCAGCTCCGCGTCCTGTCGGCCGCGCCGGCAATTCGCTCGATCGCCGCCAGCACATCGCGGGGCAGGCGCAGGGTGATCGGATCGGAAAGGTCGCTGTTCGCCATGTTCTCTCGCCTCCAGTCTGTCATACAGGGTATTACAAGCTGGATAGTTGTGCAATCCGGCCGGGCTGTCCCGCCCTTCCCTCACACACTTGCGTGAACATCGCCGGCTTCCGGGGCCGAGAGCCGCGTGGTAAAGGCTTCGTTCACCCGCAGCTCTCATCATGCGGGCAATTCCTGCCCGCCCATGGGGCGCCATTCATCGACCGGGCTGCGACTTTCGTGACTGCCAGTTTCTTCCACCGCCTCGGGGCGTTCGTCATTCTCGTCTGGCTGGCCGTCGGCCTGGCCGCCTGTTCCGGCTTCATCAAGGGCGGGGACAACCGCCACAACCAGCCGCTGTCGAGCGGCGTGGTCGCCGGGCTCAAGGCCATGGGCTCCTCTCCCGAGGAGGCCATGCTGGTGCGCATCTTCAAGCAGGAGAAGACGCTCGAGGTCTGGAAGCGCACCGGCGCGGGCCAGTTCCGCCTGTTCAAGACCTACGAGATCTGCGCCTATTCGGGCGATCTCGGCCCCAAGTTCAAGGAAGGCGACCGCCAGAGCCCCGAGGGCTTCTACACCATCACCCCCGGGCTGATGCATCCCAAGTCCAACTACTATCTGGCCTTCAACACCGGCTTTCCCAACAAGTTCGACCGCGCCCACGGCCGCACTGGCAGCGACCTGATGGTGCATGGCGACTGCTCCTCGCGCGGCTGCTACGCCATGACCGATGCCGGCATCGCCGAGATCTATGCCCTGGCCCGCGAGAGCTTCAAGGGCGGCAACCACAGCTTCCAGCTCCAGATCTTCCCCTTCCGCATGACCGCCGCCAACATGGCCCAGCACGCCTCCAGCCAGCACCTGGACTTCTGGAAGAACATCAAGGAAGGCTACGACCTGTTCGAGCTGACCCGCACCCCGCCGGTCTGGGACGTCTGCGAGAAGCAGTATATCTTCAACCCCGCCGGCTCCGGCACGCTCGACGCGCTGGGCCCCTGTCCGCCCACCATCCGGAACGCGGCGCTCGCCGCCCGCCAGCAGGCCGACGAACTGGCCTTTGCCAGCCAGCTCGCCGCCGCCGAGAGGAAGGCGGCGGAGGAAGCGGCGATCAAGGCGCGGGGCGAGGCCATCAACAGCGCCGTGGGCGGCTTCCTCGGCGGCATTTTCGGCGGGGGCGGCCAGGACCCCGACATCGCCCCGGTCATCTCCGGCAAGCCCGCGCCCAGGCCCATGCCGCGCCTGGAGCGGAGCTGATCGCCGGCGCCAAGCCGCCCGCCGGAGTGCGGCCGGGAAAAGGTGCAGACTTTTCCGGTTCGACCGCACGACAAATCCATGAGCTGGAGGTTGATCCGGATTCACCGAAGCTGGATCAACCTCCAGCGGCGGCCCCGGCCCTTGCGGCCGCCCTGCTTCGGCCCCACTTTGGTGGCAACGCCCGGATCGCGATGGCGCCGCACCGATCGGAGACACCCAAGTGGATCAGCCGCAGAACGAGCGCAACCCCGACGGCGCCGTCATTGCCGGCCTGTCCGCCGACATGCGGATCGGCGCCGGCCCGGCCGCCGCGCCGCGCGCGCCCTCGGCCCGGGCGCCCGCACCCCCCCGCCCCGTCCGCGCCGGGCGCCTGCCGCTGCTGCTCGGCCTGGTGGCCGCCGCCATCGGCCTGGCCGCCCTCGCCGCCGCGGCCTGGATCTATGCCGACACCCGCCGCGAGATCTTGCGGCTCTCCACCGATCTGGCGCAGCTGCGCCTCAGCCTCGATCTCTATGCCCGCAACGCCGGGGCCGGCGCGGATGCCGGCAGCGGCGAGGCGCTGACCGACATCGCCAACCGCCTCGCCATTCTCGAGCAGAGCTGGCGCGGCGGCGGCGCCACGCCGCAACCCGCCACCGCCGCCCCGGCGGCGAGCGCGCCCGCCGGCGAGGATTGCCTGCCGCCCGGCATGCGCATCCTGGTGGCCGCCGGCGACGCCTATACGGTCTGCGGCGTGCCGGCCAGCGTCGAGATCGCCACCGTCGCCAATGGCTACATCACCCTCGCCGACGGCAGCACCATCGCCTCGGGCGGCACCTTCCCCCTGCTCGGCACCGCCTGCATGCTCGGCGTCACCTCCAGCGGCGACGAAGGCCTCACCGGCTACGCCGAAATCCGCGTGACCTGCTAGGGCGTGCGGACATTTAGGCTGGTGCGGCCTCTCTCACCCACGGATCGTCACCCTCGGGCCTGACCCGAGGCTGACCAGGGGTGGCGTCGATGGCTCGCCGGGCCAGTCCCGGACCAGGCACAGACCCACCACCATCCAACTGTCAACACAACCTGGAGCCCGCAGGGCAAATCGGTCCGGTGCGCCGATTTGAGGCAACAAGGCCATGAGAGCCATGCTCGAATGGCTGGATCAGGGAAGCCGGCCGGATACTCCGGCCGTCTCCGACCCAGCCCAACCCTCCAGGCCCCAAACGAAAAAGGGCGGCCCAAGGCCGCCCCTTCGCACGTCCGTCCCCCGCCTCAGGCGAAGGCGCCGTGGCAGTGCTTGAACTTCTTGCCCGAGCCGCAGGGGCAGGGGGCGTTGCGGGACACGCCCTGCAGCAGCCTGGGATCGACCGGCGGCAGGCCGTCGCGGCTGGCGAGGGCGTCCCCGGCCGCGTCGTTCTCCCCGGTGGTGGGGTCGATATGGGTCTCGGTCAGCCGGCTGAGATCGGGCGCCGGGGGCGGCTCGGGCTGGCGGATCTGGATTTCGATATGGCTGAGCTGGGTGGTCACCAGCTCGCGCAGATTGCCCAGCATGGCCTGGAACAGCTCATAGGCTTCCTGCTTGTATTCGTTGAGCGGGTCGCGCTGGGCGATGCCGCGCCAGCCCACCACCTTGCTCAGATGGTCCAGCATCACCAGATGCTCGCGCCACAGCCCGTCCACCGATTGCAGGAGGATGGACTTTTCCACCTGCCGCATGATCTGCGGCCCGTATTTCTCCTCCTTGGCGGCGATCACCTTGTCGGCCGCCTCGCGGATGCGCTCCTCCACCTGCTCGGCGTCGATGCCTTCCTCGCCGGCCCATTCGGCCACCGGCACGTCGACATTGAGATAGGTCTTGGCGGCGGCGGCGAGCTGCTCGGTGTTCCACTGCTCGGGATAGGAGCGCGGCGGGCAGGCCTTGGCGACGATGGTCTCGACCACGTCGTGGCGCATGTCGGTGATGGTCTCGCTGACGTCCTCGGCATCCATGAATTCCAGACGCTGCTCGAAGATCACCTTGCGCTGATCGTTCATCACGTCGTCATATTTGAGGATGTTCTTGCGGATGTCGAAATTGCGCGCCTCGACCTTGCCCTGGGCCCGCTCGATGGCCTTGGTCACCCAGGGATGGGTGATGCTCTCGCCCTGCTCCAGCCCCAGCCGGCCGAGCATGGCGTCCATGCTCTCGATCGGGAAGATGCGCATCAGGTCGTCCTGAAGGCTCAGGAAGAACTTGGAGTGGCCCGGATCGCCCTGGCGGCCGGAGCGGCCGCGCAGCTGGTTGTCGATGCGCCGGCTCTCGTGCCGCTCGGTGCCGATGACCATCAGCCCGCCGGCGGCCAGCGCCTTGGCCTTGTCCTCGGCGATCTTGGCCTTGATCTCGGCGATCTTGGCCTCGCGGGCCTCCCCTTCCAGCCCCTCGGCCTCGCGCTGGATGCGCATCTCGAGATTGCCGCCGAGCTGGATGTCGGTGCCGCGGCCGGCCATGTTGGTGGCGATGGTGATGGCCCCGGGCAGGCCGGCATCGGCCACGATATAGGCTTCCTGCTCGTGGTGGCGGGCGTTGAGCACGTTCATCGCCCCCACGTTCTTCTTGCGCAGCAGCTCGGCCAGCATCTCGCTCTTCTCGATCGAGGTGGTGCCCACCAGCACGGGCTGGCCGCGCTCCTGGCATTCCTTGATCAGCTCGGCGATGGCCTCGAACTTCTCCGCCGCCGTGCGGTAGATGGCGTCGTCCTCGTCGATGCGCTGCACCGGCAGGTTGGTGGGGATGGTGACCACGCCCAGCCCGTAGATGTCGGCGAATTCCTCGGCCTCGGTCGCCGCCGTGCCGGTCATGCCGGCCAGCTTCTTGTAGAGGCGGAAATAGTTCTGGAAGGTGATGGAGGCCAGCGTCTGGTTCTCGGCCTGGATCTTGACGTGCTCCTTGGCCTCGAGCGCCTGGTGCAGGCCCTCCGAATAGCGGCGGCCCGGCATCATGCGGCCGCTGAACTCGTCGATGATCACCACCTCGTCGTTGCGGACGATGTAGTCCTTGTCCTTGCGGAACAGCTTGTGGGCGCGCAGCGCCGAATTGGCGTGGTGCACCAGCGCCACGTTCTCGATGTCGTAGAGCGAGTTGCCCTTGAGCAGCCCGGCCTCGGCCAGGGCGGCCTCCAGCTTCTCGATGCCCTGGTCGGTGAAGGTGGCGGCGCGGTGCTTCTCGTCCAGCTCGTAGTCGCCCTCCCCGATGATGGGCATGAAGCCGTCGATCTTGATGTAGAGCTCGGAGCGGTCCTCCGAGGGGCCGGAGATGATCAGCGGCGTGCGCGCCTCGTCGATCAGGATGGAGTCCACCTCGTCGACGATCGCATAGGCATGGCCGCGCTGCACCATCTGGGCGCGGCTGTATTTCATGTTGTCGCGCAGATAGTCGAAGCCGAACTCGTTGTTGGTGCCATAGGTGATGTCGGCGGCATAGGCGGCCTTGCGCTCGGCATCGGTCAGCCCGTGCACGATGATGCCGGTGGTCATGCCGAGGAAGTCGTAGATCTGGCCCATCCAGGCGGCGTCGCGGCGGGCCAGGTAGTCGTTGACCGTCACCACGTGCACGCCCTGTCCGGTCAGCGCGTTGAGATAGACCGCGAGGGTCGCCACCAGCGTCTTGCCCTCGCCGGTGCGCATCTCGGCGATGGCGCGGTCGTTGAGCACCATGCCGCCGATGAGCTGCACGTCGAAATGCCGCATCCCCAGCGCGCGCTTGGACGCCTCGCGCACCGTGGCGAAGGCCGGCACGATCAGCTCGTCGAGCTTGGCGCCCTTTTCGAGCTGCGCCTTGAACTCGCCGGTGCGGGCGCGCAGCTGCTCGTCGCTCAGCCTGGCCAGCTCCGGCTCGAGCGCGTTGATCGCCGCCACCTTGCCCTGATACCGCTTGACCTGCCTGTCGGACGGTGACCCGAAAATCTTCCGGGCAAGCGCAGCAAGTGCCATCTTTTCTGGTCCTTTGTATATGGGCGGCGGGGGAGAGGGTGCGGGCGGCGCCGTCGCATGGGCGCGTCTGCCGGCCCCGTCTCGCCTCGTCACAATTGTGGGGCGCCTGTTCGGTTCCCGTGTGATCCTTGATGCATCGCCGCGGCGCGCTGGGCGCGGGCTCCGGGCGGATGCCTGAAAAGCGGGTGAGATGTAAGAGCGGGGTCCAGTCTTGTCAACGTATGCGAAATGGGCCACACCTGCCCCACCTCCCGGTTTTCGGGCCCCGGCGGAACCGCCGCTGCCGCCCCGGGCCGGCATATTTTGGCCCCCTTGTCGGTGCAGGTGGGCCGCCATCGGTGGCTTCGGCCGCCCCAACCCGCACCCGGCGCCGCCGCGCCGGCCAAGGAGACCGGATAGTCCCATGCTGACCGCCCCCCTGCGCCTGGCTCGCTCGCTCGGCCTCGCCGCCCTCATCGCCGCCGCGCCCGCCCTCGGCGCCCTCGCCCAGGATGCGGCGACCCCCGCCGCCACCCCCGAGACCGTGGTCGCCACGGTGGGCGGAGAGGCCATCACCGAGGCCGATCTCAGCTTCGCCGCCGAGGACCTGGCCCAGGACCTGGCCCAGATGCCGCCCGAGGAGCGCCGCGCCTTCCTGCTGCGCGTGCTCATCGACATGAAGGTGATGTCCGCCGCCGCCCGCGATGCCGGCATGGACCAGACCCCGCTCTTCGCCCAGCGGCTGAAATATCTCGAGGAGCGCGCCCTGCGCCGCGCCTATTTCGCCGACGCCATCGCCGCCGCCGTCACCGAGGAGGCGGTGCGCGCCGACTACGAGGCCTTCGCCGCCGACTTCGAGCCGCAGGAGGAGATCCGCGCCAGCCACATCCTGGTCGAGACCGAGGAGGAGGCCGACAGCATCAAGGCCCAGCTCGACGGCGGCGCCGATTTCGCCGTGCTCGCCCGCGAGCATTCCATCGATCCCGGCGCCGCCAATGGCGGCGATCTCGGCTTCTTCGGCCGCGGCATGATGGTGCAGCCCTTCGAGCAGGCCGCCTTCGCCCTCGGCGAGCCGGGCGACGTCTCCGAGCCGGTGCAGTCCCAGTTCGGCTGGCATGTCATCAAATTGGCCGAGAAGCGCCTCTCCAGCCCGCCCTCCTTCGAGCAGGTCGCCGGCCAGCTCCAGCAGCAGCTGCTGATGCGCACCTTCAACGACAAGGTCGAGGAGCTGATGAGCGGCGTCACCGTCGACATCGCCGACCCCGCCCTCAAGGCCGCCTTCGACGCCCAGACCGCCGCCGAGGACGCGGCCGAAGGGGAAGCCGAAGCCGCCGAATAGGCCGCCCCGCCACCGGATTGCCCGGCCCGCCCGGGCAATCCCCTCATGCGCCTGTTACCGGGCGGCAGCGCCAACCCTTCCGCCCCTAAGCCCCGAGCCCCCGCACCATCTGCCGGGCCATCCGCTCCAGCTCGCTCGGCTCGGGGGTCAGCCGTCCCAGCAGCAGCCGCTGCCAGGCCAGCGCCGCCAGCGTCTCGGCCGCCAGCTCCACATCCACATCCGCCGCCAGCTCGCCGCGCGCGATGCCGCGCCGGAAGATTTCCCCCGTCTGCCGGCGCCGCGCCTGCGCGTAGTCGCGCAGCGCCTCCGCCGCCGCCTCGTCCTGCTGGGCTTCCGCCACGATGCAGCGGAACACCTGCCCGGGCCCTTGCGCCCAATGGCCCAGCAGCTGGCCGAGGAAATGCCGCACGTCGCCTTCCACGCTGCCGGTGTCGGCATGCATGTCCACCGGCTTCTGGCGGTGATAGACGTCCAGCATCAGCGCCGCCTTGCTGGGCCACCAGCGATAGATGGTCGGCTTGCCCGCCCGCGCCCGCCGCGCCACCGCCTCGATGGAGAAGCGCGCCGGCCCCTCCTCCAGCAAGATGGCCTCGGCCGCCGCCAGCACGGCCTGCTCGGTCTGCGGGTTGCGGCGGGCGCCGATGGAGCGGCGCGATTCCCCTGGAGTGGCCTTCGTGCTCATGGCCTCAATATCGGCCAGAAACGGCGCGAGGAAAAGACTTGAACGAAACGGATCGTTTCGATATATAACGGAACGATCCGTTTCGATAGGAGTCCGCCATGCCGCTTCCCGCCCGCCTGCGCCTCACCGCCCTGATGACCCTGGCCGTCTATCCGGTGGTCACCCTCTATCTCTATATCCTGATGCCCCTCACCGAGGGCTGGGCCATCTGGCAGCGCAGCCTGATCCTGGTGCCGATGATGTCGGCCACCATCGTCCTGGCCGTCGTGCCGCTCATCAACCGCCGCTTCTCCGCCTTCATCGCCGGCCGCAAGCGCGCCGCCGCCTGAAATCCGCCCTCCCGCATGGGCGCCCGCCTTGCGTCCCTCGGCGCTTTGGGGCACACCCAAGGCCACCGATTTGCCCACCGAGGTGCATGTGTCATGGCCGCCCATCCGGTTTCCCCCCTCGCCCCCAAATCCTATCCGGAGCTGCCCGCCATCGCCGGCGTGCGCTTCGCCACCGCCGAGGCCGGCATCAAGTACCAGAACCGCACCGACGTGCTGCTGATGGCCTTCGATGCCGGCACCGTGGCCGCCGGCGTCCTCACCCGCTCCAGATGCTCCTCCGCCGCCGTCGACTGGTGCCGCGCCAACCTGCCCGGCGGGGTGGCCCGGGGCCTGGTGGTCAATTCCGGCAACGCCAACGCCTTCACCGGCGCCCGCGGCCGCGAGAGCGTCGAGATCACCGCCGGGCTCGCCGCCGGGGCCCTGGGCTGCTCCACCGCCGAGATCTTCCTCGCCTCGACCGGCGTCATCGGCGAGCCGCTCGATGCGTCGAAGTTCCAGCGCGTCCTGAAATCGACGGCGCGCAAGGTGGCCGCCGGCCCGTGGATCGACGCCGCCT
>Ga0182793_1000608_pt1 | contig 26443 bp, 23 predicted proteins | sample Passage237A_FD_130498 | JGI IMG/M metagenome (GOLD analysis project Ga0182793, IMG submission 130498) | Cellulose adapted compost microbial communities from Newby Island Compost Facility, Milpitas, CA, USA - Passage2 37A (version 2) (version 2) ... | reverse complement strand
GGTCGGCGGGCGGCACCTCCCGCGGGGGCGGCGGCACCGGATCGGCGGGTTGCGGCTGGGGCGGTTCGGGCTGCGGCTCGATCTCGGGGATCGGGCGCGGGTCGATGTCGGGTCCTGGCTTGGTCATGGCTACCTCCAGCGGGCCAACGAGCCCGGCAGCCCGACGGTTCCCCCCGCTCAGCCGCCGGCGGCCGGGGCGGGACGCAGGCGGCGCACCAGGCGCCCGTCCATGAAGACGAGGCCGATGAAGATCACCACGATGCCGGCGACATGCACCGGCTCGAGGCGCTCGTGCAGGACCAGGACGCCGAGCAGGATAGCCGAGACCGGGGTGACGAAGGTGTTGAGCGACAGATTGGTCGCCCCGACGCGCGGCAGCAGCCAGTAGACCAAGAGGAAGCTGAAGCTGGTGGAGAAGGTGGCGATGCCCAGGAGGGCACCCCAGGTCTCGAGGCGGGCGATGACCGGAACGCCGGAGACGAGCAGCGCGATGGGCAGCGACACCAGGGCGGCGCCGGTCAGCGAGCAGGTGGCCACCACCGCCGAATCGATGTCCTTGAAGCGGCGGGCGTAGTTGAGCGTCACCGCGTAGCAGAGCGTGGCCAGCACCGCCGCCAGAATGCCCAGGACCTGTCCCGAGGCACCGGCGCCGAGCGAGGGCAGGGCCAGCAGCACCGCCCCGACGAAGCCGATGGTGACGCCCGCCACCTTGTTCCAGGTGGCCTTCTCCCCGCCCCGCCAGAGCTGGGACACGATGACGGTGCTCATGGGGGTGAGGGCGCTGATGACCCCGACAATGCCGCTGGCCACGGTCTGCTCGGCATAGGGGAACAGCGCGAAGGGAATGGCGTAGTTGAGGACGCCCAGCACCAGCAGCTGGCCATAGATGCGCCGGTCGGCCGGCAGCGTCTTGCGCATGGCGAAGAAATAGACCCAGCAGATGGCCGCGCCGATGGCCACGCGCCCCGCCGACACCCAGAGCGGGCTGATCTCGCGGATGAGGATGGCGTTGAAGAAGAACGAGCCGCCCCACACGGCCCCGAGCAGGATGATCAGCAACCAGTAGCGCAGCGGCATGAATGTTCCCCTTTTGTGCTGACCGTAGCCGCCAAAAGGAGTCGCGTCGAACCGATTTTGACGATGGGTCCGATCAATTGCGGTGATAGGCATGGGGGAACCGGCATGCGTCGAGAGAACCCCTCACCCTGGAAAATCTGCTGGACGAAGAATTTCCTGTCCCTCTCCCACAAGGGGAGAAGGGGGAAGGCAGGTGGGAGGGGAGGCTAGAGCCTGGCCTGGCCGGTGGCCAGCAGGCGCAGGGCCTCGGGGTAGATGCGGTGCTCCTCGACCAGGACGCGGGCGGCGAGGGTTTCCGGCGTGTCGCCGGGCAGGACCGGGACGCGGGCCTGGAGGATGGCGGGGCCTTCGTCGAGCCCGGGGGTGACGAAATGGACGGTGCAGCCATGCTCGGCCACGCCGTCGGCCAGCGCGCGCCGGTGGGTGTCGAGGCCCCGATAGGCCGGCAGCAGGGAGGGATGGATGTTGATCATCCGGCCCATCCAGCGGTTGACGAAATCCGCGCCCAGGATGCGCATGAAGCCGGCAAGGCAGACATAGTCGGTCTCCCAGCTCTCGAGCACCCGGGTCATGGCGTCCTCGAACAGCTCGCGCGTCGGGAACCGGCTCTGGGCCAGCGAGGCCGTGGCGATGCCGTGGGCGGCGGCGGTCCCGAGGCCCGGCGCGGCCGCCTTGTTGGAGAGCACGCCGACGATCTCGGCGGGATAGTCCGGGGCCCGGGCGGCTTCGATCAGCGCGGCCATGTTGGAGCCGCGCCCGGAAATGAGGATGGCGACGCGCTTGCGGGTCACAGCCGGAGCGCACCCCGGAAGGCGACCGGCTCGCCCATGCGCTCGGCCAGCCGTCCGACGACGGCGGCGGTCTCGCCCGCGGCGGCGAGGCTGCCGAGCAGGCGTTCGGCATCCTCCGGCGCCACGGCGACCAGCATGCCGACGCCGCAATTGAAGGTGCGCAACATCTCGCGCTCGCCCATGCCGCCGGCCCTGGCGAGCCAGCCGAAGACCGGCGGCACCGCGATGGCGCCGAGATCGATGTCGGCGGCCAGATGCCCGGGCAGGACGCGGGGGATGTTGTCGATGAAGCCGCCGCCGGTGATGTGCGCCAGCGCCTTGATGCCGATGCCGGCGCGCAGGGCGGCGAGGATGGGCCGCACATAGATGCGGGTGGGGGTCAGCAGCGCCTCGGCCAGGCTCCGGCCGGCGGCGAAGGGGGCGGGCGCGTCCCAGCCGAGGCCGGAAAGCGCGACGATGCGGCGAACCAGGGAGTAGCCGTTGGAATGCACCCCCGAGGAGGCGATGGCGACGAGCGTGTCGCCGGCGGCGATGTCGGCGCGCGGCAGCAGGGCGCCGCGCTCGGCCGCGCCGACGGCGAAGCCGGCCAGGTCGTAGTCGCCGCCATGATACATGCCCGGCATCTCGGCGGTCTCCCCGCCGATCAGCGCGCAGCCGGCCAGCCGGCAGCCATGGGCGATGCCCTCGACGATGGCGGTGCCCTGGGCGACGTCCAGCCTGCCGGTGGCGAAATAGTCGAGGAAGAACAGCGGCTCGGCGCCCTGGACCACGAGGTCGTTGACGCACATGGCGACGAGATCCTGACCGATGGTGTCGTGCCGGCCGGTCTCGATGGCGATCCTGAGCTTGGTGCCGACCCCGTCATTGGCGGCCACCAGCACCGGGTCCTTGAAGCCGGCCGCCTTGAGGTCGAACAGCCCGCCGAAGCCGCCGATCTCGCCATCGGCGCCGGGCCGGCGGGTGGAACGCACGGCGGGCTTGATGGCCTCGACCAGCGCGTTGCCGGCATCGATGTCGACGCCCGCCTGCTTGTACGAAAGCCCGTTTGGTGGCAGGTTTTGCGCGTCGGACATGAGCCTTGATGCCAATGCTGGGGATTGCGGGCGCAGATGCGCGCAGGCAACCGGAGTTGGTTGAACTTTTCGGTGCTGGCCGTTAGAGGGCCTGATAGCTTTTCGGTTACACAGACGCAAGGGCCGCCCGGCGCGATGACGCTCAGAAATCAAGTGCTGATCTGGATCGGTTTCTTCGTGGCGCTGATCCTGATGCTGTGGGTGTTCCGCGGCATCCTGCTGCCCTTCGTGGTCGGCGCGGCGCTGGCCTATCTGCTCAACCCCCTGGTCAACCAGCTCCAGAAATGGCGCTTCAACCGGGCCTGGGCCACGGTGGTGGTGCTGCTCTGCGTGCTCGCCATCATCCTCGGCGTGTTCTTCATGGTCGTGCCGCTATTGGTGCAGCAGGTGATCGGGCTGGTGCAGCGCCTGCCGGGCTATGCCGCCGACCTGCAGGCGCTGGCGCGGCGCTGGGCGCCCGAGCTCAACGAATGGCTGGGCCCCGAACGCGCCGCCCAGGTGGAATCGACGGTGACCGACCTGCTGGGCCGGCTGGTCGGGGTGATCGGCTTCGTCACCCAGGAGATCGTCAATTCCGGCATGACGCTGATCAGCGTCATCGGCTTCATCGTCTTCACCCCGGTGGTGACCTTCTACCTCCTGCTCGACTGGCAGGGCATGATCCGCGGGCTGCAGGGCCTGCTGCCGCGCGCGCACAAGCGGGAGATCAACTCCATCCTGCGCGACATCGACCGCTCCATGGCCGGCGTCATCCGCGGGCAGGGCAGCGTGATCCTGATCCTCGCCGCCTTCTACGCCACGGCGCTGACGCTGGCCGGGCTCAATTTCGGCCTCGCCATCGGGCTGATCGGGGGGCTGTTCAGCTTCGTGCCCTTCGTCGGCTTCGCGCTGGGCTTCGTGCTGTCCATGGGCATCGCCATCGTGCAGTTCTGGCCGAACTGGTGGATGATCGCGCTGATCTTCGCGATCTACATGGTCGGCCAGTTCATCGAGGGCAACGTGCTCTATCCCAAGCTGGTGGGCTCCTCGATCAACATCAACCCGGTATGGATGATGTTCGCCCTGCTGGCGCTGGGCGCCCTGTTCGGCTTCGTCGGCCTGCTGCTGGCCGTGCCCATGGCCGCCATCGCCTCGGTGCTGGTGCGCTACGGCGTGCGCAAATACAAGGAAAGCTCGCTCTATCTCGGCCAGAGCCCCAGCGAGTCCGGCGATGATGCCGCGAGCTGACGGCGGCCCGCGGCAATTGCCGCTGGATCTGGGGCACGAGCCCTCCCACGCCGAAGACAACTTCCTGGTCGGGACCGGCAATGCCCTGGCGCATGGGCGCATCCTCGCCTGGCCGCACTGGCCCGACGGGGTGTCGGTGCTGGTCGGCCCGCCGGCCTCGGGCAAGTCGCATCTGGCGCGCATCTTCGTCGACCGCAGCGGCGCCCGCATGGTGACGCCGCAGACCATCGGCGGCTTCGCCGCGGACACGGGGCACGAGCCGCTGGTGCTGGAGGACGTGGACCGGGCCGGCTATGCCGAAGCCGACCTCTTCCACCTGCTGAACCAGGCCATGCGCGGGCAGCGGACGCTGCTGCTGACGGCGCGCGAGGATGTTGCGCGCTGGCCGCTCTCGACCGATGATGTGCGCTCGCGCATCCGCCGGGTGCCGCAGTTCCGGCTGGAGACCAGCGGCGACATCGAGTTGTCACAGATGTTCGTGAAATTGTTCGGCGACCGCCAGATCAGGGTGGACCCCAAGGTCATCGGCTATCTCGTGCCGCGCATGGAGCGCAGCCAGGAGGAGGCCGCCACGCTGGTCGAGCTCATGGACCGGCTGGCCCTGGCCAGGGGCACGGCCATCACGCGCGGCATAGCAGCAGAGGCCCTGGCGCAGCGGCAGGCCGCGGCCGGGGGCGACCGGCAACACCAGTGGGACGACGACACCGATGAATGAGATTGGGGAGTTTGGGGAAACCGAAGGCGCGGTGCCCGACACGGAGGCGCTGCGCCGGAGCCCGGCCCGGTTCGTCAACCGCGAGGTGAGCTGGCTGCAGTTCAACATGCGCGTGCTGGAGGAGGCCGGCAACGAGGCCCATCCGCTGCTCGAACGGCTCCGCTTCGTCTCGATCTCGGCCAACAATCTCGACGAGTTCTACATGGTGCGCGTGGCCGGGCTGAAGGGCCAGCTCCGCGCCGGGCTCAGCAAGCAGAGCGCCGACGGGCTGACCCCGACCGAGCAGCTCGAGGAGATCGCCACCCTGGCCCAGCATCTCCAGCTCGAGCAGCAGGACCACTGGCAGAACCTGCGCGAGGAGCTGTTCGCCCAGAACGTGGTGATCCACGAGACGGACGACCTGACCCCCGACCAGGTGGCCTATCTGCAGAAGCTGTTCCGCGAAGAGATCTTCCCGGTGCTGACGCCCATCGCCGTGGACCCGGCCCATCCCTTCCCCTTCATCCCCAATCTGGGCCTGGCGCTGGCCTTCGAGCTGCGGCGCCCGGCCAGCGACCAGCCGCTGACGGCGCTGGTGCGCATCCCCGGCAATCTCGACCGCTTCATCAACCTGCCCACCGGCCTGGTCTCGGAAGGCCGGACCGAGGTGGTGACCATCGACACGCTGGTGAAGCTGTTCTTCCACAAGATGTTCCCGGGCCACGAGGTGGTGGGCTCGGGCGCGTTCCGCATCATCCGCGACAGCGAGATCGAGATCGACGACGAGGCGGCCGACCTCGTGGTGGAGTTCGAGAGCGCGCTGCGCCAGCGCCGGCGCGGCCAGGTAATCCGGCTCGAGATCGAGCGGTCGATGCCGCGCGCGCTCAAGCGCCAGATCGGCGAGCAGCTCGGGGTCAAGGAGTCGGACGTCTTCGAGGTGCAGGGCTTCCTCGGCCTGGCCGATGCCCGCAAGATCTGCGACGTCGAGCGGCCGGACCTGAAGTTCCCGCCCTATCTCGCGCGCTTCCCCGAGCGCATCCGCGACTATAACGGCGACAGCTTCGCCGCCATCCGCGCCAAGGACATCCTGGTCCACCACCCCTTCGAGAGCTTCGACGTGGTGGCGCAGTTCCTGATGCAGGCGGCGCGCGACCCCGATGTCGTCGCCATCAAGCAGACGCTCTACCGCACCTCCTCGGACAGCCCCATCGTCAAGGCGCTGGTGATGGCCGCCGAGGCGGGCAAATCGGTGACCTGCCTGGTGGAGCTCAAGGCCAGGTTCGACGAGGAGGCCAATATCCGCTGGGCCCGCGACCTGGAGCGGGCAGGGGCCCAGGTGGTGTTCGGCTTCATCGAGCTCAAGACGCACGCCAAGCTCAGCCAGGTGGTGCGGCGCGAGAAGGGCAAGCTGGTGAGCTACTGCCATATCGGCACCGGCAACTACCATCCGATCACCGCCAAGATCTACACCGACCTCAGCTACTTCACCATCGACCCGGCGATCACGCGGGACGTGGCGCGCGTGTTCAACTTCATCACCGGCTACGCCCGGCCCACCGAGCTCGAGACCATCGCCGTCTCGCCGGTGAACCTGCGCCAGACGCTGATCGACAACATCGCCCGCGAGATCGAGTTCGCCCGCACCGGCCAGCCGGCCCACATCATGCTGAAGATGAACGCGCTGGTGGACCCGCAGGTGATCGACGCGCTCTACGATGCGAGCCAGGCCGGCGTGAAGGTCGACCTGATCGTGCGGGGCATCTGCTGCCTCAGGCCCGGCATCCCCGGATTCTCGGACAATATCCGGGTCAAGTCGGTGGTCGGGCGCTTCCTCGAGCACAGCCGCATCTACTGCTTCGGCAATGGCGAGGCCATGCCCTCGGCCCGGGCCCTGGTCTACATCTCCTCGGCCGACATCATGGGCCGCAACCTCGACGGCCGGGTCGAGGTCATGGTGCCCATCCACAACAAGACGGTGCACAAGCAGATTCTCGACCGGATCATGGTTGCCTATCTCCGGGACAACCAGCAAAGTTGGGAGGTGCTGCCCGACGGCAGCTCGCACCGGATCAGGCTGGGCGAGGGCGAGGAGCCGTTCAACGCCCACAACTATTTCATGACCAATCCGTCGCTGTCGGGACGCGGCAGCGCCGGCATGAGCGACGGCGACGAGGGCTGAGTTTGACACAATTCTGGGGCGTCGATGCCGATCCGACCGCACAGGGGCGCATCAAGGGCGCCCGGCCCGTCGCGGTCCTCGACATCGGCTCGAACTCGGTGCGCCTGGTGGTCTACGAGCGCCATGCCCGCTCGCTGACGCCGCTCTACAACGAGAAATCCGCCTGCGCCCTGGGCCGGGGCATCGCCCAGAGCGGCCGGCTGGCCGAGGCCAACGTCGCCAAGGCGCTCGACGCCATGAAGCGCTTCGCGCTGGTGGCGCGCATGATGCGGGTGGGCAAGGTCTATGTCCTTGCGACCTCCGCGGTCCGCGACGCGGCCAACCGGGACGAATTCGTCGCCGCGGTCGAGGCCATCATGGAAACCCCGGTGCGCGTGCTCTCGGGGGAGGAGGAGGCTCATTTCGCCGCGCTGGGCGTGGTGGCCGGCATTCCCGGCTTCGCCGGCGTGGTGGGCGACCTGGGCGGGGGCAGCCTCGAGCTGTCCTCGATCGCCGACGGGCTGGACACCAACGGCCAGTCCTTCGAGCTGGGCGTGATCCGCCTGCAGGACGACGCCGACGGCTCGCCCAAGAAGGCGGCGGCGCTGGTGCGGGCGCGGCTGGAGGCATCGCTGCTGTCCGGGCTCGAGCCCGGCAGCAGCTTCGCGGCCATCGGCGGCACCTGGCGGTCCCTCGCCAAGATGCACCAGATGCTGCGCGACTATCCGCTGCACATGGTGCAGGACTATATCGTGCCGGCCGACGCCATGATCGCCGTCTGTGAGGAGATCGTGGGCACGGGCTCGCTGAAATCCTATCCCGGCTCGGCCCATGTCAGCAGCTCCCGGCGCGACCTCGTGCCCTTCGGCGCCGCCGTGCTGGGCGAGGTGCTGCGCGCCGGCCGGTTCGGCCGGGTGGTGTTTTCGGCGCTGGGCGTGCGCGAAGGCTATCTCTACGGCATGCTCGACCCGCGCGAGCGGGCCATCGACCCGCTGATCCAGGGCGCCGAGGAACTGTCGGTGCTGCGCTCGCGCTCGCCCGCCCATGCCAACGACCTGGTGGAATTCTCCAGCCAGTACCTGGCGGCGGCCGGCATCGCCGAGACGGCGGGCGAGACGCGGCTGCGCACGGTGGCCTGCCTGTTGGCGGATATAGGCTGGCGCGCCCATCCGGACTATCGCGGCTCGCAGAGCGTCGACGCGGTGGCGCATGGCTCGCTGACCGGCGTGGACCATCCGGGCCGGGCCTTTCTCGCCCTGACCCTGGCCGTGCGCTATGACGGGCTGAAATCCCGGACGGCGCAATCGCTCGCGGGGCTGGCGGACGAGGCGGCGCGGGAGCGGGCCCGGCTGATCGGCGCGCTGTTCCGCGTGGCCTATCCGATGACCGCCGCCATGCCCGGCATCCTGCCGCGCACCCGCTTCGGCATCGACGGCGACACGCTGGTGCTGCACCTGCCGGCCGATTTCGCCTTCCTCAACGGCAACCATCTGCGCAACCGGCTGAGCCAGTTCGCCGGCGTCGCCGGACACAGGGATTCGCGGGTGCAGGTGGGATAGGCACGAAACCCCGCCGGACCTCGGAGTCGTTCCCGCGCAAACGGGAAGCTCGGTTTCTTTCGCCGGCATCGCAAACGGGGGTTTCCGCTGGCGCGGGAATGGCCCGGTAGGCTTCAGGACATCCCGGGGGCAGAACCCTCAAATCTCCACGGAACCCGGAGCGCCACGACCATCGGAAGATCACGATCTGGCCGGCGGCGGCATTTGCCCCGGGAATTTTCTCCGGAGCGCTACTCCGCCGCCTCGGCCTGGTTGACGGCGAATTCCAGCACGCCCTTGCGGGTGGCGACGAGGCCGATGCGGCCGTGCTTGATGGCCAGGGCCTTCTCGCCGAACAGCTTGCGCCGCCAGCCCTTGAGGGCGGGGACATCGGCATCGTCGTCGAGCACCAGCGCATCGATGTCGTCGGAAGTGGCGATGATGCGGGCGGCGACGCCATGCTGCTCGGACACCGCCTTGAGCAGCACGCGGATCAGGTCGCCCACCGCGCCCTTGGGCGAGGGGCCGCGATAGCGCTCCGGCATGGCGGGCAGCGCGGATTTCGGCAGCGCCTCGACGGCCTTCATCAGCCCGATGATCTCGCCGGCGGCCGCGCTGCGGCCGAAGCCGCGCGGCACGGCCCGCAGCTTGTCGAAGGCCTCGGGCGATTGCGGACGTTGGGTGGCCAGCTCGTAGAGCACGTCGTCCTTGAGGATGCGGCTGCGCGGCTGGTCGGTGTCCTGCGCGCGGCGCTCGCGCCACTCGGCCAGCGCCTTGAGGGCGGCGAGATCGCGCGGGCGGTTGATCTTCATCTTCAGCCGTTCCCAGGCCTGCTCGGGCTGGACGACATAGGTGTCGATGCTGCGCAGCGTCGCCAGCTCGTCCTCCACCCAGTCCCAGCGGCGGGTGGTATCCACCTGGCGGCGCAATTCGCGATAGATGTCGCGCAGATAGGTGACGTCGGCCAGCGCATAGAGCCGCTGCTTCTCGGTGAGGGGACGGGCCGACCAGTCGGTGAAGCGCGAGGACTTGTCCAGCTCCACCTTGCAGATGGCCCGCACCAGGCTGTCATAGGAGGCGCTGTCGCCGAAGCCGCAGACGCTGGCGGCCACCTGGGTGTCGAAGATGTTGTGCGGCACCGCGCCGGTGAGCTTGACGAAAATCTCGATGTCCTGCCGGGCGGCATGGAACACCTTGGTCACCGCCGGATTGGCCAGGAGCTCCGTGAACGGCACGAGACTCAGCCCGTCGGCGAGCGGATCGATGAGCACGGCCTCGTCGTCGGTCGCCGCCTGGATGAGGCAGAGTCTCGGCCAATAGGTGGTCTCGCGCAGGAATTCCGTATCGACCGTCACGAAGTCGAACCGTGCCGCGCGCTCACAGAAAGCGGCGAGCACGTCTGTGGAAACAATCAGGTCCATCAGGCTACCGTCTCAAAATAGTCAATATTCTTCCTAGCAGGTGCGCGGGCTTTGCTCCACCTTCGATTTCCGGTGCGGTGGGGCAGGGGCCGGATCGCGCCGTCCTGCTTGACAAGGCGGGGCGGCCATGCGCTTTTCCAGCCCGAGATTCCGGCCTTTCCTGCATTTTCGAGTACCGACATGACGACACATCGCTATCGCACGCACACCTGTGGCGCCCTGACCGCGGGCGATGCCGGCAATACCGTGCGCCTGAGCGGCTGGGTGCATCGCGTGCGCGACCATGGCGGGCTGCTGTTCATCGACCTGCGCGACCACTACGGGGTGACCCAATGCGTGGTGGACCCGGATTCGGCTGCCTTCTCCGCCGTGGAGAAGGTGCGCTCCGAATGGGTGGTGCGCATCGACGGCGAGGTGAAGCTGCGCGACGCCGCGGCGGTGAACCCCAACATCGCCACCGGCCAGGTGGAGGTCTTCATCCGCGAGATCGAGGTGCTGTCGGCGGCGCGGGAGCTGCCGCTGCCGGTGTTCGGCGACCAGGAATATCCCGAGGACATGCGCCTGCGCTACCGGTTCCTCGACCTGCGCCGCGAGAAGCTGCACGCCAACATCATGCGCCGCACCAGCATCATCGCGGCCATGCGCGCCGGCATGAGCGGGGCCGGCTTCACCGAATTCTCGACGCCCATCCTGACGGCCTCCTCGCCGGAGGGCGCGCGCGACTTCCTGGTGCCCAGCCGCATCCATCCCGGCAAGTTCTTCGCGCTGCCGCAGGCGCCCCAGCAATACAAGCAATTGCTGATGGTGGCGGGCTTCGACCGCTATTTCCAGGTGGCCCCGTGCTTCCGCGACGAGGACCCGCGCGCCGACCGGCTGCCGGGCGAGTTCTACCAGCTCGACCTGGAGATGAGCTTCGTCACCCAGGAAGACGTGTGGAACACGGTCGAGCCGGTGATGACCGCGGTGTTCGAGCAGTTCGCCGACGGCAAGCGCGTCACCAGGGGCTGGCCGCGCATTCCCTACGAGGTCGCGCTGCGCAAATATGGGTCGGACAAGCCCGACCTGCGCAACCCGATCGAGATGCAGGAAGTCACCGGGCATTTCCGCGGCTCCGGCTTCAAGGTGTTCGCCGGCCAGATCGAGGCCGACCCCAAGGTGGAGGTCTGGGCCATCCCGGCGCCGACCGGCGGCAGCCGCGCCTTCTGCGACCGCATGAACGCCTGGGCGCAGGGCGAGGGCCAGCCGGGGCTGGGCTACATCTTCTTCAAGGACGGGCAGGGCAGCGGCCCCATCGCCAAGAATATCGGCGAGGAGCGCACCGAGGCCATCCGCGGCCAGCTCGGCCTGGTGGACGGCGACGCGGTGTTCTTCGTCTGCGGACGGCCGGAAAAGTTCTACAAGTTCGCCGGCGAGGCCCGCAACAAGGCGGGCTTCGACCTCAACCTGGTGGATGCCGAGCAGTTCGCGCTGTGCTGGATCGTGGATTTCCCGTTCTACGAGTGGAACGAGGAGGAGAAGCGCATCGATTTCGCGCACAACCCCTTCTCCATGCCGCAGGGCGGGCTGGAGGCGCTGAACTCGGCCGAGCCGCTGTCGCTCAAGGCCTATCAGTACGACGCCGTGTGCAACGGCTACGAGATCGCCTCCGGCTCGATCCGTAACCAGGAGCCCGAGACCATGGTGCGGGCGTTCGAATTGACCGGCAAGTCGCGCCAGGAGGTCGAGGAGCAGTTCGGCGGCCTCTACCGCGCCTTCCAGTACGGCGCCCCGCCGCATGGCGGCGCCGCCTTCGGCATCGACCGCATCGTCATGCTGCTGTGCGGCGTGCAGAACCTGCGCGAGATCACGGCCTTCCCGATGAACCAGCAGGCCGAGGACCTGCTGATGGGCGCCCCGAGCCCCGCCAGCCCCAAGCAGCTGCGCGAGCTCAGCATCCGCCTCAACGTGCAGGGCTGAGACCGGTATCCGGAGACGTGGGAAGGGCGGCCGCAGGGCCGCCCTCGGCACTCCATATGGTTATCGCCGCTTAACCAGCATTAATGATCCGTTAAACCCTTGCTGGCTATCCAACGATGGAGGTTCCACCGTTCGGATTCGCGGCGTGAAATCCAGATATTCCCAGATCCTGATGCTGATGGGCGCGCTGCTGGCGTTCGCCCCCATCATCGCCGTGGACTATCTGCTGGACGCCTATGTCCGCATGAAGGAAAAAGCCGAGGCGCAGCATTATGTTGACGTGATCGGCTCACATATCAATGCAAGCGTCGCCGACGGGGTGGCGGCGCTGCGCCAGGTGATCGCGGCGAGCCCCTCGCTGTGCACGCCCACCTTCGTGACCAATGCGCAGACCGCCATCGAGAACAGTCTCAACCTGAAGCAGATCCTGGTCGAGAACATGGACGGGGTGCAGTATTGCGACGCCTATGGCCGCATCGTCACCCATGCGCCGCTGTCCCAGCCGCTGCCGGTTCCCGGCCTGACCGAGACCATATCGGTGGTGAAGCTGGGCGACATGGCCATGCCGGCCATCAAGATCGCCCAGTCCTTCGGGGAAACCCGGCGCATCTCGGCCTTCGTGCCACTGCTCGGCCAGTCGGAGGCGGCGCTGACCGACACCATGCGCGACGCCGGCATGATGCGGGTGACGCTGACCAACGGGCTGTCGATCATCACCATCGGCGACGCCTCCGGCTTCGACCGGCGCTCCGCCAATGCCGACTATATCGGCGCCCAGGGCTATGCCGGCGAGATGCCCATCAAGGTGGAATACGCGGTGCCCTTCGCCATGGCGCGGGCCGGCTATTCCGATCTCGACGCGGTCTTCACGGTGATCGCCTGCCTCGCCAGCGCGGTGTTCCTGCTGTTCAGCCTGAGCTATGTGCGGCGCTCCCGCGTGCCGGCCTTCGATCTGGAGCGCGCCATCGCCCAGAGCGAGATCAAGCCCTACTACCAGCCCGTCATCAACCTGCGCACCGGCGCCCTGGTGGGCTGCGAGGTGCTGTGCCGGTGGGAGAAGCGCAATGGCGAGGTGATTCAGCCGGGCGCCTTCATCGACTATGCCGAGGTGACGGGCCTCGCCATCCCCATGACGCTGTCGCTGATGCAGCAGGTGCGCAACGACCTCGGCGATCTGTGCCGGATCATGCCGGACCTCAAGATCTCCATCAATCTGTTCGAGGGGCACTTCCGCGACGTGGGCATCGTCGAGGACGTGCAGGCGATCTTCGGCAATTCGCCCATCAGCTTCCGCCAACTGGTGTTCGAGATCACCGAACGCCGGCCGCTGGCCAACTCCATGGCCACCACCAGCGTGATCTCGGGCCTGCACGCGCTGGGCGCGCGCCTCGCCATGGACGATGCCGGCACCGGCCATTCCAACCTCGCCTATCTCGCCACGCTCGGCGTCGACGTGATCAAGATCGACCGCATCTTCGTGGACATGATCAAGCCCGGCTCCACCCAGGTGCCGGTGCTGGACGGGCTGATCGCCATGGCCAAGGATCTCGATTGCGAGATCGTCGCCGAGGGCGTCGAGACCGAGGACCAGGCGCTCTACCTGCGCGCGCGCGGCGTGCTGCACGCCCAGGGCTACATCTTCGCGCCGGCCCTGAGGGTCGGCGCCTTCAAGGAGCTGGCGATGGCCCTGCACCAGGTCGCCAACCCGCAGCCGCGCCTCGAAGGCGCCATCGCCTCCGCCGCCTGAGGCTTCTTTTCCGCCATATGGAGCGGGGTGGGGCGCCGTCGCCCCTTTTCAAGCCGCCGGATTGATGGCACCAACGCCACCGATCGACCACCGGGGAGAAGTTGGGTGTCCACCGACGTCAACGAACAGCGCAAGGCCCTGCGGGACGCGGCGCTGCATTTCCATGAATTTCCCAAGCCGGGCAAGCTGGAGATCCAGCCCATCAAGGCCCTGGGCAACCAGCGCGACCTGGCGCTGGCCTATTCCCCCGGCGTCGCCGCCCCCTGCGAGGAGATCGCCGCCGAACCCGAGGCGGTCGCCCGCTACACCTCGCGCCAGAACCTGGTGGCGGTGATCTCGAACGGCACGGCGGTGCTCGGCCTCGGCAATATCGGCGCGCTCGCCTCCAAGCCGGTGATGGAAGGCAAGGCGGTGCTGTTCAAGAAATTCGCAGGCATCGACGTGTTCGACCTCGAGATCGACGAGATCGACCCGAAGAAGTTCATCGACGCCGTCTCCCCGCTCTGGCCGACCTTCGGCGGCATCAACCTCGAGGACATCCGCGCCCCGGACTGCTTCGAGATCGAGGAGACGCTGCGCGAGCGCATGCCCATCCCGGTGTTCCACGACGACCAGCACGGCACCGCCATCATCGTCGGCGCCGCCGTGCTCAACGGGCTGGAGCTGGCCGGCAAGACGATCGAGCAGGTCAAGATCTGCACCTCCGGGGCGGGGGCCGCGGCCATCGCCTGCCTCAACGTGCTGGTGGCGCTCGGCGCCCGACACGAGAACATCTGGGTGGCGGACAAGGACGGCCTCGTCACCCACAAGCGCAACGACATCAACGACAAGTGGCGCGCCCAATTCCGGCGCGAGAGCGACGCCACCACGCTGGCCGAGGTCATCGAGGGCGCCGACATCTTCCTCGGGCTCTCCGCCCCCGGCGTGCTGACGCCGGACATGCTGCGCAAGATGGCGCCCAAGCCGCTGATCCTGGCGCTGGCCAACCCGACCCCGGAAATCATGCCCGAACTGGCCAAGGAAACCCGGCCGGACGCCATGGTGTGCACCGGGCGGTCGGACTATCCCAACCAGGTCAACAACGTCCTCTGCTTTCCCTTCATCTTCCGCGGCGCGCTCGACGTGCACGCCACCACCATCAACGAGGAGATGAAGCTGGCGGCCGTGCGGGCCATCGCCAAGCTCGCCCACGAGCCGGGGCTGGAAGTGTCGCCCTCGGGCGCACCGGCCGTCTACGGCGCCGACCACATCATCCCCACCCCCTTCGACCAGAGGCTGATCCTGCGCATCGCCCCCGCCGTGGCGCGCGCCGCCATGGAATCGGGCGTGGCCAAGAAGCCGATCGCCGACTGGGACGCCTATCAGGACAGCCTCAACCGCTTCGTCTTCCGCTCGGGCCTCGTGATGAAGCCCATCATCGACCGGGCGCAGGGGCAGGGCAAGCGCATCGCCTTCGCCGACGGCGAGGACGAGCGCGTGCTGCGCGCCGCCCAGGTGCTGCTGGAGGACGGCATCGCCCGGCCCATCCTGATCGGACGCCCGGCCGTGCTGGAGGCGCGCATCGAGCGCTTCGGCCTCAGCATCCGGCCCGGGGTGGACTTCGAGGTCATCAACCCCGAGGACGACCCGCGCTATCGCGACTATGTCAGCCTGTTCCACGCCCTGGTGGGGCGCAACGGCGTGACGCCGGACACCGCGCGCACCATCGTGCGCACCAACACCACGGTGATCGCCGCCCTGGCGGTGAAGCGCGGCGAGGCGGACGGGCTGATCTGCGGCCTGACCGGCCGCTACATCAAGCATGTGCGCGACATCCGCTCGATCATCGGATTGCAGGAGGGAGTGAGCGACGTCTCGGCCCTGTCCATGCTGATCATGCCGCGCGGCGCCTTCTTCCTCACCGACACCTATGTGAACCAGAATCCCAGCGCCGACGAGATCGTCGCCATCGCCCTGCAGGCGCGGGACCATCTGAAGCGCTTCAACATCGAGGCCAAGGCGGCGCTGCTGAGCTATTCCAACTTCGGCTCGCGCGACGGCGACAGTGCCTACAAGATGCGCGAGGCCTATGCCAGGCTGAAGCGGCTCGCGCCGGAGCTGATCGTGGAGGGCGAGATGCAGGGCGATCTGGCGCTGAACGAGGGGCTGCGCGAGCGCTACATCCCCGACACGGTGCTGAAGGGCGAGGCCAACCTGCTGATCTTCCCCGACCTCGACGCCGCCAACCTCTCCATGACGCTGCTCAAGGAAATGACCAGCAGCCTCGCGGTCGGCCCGATCCTGATGGGCACGCGGGCGCCGGCCCATATCCTGGCGCCGTCGGTGACCAGCCGCGGCATCGTCAACATGACGGCCATCGCCGCCAACGAGGCCATAGGGAACGAGCCATGATCCGCCATACCGTCGTCTTCACGCTCAAGCATGCCGCCGGCTCGGCGGAGGAAACGGCTTTCCTCGACGCGGCGCTGATCCTGGCGTCCATTCCGGGCGTCGAGAGGTTCGAGCGGCTGCGCCAGGTCAGCCCCAAGGCCGACTACGCCTTCGGCTTCTCCATGGAGTTCGCCGACCGCGACGCCTATGAGGGCTACAACATCCATCCGGACCACGTGGCCTTCGTGCGGGACCGCTGGGTGCCGGAGGTGGCGCGGTTCCAGGAGATCGACTACGTGGCGCTGTAGGGCGGCGGATTTGGTTTCCGGCCCTTGCTGACCGGTGGCGGGGAATGCTCCCCGTGACCGGGAATGCCGGCGATCCTCAACCCCGCATTAATCCCTCGTCAGGCATGATCGGCCAACTGCAACCGGTTCGTTCATGCCCACCCGACTCAAGCGCCCTCCATTCTGGCGGCCCCTGGCCCTGACGGTCACCCTGATCGCCTTTCAGGGCTATCTCGGCTATGCGGCCATCTCCGGCCAGTTCGGCATCGAGAGCCGCGACCAGATCGTGGCCGACATCAAGGTGTTGCAGGACCGTTCCTCGGCGCTGCAGGCGGAAATCGACGCCTATAGGCACCTGGTATCGCTGATGAGCCCGCGCCATCTCGACCCCGACCTCGTGACCGAGCGCGCCCGCGCCCTGCTGAACATGGCGCATGCCGACGACATCCTGGTCATGGTCGACCCGCAGACGGGTAAACCGATTTCCGGTAAATTCGTGGAATTAATCGATGACGAGTTAATCTCGATTATCGAAGCGGATTCAACGCTTTAGCATGCATCTCATATTCGCGCGGGGCAATGTTATTGCGCCCGTGCTTGCACTATAGTGTGCGCCGTGGCCTCATCAGCCCCGATGCGGCAATCCCATTTCATGCGGAGCGTAACATGGCGCGCAAGGCGACGGCCACCCAGGCCAAGACGCAGCCCAATGTCCCCCAGTTCACCACCGAGCAGGATCTGGAAGCCTTCCGGGAAATGCTGCTCATCCGCCGCTTCGAGGAGAAGGCCGGCCAGATGTACGGCATGGGGCTGATCGGCGGCTTCTGCCACCTCTATATCGGCCAGGAAGCGGTGGTGACGGGCATCACCATGGCCTCCGAGAAGGGCAAGGACGCCCAGATCACCGGCTATCGCGACCACGGGCACATGCTGGTCATGGGCCTCGACCCCAAGGGGGTGATGGCCGAGCTCACCGGGCGCCAGGGCGGCCTCTCCAAGGGCAAGGGCGGCTCGATGCACATGTTCTCCAACGAGCACCGGTTCTACGGCGGCAACGGCATCGTCGGCGCCCAGGCATCGCTGGGCACGGGCCTCGCCTTCGCCAGCAAGTATCGCGGGGACGGCTCGGTCTCCATCACCTATTTCGGCGACGGCGCGGCCAACCAGGGCCAGGTCTACGAGAGCTTCAACATGGCCAAGCTCTGGAACCTGCCGGTCGTCTACGTCATCGAGAACAACAAGTATGCCATGGGCACCTCGGTGGAGCGCGCCGCCGCGACCACCGACTTCTCCCAGCGCGGCCTGAGCTTCGACATTCCGGGCGAGCAGGTGGACGGCATGGATGTCCGCATGGTGTTCGACGCGGCCAGGCGCGCCATCGAGCACGCCCGCTCGGGCAAGGGCCCCTATATCCTGGAGATGCTGACCTACCGCTATCGCGGCCACTCCATGTCCGACCCGGCCAAGTACCGCACCAAGGACGAGGTGACCAAGTACCGCCAGGAGCGCGACCCGATCGAGCAGGTCCGCAAGCGCCTGCTGGAGGCCGGCTCGCTGACCGAGGACGACCTCAAGAAGATCGAGACCGAAATCCGCGCCATCGTCACCGAGGCGGCCGATTTCGCCACCAACGATCCGGAGCCGGATGCCGCCGAACTCTGGACCGACATCACCATCGAGGCCTGACGCCAGATGTCCATCCTGCTCGGTGTCGTCGCCCTGTTCGCCGTGCTTTCCGCCGTGATCGCGGCGGGGCAGGCGGTGGCGATCAGCCGCCTGGCGCCACCCTCCGGCTGGCGCGACTGGGCCTTCGGCTGGTGGCGCTTCGACGCCATCGAGGCCCGGGCCGGGCTGAGCGGGGAGGTGCAGGCCGCGATCTACAAGCGCGCCGTCATCGCCTGCATCGCCTTCGTCATCCTGGGCCTGATCCTCAGCGGCTGGGCGGCCAACCAGCGCCCCGCCGGCACGGCCTCCCTGGCGCCGCAGAAAATCAACGACTGGCGGGTGCTGCCCGCCCGCTACGCCGACAACCTCATGCTTCGCCCCGCGGCCCCCTTGCCCGGCGCAGCCCTGCTGGAGAGCTGATATGCCCCAAATCCTCATGCCCGCCCTCTCCCCGACCATGGAGGAGGGCAAGCTCGCCAAATGGCTGGTGAAAGTGGGGGACAAGGTGTCGCCCGGCGACGTGCTGGCCGAGATCGAGACCGACAAGGCGACCATGGAGGTCGAATCGGTGGACGAGGGCACCGTCCGCGAAATCCTGGTGGCCGAAGGCACCGAGGGGGTGAAGGTGAACACGCCCATCGCCCTGGTGCTGGCCGAGGGCGAGAGCGCCGACAGCGCCGCCGCGCCCGTGGCGGAGACGGCGCCCGAGCCGGCCGAGGCCCCGGTGGTTCCGGCCGAGAAGGCGGCCGAAGCCGCTCCCGCCGCGGCACCGGCCCCGGCCGCGCCCAAATTCGAGCCGCAGAGCGACCCGGACCTGCCCGAGGGCGTGGAAATGGTCGAGATGACCGTGCGCCAGGCGCTGAACGAGGCCATGGCCGAGGAGCTGCGCCGCGACAAGGACGTCTTCGTGATGGGCGAGGAGGTGGCCGAGTACCAGGGCGCCTACAAGGTCACCCAGGGCCTGCTGCAGGAGTTCGGCCCCGAGCGCATCATCGACACGCCGATCACCGAGCACGGCTTCGCCGGCCTCGCCGTGGGCGCCGCCTTCGCCGGCCTCAAGCCCATCGTGGAGTTCATGACCTGGAACTTCGCCATGCAGGCCATCGACCAGATCATCAACTCGGCGGCCAAGCAGCTCTACATGTCCGGCGGGCAGGTGACCGCGCCCATGGTGTTCCGCGGCCCCAACGGCGCCGCCGCCCGCGTCGCCGCCCAGCACAGCCAGGATTTCTCGGCCTGGTACAGCCATGTCCCCGGCCTCACCGTCATCGCGCCCTACAGCGCCGCCGACGCCAAGGGGCTGCTCAAGGCCGCCATCCGCTCGCCCAACCCGGTGGTGTTCCTCGAGAACGAGATCCTCTACGGCTCGACCGGCCTCGTGCCGAAGGTCGACGATTTCCTGCTGCCCATCGGCAAGGCCCGCATCGCCCGCAAGGGTTCGGACGTCACCATCGTCTCCTTCTCCATGGGCATGCGCTACGCCACCCAGGCCACCGAGAAGCTGGTCGCCGCGGGCGTCGACGTCGAGCTCATCGACCTCAGGACGCTGCGCCCGCTGGACAGCGCCACGGTGATCGAATCGGTCAAGAAGACCGGCCGGCTGGTGACGGTGGAGGAAGGCTGGCCGCAGGGCGGCATCGGCGCGGAAATCTCCGCCCGGGTCATGGAACAGGCCTTCGACTATCTCGATGCGCCGGTCATCCGCGTCACCGGCAAGGACGTGCCCATGCCCTATGCCGCCAATCTGGAAAAGCTGGCCCTGCCCAGCGCCGATGAAGTGATCGCGGCGGTCAACGCCGTGACCTACCGCAGCTAAGGAGGTCCGCCATGCCGATCGACATCACCATGCCGGCGCTCTCTCCCACCATGGAAGAGGGCAAGCTCGCCAAATGGCACGTCAAGGAAGGCGACAGCGTCTCCTCGGGCGACGTGATCGCGGAAATCGAGACCGACAAGGCGACCATGGAAGTGGAAGCCGTGGACGAGGGCAAGATCGGCAAGATCCTCGTCCCCGAAGGCACCGACAACGTGAAGGTCAACGCCGTCATCGCCGTGCTGCTGCAGGAAGGCGAGGATGCCGGCGCCATCGGGGCAGGAGCCGCGAAGGCGGAGCAAAAGGCCGAAGCGCCGAAGGAGCCTTCACCCCAGCCCGCACCGCAGGCGGGCGAGGGCGCGCAGGCTCCGGCGCCGGCGGTCAAGCAGCCTGCCAGCCCTCCCTCCGGCGGGGGCGAGGTCGCCGCGAAAGCCCCGGGTGAGGGGGCCTCGACGAAGCAGGGCGATCGCGTGTTCGCCTCGCCGCTGGCCCGGCGGCTGGCCAAGGAAGCCGGCATCGACATCGGCGCCATCGCCGGCTCCGGACCCAAGGGGCGCGTGATCAAGGCGGACGTGGAAGCCGCCAAATCCGGCAAGGCGCCGCTCAAGGCGGCAGCGCCCGCGCCTGCCGCTGCCGCCGCGCCGGTCGCCGCCGGCCTCGGCAGGAGCCAGGTGCTGGGCCTCTACGAGGAAGGTTCCTACGAGCTGGTGTCGGCCGACGGCATGCGCAAGACCATCGCCGCGCGCCTCACCGAATCCAAGCAGACCGTGCCGCATTTCTACCTGACGGTGGACTGCAAGATCGACGCGCTGCTCGCCGCCCGCGAGCAGATCAACGCCGCAGCGCCCAAGACCAAGGACGGCAAGCCCGAATACAAGCTGTCGGTCAACGACTTCGTGATGAAGGCCTGGGCCATCGCCTTGCAGCGGGTGCCGGCGGCCAACGCCACCTGGGCCGGGGACGCGATCCTCTACCACAAGCGCAGCGACGTGGCGGTGGCCGTGGCCATCCCCGGGGGCCTGTTCACCCCGGTGGTGAAGAGCTGCGACACCAAGAGCCTTCGGCAGATTTCCGAGGAGGTGAAGGATCTCGCCGCCCGCGCCCGCAACAAGAAGCTGGCGCCGCACGAATATCAGGGCGGCTCGTCCTCGGTCTCGAACCTCGGCATGTTCGGCATCAAGGAATTCGCCGCCGTCATCAACCCGCCGCACGGCACCATCCTGGCGGTCGGCGTGGGCGAGGAACGCGTCTATGCCGACAAGGGCGAGATCCGGATCGGCCAGTTCATGACCTGCACCCTGTCCTGCGACCACCGCTCGGTCGACGGCGCGCTCGGGGCGGAGGTGCTGGGCGTGTTCAAGAGCCTGATCGAGAACCCGGTGATGATGCTGGCGTAGGGATTCAGGCCATGAGACTGTCGCCCACACCGCCGAGTCATTCCACCTGTCGCGGGAATGATCCGGTGAGAACAGCTGAAGCTGCTCCTGTCGAAAGGCCGGGCAGATGAAAACCATCCTCGCCTATGGCGACAGCCTGACCTATGGGGCCAATCCGCAGCCGGGCGGCCCGCGCCACGCCTATGAGGACCGCTGGCCGACCGCGCTCGAGCGGGCGCTGGGCGGCAAGGCCCGGGTGATCGCCGAGGGACTCGGCGGGCGGACCACGGTGTTCGACGACTTCTCCAGCGTCGCCGACCGCAACGGCGCCCGCGTGCTGCCGACGCTGCTCGACAGCCACAAGCCGCTCGATCTCGTCATCATCATGCTCGGCACCAACGACCTCAAGGTCTATATCAACGGCACCGCCTTCGGCGCGGCCATGGGCGTCAAGCGGCTGGTGCAGATCGTGCGCCAGCATCCCTACGATCCCGGCCAGCCGGTGCCGCAGGTCATCATGGTGGCGCCGCCGCTGACGGTGGCTACCGACCACGCGGACCTGCACGCCATGTTCGCGCCCCGCGCCGACGAGGCCAGGCTGTTCCACGCCTATTACAGCCGCGTCGCCGGCGAGCTTGGGGTCGGCTATTTCAACGCCGCGACCGTGGCGGTGGCCGATCCGCGCGACGGCGTGCATCTCGACCCCGCCAATACCCGCGCCATCGGCGAGGGCCTCGCGCCGCTCGTCACCCAAATGCTGGGTCTGTGACCCCAAATATTTCCGGAGGCCCTCATGGCTGACCAATACGATCTTCTCGTCATCGGCGCCGGTCCCGGCGGCTATGTCGCCGCCATCCGCGGCGCCCAGCTCGGCATGAAGGTGGCCATCGTCGAGCGCGAGCACATGGCCGGCATCTGCTCCAACTGGGGCTGCATTCCCACCAAGGCGCTGCTGCGCTCGGCGGAAATCTACGGCCATATGGGCCACGCCAAGGACTACGGCCTGAGCGCCGACACGTTCGGCTTCGACCTCGACGCCATCGTCAAGCGCTCGCGCGCCATCGCGGCGCAGATGAACAATGGCGTGCAGTTCCTGATGAAGAAGAACAAGATCGACATCATCTGGGGCGAGGCCACCATCACCGGGCCGGGCGAGGTCAAGGTGGCGCCGACGAAGAAGAAGATCGTCGAGCCGCAGGGACCGGTGCCCAAGAACGCGCTGGGCGAGGGGACCTACAAGGCCAAAAACATCATCGTCGCCACCGGCGCGCGGCCGCGCGTCTTGCCGGGGATCGAGCCGGACGGCGACCGGATCTGGACCTATTTCGAGGCGCTGAAGCCCGCCAGCATGCCCAAATCGCTGGTGGTGATGGGATCGGGCGCCATCGGCATCGAGTTCGCCTCCTTCTACCGCTCGCTGGGCGCGGAGGTGACGGTGATCGAGCTGCTGCCGCAAATCCTGCCGGTGGAGGATGCGGAGATCTCGGCCCTGGCCCGCAAGCGCTTCGAGAAGCGCGGCATCAAGATCCTCACCGACGCCAAGGTCTCGAAGGTGGAAAAGACCGGGGACGGCGTCGTCGCCCATGTCGAGACCAAGGACGGCAAGACCCAGCAGGTATCCGGCGAAAGGCTGATCTCGGCCGTCGGCGTGCAGTGCAACATCGAGGGGCTGGGGCTGGAGACGGTGGGCGTCAAGACCGAGCGCGGCGCCATCGTCACCGACGCCTACGGCAAGACCAGTGTGGACGGCATCTGGGCCATCGGCGACGTCGCCGGCCCGCCCATGCTGGCGCACAAGGCCGAGCACGAGGCGGTCATCACCGTCGAGAAGATCGCCGGCCTCAAGGTGCATGGGCTCGACAAGACCAAGGTGCCCGGCTGCACCTATTGCGAGCCGCAGGTGGCCAGCGTCGGCCTGACCGAGGCCAAGGCGAGGGAGCAGGGGCGCGAGATCAAAATCGGCCGCTTCCCCTTCGTCGGCAACGGCAAGGCCATCGCCCTGGGCGAGCCGGACGGGCTGGTGAAGACGGTGTTCGACGCCAGGACCGGGGAACTGCTGGGGGCGCACATGATCGGGGCGGAAGTGACCGAGCTCATCCAGGGCTTCGTGGTGGCCATGAACCTCGAAACCACCGAGGAAGAGCTGATCCACACCATCTTCCCGCATCCCACGCTGAGCGAGACGATGAAGGAAAGCGTGCTGGACGCCTATGGCCGCGCGCTGAACATCTAGGCGGCGGCCGCGACGACACCGAAGACCGAAAGGACTTATCCACATGGTCAAGGCAATCCAGATCGGGCTGGGACACTGGGGTTTCACCTGGACGCGCGACGTTATCCCCAAAGTTCCCACTGTCGAGATGGCGGGATATGTGGACACCAACCCCGATGCCGGGGCGCGGGTGCAGACCGAGCTGGGCATCGAGCGCAAGCTCTGCTTCCTCAGCCTCGAGGACGCGGTGCAGCATGCGTCGGCGGAGCTCGCCATCTGCACGCTGCGCACCGAGGCGCACTACCCGGTGGTCAAGCGCTGCCTGGAGCTGGGGCTCAACGTGCTGGTGGAAAAGCCCTTCACCACCACCATTGCCCAGGGCCGGGAGCTGGTGGCGCTGGCGGAGGCGCAGGGCAGGGTGCTGATGGTCAGCCAGAACTACCGCCACCAGCCGGCGCCGATCGCGGCGGCCGAGCTGATCGCGGCAGGCCAGTTCGGTCCGCTGAGCATGGTGTCCATCGACTTCCGCCGCCACGCCCCGACCCAGGGCTACCGCTATTGGGACATGCCCGATCCGCTGCTGGCCGACATGTCCATCCACCATTTCGACCTGATGCGCATGGTGCTGGGCGACGAGCCGGTACGCCTGTCCTGCCGCACCTGGAACCCGCCCGGCAGCCCCTTCAGCTACGACCCGACCGGGGTGGCGACCATCGAGTTCTCCAAGGGGACGGTGGTGTCCTACCGCGCCAGCTGGATGAGCAGCGGTCCGGTGACCCCCTGGGCCGGCGAATGGGTGATGGACGCCGCCGAAGGCCAGATCGCCTGGACCTCGCGCGACCATTTCCGCGACAAGCAGGCGCCGGACCGGCTCAGCCTGCGGGCGCTCGGCGAGGAAGCCCGGCCCATGGAGCTGACGCCCGTCGCCTTTCCGGACCGCACCGGCACGCTGGCGACCATGGCCGAGGTCGTGCGCACCGGCATCGCCCCGCCGCGCTTCAGCTCGGGGGCGGACAACCTCCGTTCCCTCGCCCTGGTGCAGGGCACCATCCTTTCCGCCGAACGCGGCGGCGACTGGGTAACGATCGAAGAGGTGCTCGGATGAGTATCGGAATGCAGGAACTGCTGATCTTTCTCGCCATCGGGCTCGTCGCCGGATGGCTGGCCGGGCTGCTGCTGGGCGGCGGCGGGCTGATCCGCAATCTGATCGTCGGCGTGATCGGCTCGTTCGTGGGCGGCTGGCTGCTCTCGGCGGCGGGCATCAGCCTGCCCATCGACAATCTGCTGGTCAGCCAGATCATCACCGCGACCATCGGCGCCATCGTGGTCGTCGTGCTCGCCCGCATCATCGCCCGCTAGCATGGATCTGCCGCGCAGGGCACCAATACGGAAGGCCGGGTTGAACCGGCCCCGCAAGGGAGCGATATAACGGGCGGCACTCCGCCCAGTCAGGACCGAAATGGTTACGCTCATCGATACCGCGACGCGCCCGCGTCACCCGGAAAAGGCCAACCGGCCCGACAGCGTCGTGCTGCGCAAGCCGGACTGGATCCGCGTCAAGGCGCCCGGTTCGCCGGTCTACAACGAGACGCAGAAGATCGTGCGCGAGAACAATCTCGTCACCGTCTGCGAGGAGGCCGGCTGCCCCAATATCGGGGAGTGCTGGAGCAAGAAGCACGCCACCATGATGATCATGGGCGAGATCTGCACCCGCGCCTGCGCCTTCTGCAACGTGCGCACCGGCCTGCCGGGGCCGCTCGACCCCAACGAGCCCGAAAACGTGGCCAAGGCCGTGGAGAAGCTGGGGCTGGAGCATGTGGTCATCACCTCGGTGGACCGCGACGACCTGGCCGATGGCGGCGCGCAGCATTTCGCCGACGTGATCCTGGCCATCCGCGCCCGCAATCCCCGCACCACCATCGAGATCCTGACGCCCGACTTCCTGCGCAAGGACGGCGCGCTGGAGATCGTGGTGGCGGCCAAGCCGGACGTGTTCAACCACAATCTCGAGACCGTGCCCTCGAAATACCTCAAGGTCCGGCCGGGCGCGCGCTACTTCCACTCGATCCGCCTGTTGCAGCGGGTGAAGGAGATCGATCCTGCCATCTTCACCAAGTCCGGCATCATGGTCGGGCTGGGCGAGGAGCGGAACGAGGTGCTGCAACTGATGGACGACCTGCGCTCGGCCGAGGTGGATTTCCTCACCATCGGGCAGTACCTGCAGCCGACCAAGAAGCACTATCCGCTCCAGCGTTTCGTGACGCCGGAGGAGTTCAAGTCCTATGCCACGGTGGCGACGGCCAAGGGGTTCCTCTTGGTGTCCTCCAGCCCGCTGACCCGCTCCTCGCACCATGCCGGCGAGGATTTCGCCCGGCTCAAGGCGGCGCGGCTGGCCCTGCTGGGGCATTGATGAAGCGTTTCTACGAGCGACACGTGCCGCATCTGCCCCGGCTCATGTTCGAGATCGTCGCCGACCTCGAGGGTTATCCGCGCTTCATCCCCAATTGCCGGGCGATGGAGGTCCGTCCCGATCCCTCGGCCAAATCCGGCGACGTGCGGCTGGCGCGCATGACGCTGTTCTTCGGGCCGATCACCCAGGCCTATACCAGCCGGGTGACGCTGGACCGCGAGGCGCTGACCATCCGCGCCAAGGCCGTGGACGGCCCCTTCGCCTATCTCGACAGCGTCTGGAGCTTCGTGGCCGAAGGGCAGGGGACGCGCGTGCGCTTCGAGATCGACTTCAAGATCTCCAATCCATTGCTGGCGGCGGTGGCCGAGCCGGCCTTCGCCGCCAAGCAGGAAGAGATCATGCGGGCCTTCAGCGACGAGGCCGACAGGCGGTTCGGGGTCTGAGGCCCCTAGGGTCCGTACCCAATAAGGATTCCCGTAAGGTCTGGATTGTGATTCAAGGTTTTCGGAAGGGAGCCTTGATGATGAGCAAACGGGTTCAGTGGCTTACCGATGAGGAATGGGCGCGGATCGAGCCGTTGTTGCCGCGGGGTCGCAAGGGCGCGCACCGGGTCGACGATCGACGGGTG
>Ga0182793_1000607_pt1 | contig 26496 bp, 22 predicted proteins | sample Passage237A_FD_130498 | JGI IMG/M metagenome (GOLD analysis project Ga0182793, IMG submission 130498) | Cellulose adapted compost microbial communities from Newby Island Compost Facility, Milpitas, CA, USA - Passage2 37A (version 2) (version 2) ... | reverse complement strand
TCTCAACTCGCTCGGCGATGGCTCAATTACCTATTACGGCTCAGAAGCAGAAGGGGAAAATTTTCAGCGCGTGAGCTCACGGCAGAACAACGGCAACCCTTATCTGCGACCCTGGGAAGCCACAGTGTTTAATATTGCCACCGAATGGTATCCCACCGAGACCTCGCTGATTTCCTTTGGCTACTTCCATATGGATATCGCCAGTTTTACGTTTAGCGATGTGCAGCAAAATCCCAGCCTACCCGATAGCGATGGTGTGGTAAGGCGCGGTGCAGAAGAGCGCACCATCGCCAACGGTGCGGGCGGTATGGTGCAGGGTTACGAGTTCTCCTATCAGCAGAGCTTTGATTTCCTGCCGAGCTTCCTGAGCAATACCGGTGTGACCTTTAACTACACCTACTCGCCCAGTGAGAGCCCGGCGGATGAAGTCTTGCCCAATGGTGAGGTTGCGCCCTTTAACAACACCGCTGAAGATCAGGCCAACCTGGTGCTCTGGTATCAGGATGACCGCTTTGAAGCACGTATCGCTGCCAACTATTTGGGCGAGCAGTATCAGGGTATGACCTCTGGCTGGATGTGGGCTCCAGAGAACGACGCCGATGGCATGCCGCGCTTCCTCAAGTCCACCCTGTTTGTGGATTTAACGGCATCCTATTATCTGATGGATAACCTGCAACTGACACTGGCGGTCAACAACCTGTTGGAGGAAGACAATATCGCCTACACCCAGTGGAGTGATTTTGTTGATTCCTACGATATTTTTGAACGCCGTATCACTGCGGGAATTAACTTCAAGTTCTAACGCGCAGTTAAATCTAGGTCAGGATAACCGCTGCAACCTTCGGGTTGTAGCGGTTTTATCCAAAAAAATTGAGTTTTCTCTTTGTGAATAGCGACCAATCGATAAAATCCCTGGCTATAGTTGGCGGCGGTACTGCGGGCTGGATGGCAGCGTGCATGCTTGCCAATCGCTTTGCACATTTATCGATTAGCCTGATTGAATCGCATGAAATAGGTACCATTGGCGTAGGCGAAGCCACAGTGCCCTATATCAAGGAATTTTTGCAGGAACTGAAAATCGACGAAGTGGATTTTATTCGTCATACCCACGCCACCTACAAACTGGGTATCGCCTTCGACGGCTGGTACAAGCCCGGCCACAGCTTTTTGCATCCCTTTGCAGGCTATGGTTCACGTATCGCGCGCATTCCCTTTCATCATTTTTGGACCAAGCTAAAGCAACAAGGCAAAGCACAGGAATTGGATGCCTATTGCCTTTCATCGCAAATGGCTCGCCACAACCGCTTTGCGCTGCCCAAACCCAATAGCGATGTTGAGCTATCGAGTTTTAACTATGCGTTTCATTTCGACGCAGGTTTGTTTGCCAGTTACCTGCGTGGCTGGGCAGAGAAAAAAGGTGTCATCCGCAAAGAAGCCAAGGTGATTTGTGTAGAGCAACAAACCGATACCGGATTAATCGAGCGGCTACAGCTTTCAACGGGAGAATCCATAGAGGCGGATTTTTTTATCGATGCCAGCGGTTTTAAAGGCCTGTTGATCGAGGAAACACTGCACACCGGCTACGAAGACTGGAGCCACTGGCTGCCTTGCGATCGCGCTATTGCCCTGCCCTGTCGCAGTCAGCAGCCCCCGGCGGGGTTTACCCGTTCATTGGCCACAGCCGCAGGCTGGCAGTGGCGCATTCCCCTGCAACATAGAGTGGGTAACGGCCATGTCTATTGCAGTCGTTTTATGAGCGACGATCAGGCACTTACGCTCTTGCAGGAGCAACTCCAAGGCGAACCACTGGCGGAACCCAAACTGATTCCTTTCACCACCGGCATGCGCAAGCGGGCCTGGTATAAAAATGTGTTTTGTGTCGGGCTTGCAAGCGGCTTTTTGGAGCCATTGGAGTCCACCAGTATTTATATGGTGCAATCCAGTCTGGATATTTTTATTCAACACTTTCCACGCCGAGCAGGCGACACAGGTTTGGCACAAAGAGTTAACCAGCAGCTGCGCCTTCGCCAGGAAAAATTGCGTGATTTTTTGATTCTTCACTACTGGGCCAATCAGCGTATCGGCGAGCCCTTTTGGGATGAGTGTCGCCAGATGGCTATTCCTGAGTCCCTGCGTGAACGCATCGCTTGTTTTCGTGACACCGGCCGCATCAATCAGGATGAGCTGGATTTTTTCCGCACCAACAGTTGGCTGGCGATGTTTGCCGGCTTTGATATCAACAGCCACTACTATCACCCGGCAGTGGATGAATTTGACGAGGCGCAACTGGAGCAAGAACTCGCGCGTATTGCACAAAGTATTCAACAAACGGTTACCCGCTTGCCGAGCCATGAAGAATTTATTCGTCGAAATTGTGTGATGGTGAACAACCAGCCTTTAGCTGAGGATAGTGGAGCTCTCTTCAGCCTTGCGTAGTCGAGCCGAATGCGCACTCTTGCCCCGCTTGCCGGGGCTTTTTTTTGCTGGAATCAGGTGCCGGAAGCTTTACGCAGGAACACTGGGCTGCAACAACTGGTCGATTAACAAAGGCCAGTGATCAGTCCAGTAACTCGACGGCATTTGGCGAAATTCGCTGCGCACAAACTGGGCAATGCGCCCATCGGCATAGGTCATCAATAGATTGGCCACTACCGACACCGGCAAACGCGGCCGTACACCCTCGCGCAACTCCGCTTCGCGCAACACCTGACGTAACTGGGTTTCCAATCGTTCATAGAATTGTGCAATGCGCTGACGTAAACGCTCGGTTTCGCCCGTGAGCGCATCACCGGTCAGCAAACGGGTAATACCTGGATTGCGCTCGGCAAAGGTCAACAATAGGTAAAGGATATTTTCGCAGCGTTTAAGTGCCGTGGGCTCTTCGGCGAGGATGAGGTTGATGCGGGTAAAGACGGTTTCTTCGATAAATTCGATAAGCCCTTCAAACATCTTGGACTTGCTGGGAAAGTGACGGTAAAGCGCGGCTTCAGAAACGCCTACCGCTTTTGCCAGAGCGGCGGTGGTGATACGTTCCCCGGGGCTTTCTTCCAGCATTTTAGCCAGCGCTTCCAGAATCTGCTGGCGACGGGAAATTTTGGTGGCGGACTTAACCATGGCGTTCCTGCTCAGTTAGTGTTCGCTCCGAAGTGTGCAAATCAGCGCGCCAAGTTGCAAGCATCTTAACAGTACTTGAGTATTGCTCGCGCTTGCCATCCCTGGCGGGGATTGCCAGTTACTTCTTCGGCTTGTTGGTAATCAGTGTGCCGACACCGGCGTCGGTAAAAATTTCGAGCAGCACAGCGTGGGCCACGCGGCCATCAATAATATGCGCACTGGTCACACCACATTTAACCGCTTCGAGCGCGCAACCTATCTTGGGCAACATGCCGCCGTAAATGGTGCCATCGGCGATTAAATCGTCCACCTGAGAGGTGCTCAGGCCAGTGAGCACATTCCCCTGCTTGTCTTGCAGGCCAGAAACGTTGGTGAGCAGCATGAGCTTTTCCGCGCGCAGCACCTCGGCAATCTTGCCTGCCACCAGGTCAGCATTGATGTTGTAGGAGGCCCCGTCTTCTCCTACACCTATGGGCGCAATCACCGGAATAAAGTCGCTGTTGATCAGCATATCGATCACGCTGGTGTTCACGCCAGCCACTTCACCCACATGACCAATATCGAGTATTTCCGGTGCGAGCATTTCCGGCGTCTTGTGGGTCACGGTGAGTTTGCGCGCGCGAATCAACTGGCCATCTTTACCGGTGAGACCGATGGCCTGGCCGCCGTTGCGATTGATGAGGCTGACAATCTGCTTGTTGACCGTACCGCCGAGTACCATTTCCACCACATCCATGGTGGCCGAGTCAGTCACGCGCATGCCGTTGATAAATTCAGATTTGATACTGAGTTTTTGCAGGAGCTCGCCAATTTGCGGGCCGCCGCCGTGCACCACCACCGGATTCATGCCCACCAGTTTCATCAGCACTATGTCACGCGCAAAACTGTTTTGCAGATCCTCGTCAATCATGGCGTTGCCGCCGAATTTGATCACAATGGTTTTCCCGGTAAAACGCTGAATATAAGGTAGGGCTTCGGTAAGCACCTGGGCGATATTCATCGCCGAATCGCGGCTGAGGGACATACATCTGTTCCTGTAGATAAAAAGTTGTGGGTTAAAAGTTAATAGCCAGTTTGCTGTCGATTTTCAGCAATTCGCGCTTGAACAGCTGTTGAATTTTTTCCAGGGCGTCTTCGGTTTCAGCTTCAAAGCGCAGTGTCAAAGCCGCCGAGGTGTTGGAGGCACGCACCAGCCCCCAGCCCTTGGCAAAATCCACGCGCAAACCGTCGATGGTGGTGGGCTTGCCGTTGGGGAAATCGCCCTGCTGTACCAATTTTTCTACCAGTGCAAACTTGTCGTTATCGGCCACGGCAATTTTGAGTTCCGGTGTGGCAGGCAGTTTGGGGAAGGCGGCAAAAATATCGTCAATGGACTGATCGCGCAGAGTGATAATTTCCAGCAGACGCGCCATGGCGTAGAGACCGTCATCAAAACCGTACCAGCGGTCCTTGATAAAAATATGGCCAGAATATTCACCGCCAATCAGCGCACCGGTTTCGATCATTTTGGCTTTCATGGGCGAATGGCCCGTCTTCCACATAATCGGACGGCCGCCGTAACTGCTGATCACCTGATTGAGCTGACGGGAACACTTCACATCAAAAATCACATCTGCGCCGGGGTTGCGTGCCAACACATCGCGCGCGAACAGCATCAGCAGTTGGTCCGGCCAGATAATCTGGCCCGAGGCAGTGACCACCACCAGACGATCGCCGTCGCCATCAAAGGCCACACCCATATCTGCCTGGGTTTCCTGCACCCTGGCAATCAGATCCTGAAGATTTTTTTCGTCACCCGGATCCGGCTGATGGTTGGGGAAACTGCCATCCAGATCGCAGTGCAGAGGAATCACATCGCAGCCCAGCTCTTCAAAAAGCTGGGGCGCCACTGCGCCGGGCACGGCGTTGCCTGCATCTATCACCAGCTTGACGCTGCCGGCCAGGGCCACATCGGAAAAAATTCGATCTATGTAGTCGCCCACTATCTGGCGGTATTCCACGCTGCCCTCGCCCTTGTGGAATTGCTGACGCAGTATGCGGCTGCGCACATCCTGCACCGCGTCATCCGCCAGGGTCACGCCGTTGATTACCATTTTGAAACCGTTGTACTGCGCCGGATTGTGGCTGGCCGTTACCATCACACCGCTGTTGGTTTCCGGCAGATGGAAGGTGGCGAAATACAAAACGGGGGTGGGCACCACACCTATATCAATGACGTGACAACCGGTACGGACAATGCCTTTGATCAAGCGTTCGGAAAGTGCCTCGCTGTGCAGGCGGCCATCGCGCGCGACAATGATGCTGTTTTCGCCCTGATCCAGAACTTCGCTGCCAAGAGCAGCGCCAATCTGTTCGGCCAGGTCGGGCGTCAGATCCACGCCGACTTCGCCGCGAATATCGTAAGAGCGGAATATCTGCGCCGGTACACTGGCCGGATCCAGTTCCCGCGCTTGGGCAGCGCCCGCTTTTTTGCCGGTGGCCTTGGTCAATCCAAGAATGTCTGCATCCTCTTCAATCACAGCGATATCCAGAATGTCCTGCTGTTGATAAAGGGGACTGACCAGATCGGAATCGATACCGGCAGCATCCGTGGCTGCAGTCGGTTTTTCCTGCTGCGCCGGTTTTTCCGGTACGGCCGCAGCAACCGATTTTTCTTTTACCACCAGTCTCGCGGCGACCATGGCGGCAAACAGACACACCGAGGCTACTACACAGACCAGTATCAGCCAGAGCGCCGGCAGTTCCCTGGCGACACTGATCAGATAGGGTGAAGGTGTAAATCGCACCACCAGATGGCTGCCGGGAATCTCCCGCTCCTGGGCGACTCCACCGCCTCCCTGGCCAATTTTCTCAAGCACCTGCGGCATGCTGCCCGGAAAACGTTGCAACAGCTGTGCTTCACCCATGTTGCTGTCGCCTACCGCAAAACTCTTCAGTAACTCTTCAGCGCTCAGGACCAGCATCAGACTACCCACCACCTGTCCATCAGTGGCGACAACCGGCGCTATCAACTGCAGATGCTTGTTATCGCCAATCACTGCCACTTCGGGCAGGGTTTCCTGGCGCCGCTCGGCACGGCGAATCAGATCGAGTTCCGCAAAGCGAATGGGTGTTTCCGAATCCCGCTCGAGAGCAGCTGTGCCAACAGGAATCAGGCGAATGCGAAGACTCTTGTAAAAGCGCGTCCCTATGGAGGATTCCAGCAGCGCGCGGCCTTCGCTGTCCAGCTCAAGCATCCGCACCGCCAGCGCCGGGTTGGCCGCCTCCTGTTTGACACGCTGATGCTGCTCATTGAGATATTGCTCAATCGAATTGCTGCGAATGTTGAGCTCACTGGTCACCAACTCCTGGGTTCGCTTGCGCTCCACATCAACCACCATGGTTTCATGGGTAACGCGCGCTACGGCACCGGTCACGGCCAACGCCAGCAATACTGCCAGCAACAGAAATTTGCGCCTTTGCGCCGCCAGCTTGCGCGCAGCTTCCTGCGCCCGCTGACTGGCACGGGAGCTGGTTCTGGAAGTATCGGGAACACGAATGGCAGAATCTTTTTGCACAAAGCCTTCCTTATCTGTTTAGCACTATCGAGAGAGCCTGGCGGCAAGACGGGCGACAAGATCGCGCGCCAGCTGCGACTTGCTGCGCCGGGACAGCACCTCCTCGCTGTGGGCATCCAGCAGCGTGACGGCATTTTCATCACTATCAAAACCTATGCCAGGCTCGGCAATGTTATTGGCGATGATCAGATCCAGCCCTTTACGCACCAGCTTGTCGCGGGCATGAACCAGCAGCTGTTCGCTCTCGGCGGCAAAGCCCACTGTGTAGGGTTTGGGCCTGAGGGCGGCGACAGCGGCCACAATGTCCGGATTCTTGACCAGCTCCAGCGTAAAAGTGTCATCCGCTGTTTTCTTTATTTTCTGTTCCGAACGCCGGGCGGGACGATAGTCGGCTACCGCTGCCGCAGCGATAAACATATCGCAGTCAGCGGCTGCCGCCAGAGCCGCCTCGCACATTTCCACAGCGCTGGTCACAGCAAGCATAGTCACTCGCGGCGGCGGTTGCAGCTGGGGGGGACCGGAGACCAGCCCCCCCCGGGCCCCCGCCTCCGCCGCTGCCTGGGCCAGTGCATAACCCATCTTGCCGGAGGAGTGATTGCTCAGATAGCGTACCGGGTCCAGCGCCTCGCGCGTGGGGCCGGCAGTAATCACCAGTTTGCGCCCCGCCAGACTGCCGGTTTCAAACAGGCCGGCACTCAGCTCGGCGATTTCCAGCGGTTCCAGCATCCGGCCAAGTCCCACCTCGCCGCAGGCCTGACTGCCAGCGGCGGGGCCCAATATATGCACGCCCCGCTGCCGCAAGCGCTGCAGATTGTCCTGGGTGGCCGAGTTTGCCCACATGGCCTGGTTCATGGCTGGCGCTAAAGCAATGGGAGCACGGGTAGCGAGACAAAGGGTGGTAAGCAGATCGTCGCCCTTGCCCTGGGTCAGGCGAGCCATGAAATCGGCACTGGCGGGAGCGACCAGCACCAGATCGGCCCAGCGGGCCAGCTGAATATGACCCATGGCCGCCTCTGCTTCCGGGTCCAGCAGTTCTGTGTGTACCGGGTTGCCGGAGAGCGCCTGAAAAGTCAGGGGAGTAATGAATTCCTGAGCTGCGCGCGTCATCACCACCCGCACGCTAGCTCCCATGTCCTGAAGTCGACGCACCAGATCGGCGCTTTTGTAGGCCGCGATGCCACCGGTAACTCCCAGCAGAATCTGTTTATTGGCGAGTGATGACATATATCGTCCGAGAAGTGAGACTGGGCGAAACCCGCCAACAGTACGGCGGGAGCGGCTTGACGCGAGGCGGCTAAGATACCATTCTTAAGCCCGCTTTCGCATCTTGGCCGACCCGGCCAGGCTGCCCATGGATGAATTAACTGCTATTGAGGAAGGACCCATGCCCATCACCGATTGGCCCCTGGCCGAACGCCCCCGTGAAAAACTCCTGACCCTTGGCCCCACCGCCCTCTCCGATGCGGAACTGCTCGCCATTTTTCTGCGTGTTGGCTGCGCCGGAAAATCCGCCGTGGATCTGGCGCGGGACCTGCTCGTCCGCTACGGCGGCCTGCGCCCGCTGCTGGAAGCCAACCAGACGGACTTCTGCCGCAGTCCCGGTCTGGGATCGGCCAAGTACGCCCAGCTGCAGGCGGTTCTGGAAATGTCCCGCCGCCACCTGCAGGCCAGCCTGCAAACCGGCGAGCTGCTCACCAGCCCCCAGCTGGTGCGCCAGTACCTGAGTGCCCGCCTGCGCCACCAGCCACGAGAGGTGTTCAGCGTGCTCTTTCTCGATAACCAGCACAGGCTGCTCGCCTGCGAGGATCTCTTCTTTGGCACCATCGATGGCGCCAGCGTCTACCCTAGAGAAGTGGTCAAGCGGGCGCTGGCGCGCAACGCGGCCGCTGTCATCCTGGCCCACAACCACCCCTCGGGGGTGGCCGAGCCCAGCCAGGCGGACAGGCGCATTACCGAGCGCCTGCGGGAGGCGTTGGATCTGGTGGATATCCGGGTTCTGGACCATATGGTGGTAGGTGACGCTGAAGTGGTGTCCTTTGCCGAGCGAGGACTGATCTAGAACCCACAAATTTGGCTAAAAAAGCAGCTTGTCGTTGCTATTGCGGGGCTGTTTTGGTATAAAACGCGCCTCTTTGCGGCCGGTCAGCTCAAAACCCCTTACCAAAGTGGCTTTTTGGGCGAGGCGATCTCCATATCTCTCCCCCGGTTCGCACACAGAAATGCAATGAATTGAATAGGCTGCACACGCGATTGCCAGCGGTTTGCCGGTCTGTTTAAAGGCTTAACACGGTAGCCCAAGCCCGCTTGGCGCGCTGATTTCACATGAGGCAAAGCAATGTCCAAGGTATGTCAAGTGACCGGCAAGCGCCCGATCACCGGTAACAATGTTTCTCACGCAAAAAACCACACCAAACGTCGTTTTTTGCCCAACCTGCACACTCACCGTTTCTGGGTAGAAGCTGAAAAGCGCTTTGTTACCCTGCGTGTTTCTGCCAAAGGCATGCGCGTTATCGACAAACGCGGTATTGATGCCGTTCTGGCTGACATTCGCGCCAGCGGTCAAAAAGTTTAATCAGGAGCAAGCACCATGCGCGAAAAAATTCGTCTGAACTCCAGTGCCGGTACCGGTCACTTCTACACCACTGACAAGAACAAACGCACCATGCCGGAAAAGATGGAAATCAAGAAGTACGATCCGGTAGTTCGCAAGCACGTGATTTATAAAGAAGGCAAGATTAAGTAATTTGCTCTAGCCCGACGATTAAACCCGGCTTCGGCCGGGTTTTTTATTGCCTCAAATTTGCATTTTCTGCCGGAAAATGCGGGCTCGCGCCCGCACTCCGGAGAGAAACGCTAGCGCGAGGAAGTCAGGGTCAGATAGACCATGGTCTGGTTGAGCAACTGATAGGCCACCTCACCAAAGGTGATGGGGCCGGTAATATTCTGCGTCTTTTTCCCTTCCAGCTCTGAATAGAGAAAATTCAAAATACAGTTGCAGGTAAACGAGATCTTGTCGCTGTCTGAGGATGGCAGCGCCTTGTTGAAGCTCTCGATGTAATTATCAACCGGCGCTGCAAATCTGTAGCTGACATCAGCAAAGACAGGTGCATAGAGCGCAACCTGGCGATTGTGATCGTCGACCTGCTGAATGCTGACGTTGATCATCACTCCCGAATAGTTGGCCACCAGTGGCAGGCGCGTATCAATCTTCGCTTCGCGAATATACTCAGCCAGATTGCCCGGCTGACCATCAATAGTGCACTCGCTGACACCAAAACCAGTCTGCTTGAATTTGATTTCTGGCCCGGTGCCCTGGGTAAACAGATTCACTATATTGATATTGGCCAGCTGATGATCCGGCAAGGGAATATGCATGGCCACCGCCTGTTGATCAAAGAGCATGCCGTTGGCCGGACCGAAACCCACCTTGGCCTTGCGGCTGCCCAGATCATCCAGATGCAAACCGGCGATCCAGCCGATAATCGGCGAGAAATACATATTGGGGTATTCCGGCGCATTCTGTGCATAGGAGAGATGCACCTCGGACATAGCCGGCAATATCACCAGCGTAAAACCCTGCTCGGGCGCCTCCTGGGCAATGCGCGCAATGGAATTGGCATCGTAGAGTGTGATGCGCGGCGGCAGACCGGGAGTCACACCCTCAATGGTGTTGACGAAAATGCGCTCGCGATCAACCTTGCCGCCTTCGGGCGTCATAAAATAGGGAATAGTGCCTGCAATCCAGTTGCCCGAAGGCAAACCGGTAAGCACAGTTTCATCCCCCGCAATCACCAGATATTGGCCCTGATTGATCTTCTCGATCAGTTGCTCACGGGAAATGAATGAGCTGGTAATACGAACATCGGCATCTTGTGCCATAAGGCTTCTCCTTGGAAATTAGCCGGCATAGGAGTTGCGCAACACCATGCGCAATTCCTGCTGCAAAGAGCGCTGATTATGAGCAATGAATTGCCGCAGCTTACGCGCTGCATCCAGCTCCACCACCGGATCCGGATTCATCTTCACTTGTGAGCGCAGGTTGGATAAAAAGAGTTTGTAGGCCATATGGGAACTGGGAATAAAGTTCTCGTCCTTTAGTATGCGCCGCCAGACTTCGTGCTGTTCGCCCGGCAAGGTGTACTTGGTCTCCTCCGGGGCATTCATCAGCTTGTTGATCAGCACCAGTTCCGGCTTGAGTGATCTGGCGTTTTTCTTGAAAAACTCGCGCAGCGAATTCAGAACCGACAAACGGGTATTGATATCCTTTGTCTGCTGAAAGGCGTGGCGCAACCTGACCAGCAGCAGATTGAGTGACACATTGGCAGAGCGCAGGTCAATCTTGCCAGTGATCAGTTTCAGCCAGATGCTGTTTTTCAACGCTGGCAGCACCAGACGATTGCCCGCCGCCGGTCTGTCTTCCGCCACAGGTTTTCTGCCCTGACTCAGAACACACAGCTGACCAAATTCAGATTCCAGCGCATTGGCTTGGGCGATAAAAAATTTGCGCAGCTCGCCAACCGCCTCGGGAATTCGCTCCTCACCACCCTTTTCGTGCACCGACAATTTGAGTTTGGATAGCAGCAGCTTGAGTGAAAACGACTGGGTCTTGAGATGGAATCTGTCCAACAGCACACGCTCCCAGATGGGGTCCTGCTCGGTGGGCAGGCAGGCGGCCAGTCGATACTGATCTGCCGTGCGATCAATATCCGCCAGAATCTCCTCAACAATCTGAGCATCCACACGCAGTGTCTGGGCAATGGCGGCCGTTGATAGACCGCGCAATTGCGCCAGACCAACCTGCTGACGCAGTTGATGGGTATAGCGGCGATTGGTTTCACCAATAAAACCCGGCTGAGTGAGCACGCGCCTGTCTATGCCCTGATTGGCATTAGCGGATTCGGCAAACTCGGAGACGATTTGACAGGAGTAGTAGGCTATTCCTGAATGATGCCAGTGATAGGGTCCACCCGCCTTGGGAAGGCGGGCTTCCACTTCGGCATTTTTGCCCAGAAAAGAGAATCTGGCTTTCTCCTGCGCGTAACCCAGACTGATCACCAGATGGCGGTTTTTTTCTTCGAACAGGACATCCTTTATAAACCAAGGCGCGTTTATCCCTAATATGGCCTCGAGACAATCTTTTGGCTGTTGCATAGCCACATGGCGCTCCTTCGGCGATCAATAGCCGGTTAAATATGACAATTAACTTCAATCAAAACCCCGGATCAAAGTCCTTTCTTCGATCGTGCAATGGTCAATTCCAGCCGGCAAAAAAATCATTGATTTACTGCCGCCTGGATCAACCCATTGATTATGGCGGCTTGGCGCCAAAATGCTTAATTATTTTTTATTTTGCGAATCGGTTTGAACGGAATAACGAAAGGGAGTGGCGCAATAATAATCATCGGAATATTTTTTAATCAAACGGCTACAGAAAACTCAATCAGCTTTATGTAAGACAAATGCTGCACTGAAAATAAATTTTCATGCTGAACAAAAAGTAGCAAAAGAAAAATTCGATGGGCACACTGACTTCACAATACTTCTTAGGTTAGATCGAAGTTTTATGAGAATTGGGTCGCGAAACCCGGAGGAAAATATTTTAAAGCGGTAACGGCTGTGAAATCTTGCAGGTGTATCTTCGCAAGGATACAGCAGCTTCTTTTGAATTTATTTTAAGGATTGAATCATGCAGTTAGTTAAGCAGTTGATGGATCAGGAATCCTCGGATTCCCGTTCCATTATTAACCATCCTCGCCTACGTGTAGGTATTCTGGGCACTGGCAAAATCGGTGTCGATCTTCTCATCAAGGTTCGTCGTTCCAACTGGCTCGAGTGTGTACTTTTTTCCGGAAGAAATCTCCAGTCCGATGGCATGCGCTATGCCGCATCTCTGGGCGTGCCGGTGACGGATAAAGGCATAGAGGCGTTTAAAGACCCCAAGCTCAAATGCGATCTTGTGTTCGATGCAACTTCTGCTTCAGCGCACAAGGAGCATGCGCCTGTTCTTGCAGCGCTGGGCATGGTTGCCATTGATATGACGCCCTCGCAAATCGGAGACGCCTGTGTACCTGCACTGGGGATGGAATCCCTGCAAGGGCGCAGAAATATCAGCATGATCTCCTGCGGCGGTCAGTCGTCCATTCCGCTGGCCCATGTGCTTTTTCAGCAACTGGAGCAAGTGAGCGAAATATCCGTCTGCTCGCGTGTCGCCCCCGACTCCATTGGTCCTGCCACCCTGGTCAATATTCAGGAGTATTACGCCAATACCCGCGCCGGCCTGCGCAAATACACGGGCGATATTCCCATCAAGGTGGAATTGCTGGTCGATGAAAAAAAACGGGATACACCCATGATCAACACCATCAGGGTCGCAACCAGCACCAGCGTGAATCGCGATCAGCTAATCACCGAACTGGAGAAGATGGTGAATCGGGTACAAGCCTATGTGCCAGGTTATCGACTGATCTCCGGCCCTAATGTCGGCAATGGCTTTGTCGAACTGGTTGTGCAGGTGGAAGGTGCCGGTGATTATCTGCCCAGGTTTGCTGGCAATCTCGACATCATCAACTGTGCCGCACTGGCCGTTGCTGAAGACTTCGCCCGCAATCAGCTGCGCTCACTGCATCTGGACGCGACCAAGAGTTCAATCAACAAGGAGACACAAGAGCAGATAGAGCCCTTGCAGGCAGTTGCTCAATAACAGGGAATCCAGGCAGAGGATCGGAAAATCGCAGGGACGCGAATTCCAAAAAATCCCGCTAACCTCGCCAGAAAGTGGGACTAAACAGCACCAGCAGGGTAAAGACCTCCAGACGCCCCAGCAGCATGGCGAAGCAGAGCACCCACTTGGCAAAGTTATTGAGATTTTCGTAGTTGCCTGCCACCTCGCCCATACCTGGCCCGAGATTGGTAATACAGGCGCCCACCGCTGAAAAGGAAGTCATCAGATCCAGTCCTGTCATCAACAGCAACAGGAACATAATGATAAACATCACCACATACATGGCGAAGAATCCCCACACAGCTTCCACCACTCTGTCCGGCACATGGAAGCGACCGACTTTCACCGGTATCTCTGCATTGGGATGAATCAAACGGTTGATTTCACGCACACCCTGTTTGTATAGCAACAGCACGCGAATCATTTTGATACCACCGCCAGTGGAACCGGCACAGCCTCCAAGGAATGCGAGGATAAACAGGGCGTAGGGCAAAAACGATGTCCAGCCGGCAAAGTCAGAGGCGAAACCTGCGGTGCTCAGTGTCGAAGCCAGGTTAAAGAATCCGATAAAAAAGCTGTCCTTGAAACCGTAGGTTTTGGTCGCAAACAGAAAACAGACCGTGACCAGTGTGCCCACCAGAATCCAGCCGAAGTAAAAACGAAATTCCGCATCGGCAAAGTAGTGGCGCAAACTTTTTTCCCGCCAGACAAGAAAATGCAGCGCAAAGTTGGCGCCGGAGATCAGCATAAAAATCGAACAAATCAGCAGTATGCTGGAGCTGTTAAAGTATCTGACGCTGTCGTCGTGGGTGGAAAAGCCGCCGTTGGCCACAGTGGAGAAAGCATGGCACAGGGCCTCGAACCAACTCATGCCAGCCAACCAGTAAGAGAAGCCACAAGCCAGCGTCAGGATCAGATAGATAAAAAACAGTGCCTTGGCGGTTTCCGTAATACGCGGTGTCAGCTTGTTGTCTTTCACTGGCCCGGGCGATTCGGCGCGATACAGCTGAATGCCGCCTATGCCCAACATGGGCAAAATAGCCACAGCAATAACGATGATCCCTATGCCGCCAAACCACTGCAGTTGATGTCGGTAATAGAGAATGGATGGCGGCAACTGATCAAGGCCACTGATGACTGTAGCACCGGTGGTAGTCAGGCCCGACATGGCCTCGAAGATGGCGTTGGTAAATCCCATCTGTACATTGTGGGAGAGAATAAAAGGCAGGGCACCAAAGCTGCCGAGTACAGTCCAGAAGAGTGCTGTGATCAAAAAGCCATCGCGGTTGCGCAGATCCGCCTTGGTACCGCGTACCGGAAGCCAGAGCGCCATGCCCGCACCGAAGCTGATCGCGAAAGACAGAAGAAAGGTTAAATAGTTGTTATCCTCGAACCAGAGTGAAATCGCAATGGGCACCAGCTGCGTCAGACTGAACATCATCAGCAGCACACCCAGAACGCGAACAATAATGGCAAAGTGCATATTTCGCTCGGGTTCCTAGAAGAAAGTGAAGCCAACCTGAAAGAGCTTTTCGATATCGCGAATGTGTTTTTTGTTGAGCAAAAAAACAATCACGTGATCGCCCGACTGCACCACCACGTTGTCGTGGGCAATGATGACCTGGCTGTCGCCATCGGGCGTCTGCCGCACTATAGCGCCTATATTGGCACCTTCCGGCAGATCTATATCTTCCAGTGCGCGCCCCACCACGCGCGACGACTTGGAATCGCCATGCGCGATAATTTCAATAGCCTCGGCAGCGCCACGCCGCAGCGAGTGAACTGCCACCATGTCACCCCGACGCACATGGGTGAGCAGACTACCGATAGTGGTTGTCTGGGGTGAAATGGCGATATCTATATCGCCGCCCTGCACCAGATCCACATAAGCCGGGTTGTTGATCAGCGTCATTACCTTGCGCGCACCCAATCGCTTGGCCAGCATGGATGACATTATGTTGGCTTCGTCGTCATTGGTCAGCGCGAGAAAAACATCCGTCTGCTCAATATTTTCTTCCAGCAACAGATCCTGATCTGTACCGCTGCCGTGAAGCACTATGGCCCGTTCCAGTTTGCTGGCCAACTGGATGCAGCGCTGTTTGTTGTACTCGATCACCCGCACGTTGTAGCGACCTTCGAGTTTTTTCGCGAGGCTCAAACCTATGTTGCCACCACCGGCAATAATGATGCGGCGGTAGGCCACTTCAAGGCGACGCAGCTCGCCCATCACCGCGCGAATATCGTTTCTGGCGGCGATAAAGAAAATTTCATCATCCACTTCGATGACGGTTGAACCCGAGGGCATGATGGCGCGATTGCGGCGATAGATGGCGGCCACCCGCGTATCCACCTTGGGCATGTGTTTGCGCAGGTAACGCAACTCCTGCCCCACCAGCGGACCGCCGTGATAGGCGCGCACCGCCACCAGTTGTGCCTTGCCGTCGGCAAAATCCAGCACCTGCAGTGCGCCCGGCTGTTCAATCAGACGATAGATGTAATCAGATACCAGTTGCTCCGGGCTGATGAGCACATCAATGGGAATGGCGCCGCTATCGAACAGACTGCGGTTGGTGAGGTAAGCCGTGGCCCTGACGCGGGCAATCTTGGTGGGCGTGCGAAACAGACTGTGGGCCACCTGACAGGCGACCATATTGATCTCGTCGTTGTTGGTGACGGCGACCAGCATGTCAGCATCTTCAATACCCGCCTGCTGGAGAATGTCCGGATGGGATGCAGGGCCGTTGACCACACCTATATCCAGACGATCGCGCAGTTCGCGTAAACGGCCTTCGTCCAAATCCACCACGGTGATGTCATTGGCTTCACTGGAAAGGTTTTCTGCCAGGCTGGCACCCACCTGACCGGCACCGAGAATAATGATTTTCATAAATCCCGCTTAGGCTCCTGATGGCCTTTGCGCAAACGCGCGTAATAAAAACCGTCGTGACCTACCACACCGGGCAGCAGCTGGCGCCCGCAGGGCTGAGGCAACCCCCAGTCCACCGCCAGAATATCGCAACTGGCCTGGGACTGACGCGTTACAAAAGCTTCCACCACCCGAGTGTTTTCCTCCGGCATGATGGAACAGGTGGCGTAAACCAGAATGCCGCCAGGTTTCAGCAGCGGCCAGAGGCCGTCCAGCAATTCACCCTGTAGCTGTGCCAGGCGATTAATATCTTCGGGACTGCGCAACAGCTTGATATCCGGGTGGCGGCGAATAATGCCGGTGGCGGAACAGGGGGCATCCAGCAGTATGCGATCAAAGGGTTGCCCGTCCCACCAGTCGGCAGGACGGCTGGCATCACCACAAAGTACTTTAGCGCTCAGCTGCAAGCGCGCCAGATTTTCCCGCACCTTCAGCAGGCGACGCTCGTCATTGTCCAGCGCCACCACCTCAGCCAACTCCGGCTGGGTCTCGAGAATATGACCGGTCTTGCCGCCGGGAGCGCAACAGGCATCCAGCACCCGCTGACCCGGCTGCAGATCCAGCAGGCCAGCGCTCAGCTGCGCCGCCTCATCCTGAACACTCACACCCCCTTCCTCAAACAGCGGCAGACGGCGCGGATCGCTGGCCTGAACGAGGCAGATGCCAACGGGACTGAAAGGTGTTGCGCTCGCCTCCACCCCCTGATCGGCAAGGCGGCTCAGGTAGGCCTCGCGACTCTGGTAGCGGGGATTGAGCCGCAGCGTGAGGGGAGGATGGCTGTTGTTGGCTTCAACAATATGCTGCCAGTGCGCTGGCCAGTGGCGGCGAAACCTGTCCAGCAGCCAGCGGGGATGATTGTGAGTAAACACCGGATCTCCCGCCAATCCAGCTTCGAGTACTTCCTTCTCCCGCTGGAAGCGCCGCAATACACCGTTGATCAGGCCGGTGGCCCAGGGCTTTTTCAGCGCTCGCGCCACCTCCACGGTTTCGCCTATGGCGGCATGGTCGGGAATGCGGGTGAAAATCAGTTGGTAGAGGCCCAAAAGTAACAGTGCCTGAATGTCTGCGTCCTTGGATTTCAACGGCTTGTCCAGCAGCTTGCCGAGGTAAGCATTCAAACGCGGTTGCCAGCGCAGGGTGCCAAAACAGAGCTCCTGCAGCAGCGCCCTGTCATTGTCGCCAACCCTGGACTGAGCCGCTGGAAGGGCGCTGGACAGAGAGCCCTGATCGCGCAGTATCTGGGCGATCACCTGTGCCGCCACCTGGCGTACCCCCAGGGCCATCAGAGGGGCAACTCCAGCTGGTCACCCACTTCAAACAGGTGCGCGTGACCACGCAACAGTTCCTGTACCGGCTGAGCTTTTTTACCCGGCAGCTGCAACTGCTGCAGCAGCAGACTGCCCGAGCCACAGCTCACTTCTATACCTGAATCATTCACATGGAGAACCTTGCCCGGTACATCACCTTGACCACCCATGCGCGCCTGGGCAGCCCAGATGCGAATACGCTCGTCGCTGCCAGCACCCTGCTTCAGGGTAAAAGCCACGGGAAAAGGGTTGAAGGCGCGCACCTTGCGCTCCAGTTGATCTGCCGGCAGGCGCCAGTCCAGCTGGGCTTCCTCTTTAGTGAGTTTGGGGGCATAGCAGCTCAGGCTATCGTCCTGAACCTGGGGTGTGGCAGCGCCGGCCTGCAGCTGATCCAAAGCCTGCAGCAGCGCCGGCCCGCCCAAGGTCATGAGGCGTTCCAGGAGACTGCCGCCGGTATCTTCCGGCAGAATCTGGCACTCAGCCTTCACCAGCATGTCTCCGGTATCCAGCCCCACATCCATCTGCATGATGGTGATACCGGTGCGGCTGTCCCCTGCCTCCAGCGACCGCTGTATGGGTGCCGCGCCCCGCCAGCGGGGCAAAAGAGAAGCGTGAACATTGATGCAGCCGAGACGGGGAATCTCCAGCGCCGCTTCGGGCAACAGCAGGCCGTAGGCCACAACCACCATGATGTCGGCATTCAGTGCCGCCAGCTGGGCCTGGGCTTCAGGATCTTTCAAAGAGAGAGGCTGGCAGACCGGCAAACCATGAGCCAGGGCCAGCTCCTTGACGGGGCTGGGAGTCAGCTTCTTACCCCGCCCTGCGGGACGGTCCGGCTGAGTGTAAACCGCCAGCAGCTGATGGCGGCTGTCGAGCAATACCTGCAGGTGGTGGGCGGCAAATTCCGGGGTTCCGGCAAAGACAATGCGCAGTCCGTCAGCGGCTTGGGTCATGACTAACCTGATGGGGAGAAAGGCAGAAAAATAAAAAGGCCCGAATTTTCATCAGGCCTTGATACGGTGTTGTTTTTCCAGCTTCTTGCGGATGCGGTCGCGCTTGACCGGAGACACATAATCCACAAACAGCTTGCCGTTGAGGTGGTCCACCTCATGCTGGATGCATACGGCCAGCAGACCTTCCGGCTCAATGGTGAATGGCTTGCCATCGCGATCCAGGGCTGTCACCCGGATGCGGCCCGGGCGCTCGACAGTTTCGTAGAAGCCGGGAACCGACAGACAGCCTTCGTCATAGGGCTGAAGTTCGTCGCCCAACACGATAATTTCCGGGTTGATAAACACCAGCGGCTGGTTTTTTTCCTCACTGATGTCGATGACGATAATCTGTTCGTGCACATTGACCTGGGTAGCAGCCAGGCCTATACCTGGGGCGTCGTACATGGTTTCAAACATGTCGGCCCCCAGTTTGCGGACACGATCGTCGACCTGGGCGACAGGCTTGGCCTGGGTGCGCAGGCGCGGATCGGGAAATTCAAGTATCTCTAATATCGCCATAGCTTGTGACAAACTTCTAGTAAAAGGGTAATAACCGCTGCTAACATGATGATCACACAGGAATTACCCGGCGCAACTGGAAGCAATACGGACATAATGGGCTATTATAACGTATTAGACCAGCTGCCTCTTCTCAGGGCCGAATAAAAACAGGATCGGTTTCTATGAAAAAAACCCTATTTGCGCTGCTTGCCATATCCCTGATCAGTTTTTCCAGTTGGGCCAATAACGGGCTACTTCGCAGCGATCACCCCCAGGAGTATACGGTCAAGAAAGGCGATACCCTCTGGGATATCTCCGGAACCTTCCTCAATTCTCCCTGGATGTGGCCGGAAATCTGGCATGTTAACCCCCAGATTGAAAACCCCCACCTGATTTATCCCGGTGACGTTATTCGCCTTATCTATCTGGATGGTGCCCCCAGACTTACGCTTGAGCGCACCGTCAGACTGGCTCCGGGTTCAGATACCAAGCTGACCCCCAGTGTGCGCGTGCTGCCCAAAGAGGGCGCCATTCCCGCCATTCCTCTGGATCGCATAGACAGCTACCTGTCACGCAGCCGTATTGTGGGTGTTGGCGAGCTGGAAGCCTCTCCCTATATTCTGGCAGGCGGTGAGAACCGTCTGGTGGTGGGCGCCGGCGACCGCGCCTATGCCCGCGGTGACTTCAGCAATCAGGACAACTTCGGTGTATTCCGTCAGGGCGATACCTTCAAGGATCCGATTACCAAGGAAGTGCTCGGCGTTCACGCCATGAGCGTCGGTATGGTGGGCGTACGCAGTATCGAGGGCGATATAGCCACCCTCAATGTGGTGCGCGCCAACGAAGAAATCCGCCCGGGCGACCGTCTGCTGCCCAGTGAAGACCGCGCTGTTGACTCCATCTTTTATCCCACTGCACCAGATGCGCTTGTCGACGGTCTGATCATAGCCGTTGAAGGTGGTGTTACCCAGGTAGGCAAAATGAACGTGGTGGTTCTCAACAAGGGCGAGCGCGAAGGGCTTCAGGTAGGCAATGTACTGGCCATCTTCAAGAAAGGTGGCATGGTGCGCGACCGGGTTACCGGCAAGGGCGTACAGCTGCCGGATGAGCGCGCCGGCCTGCTGATGGTATTCCGTACCTTCGAGAAAATGAGTTTTGGTCTGGTGCTGGAAGCAGATCGTCCGCTGTCTACCGGCGACAAGATCAGAAACCCCTGACAGTTAACAACCGGGCCGCAGGAAGCGGCCCTTTTCATTGCAGCTCAAGGATGAATCATGCAAAGCCTTCCATCTTCCCCCAACTTTTCCCTGTCCTCTGACACTGACCTTGGCGCTTGTCTGGCATTGCAACGCCTGCCCGGTCTGGGTGCCGGCAGACTGCTTCGCCTGTTGGAAATATTTCATCAGCCGCGACAAATCCTCAGCCAACCCCCTCAGCGGCTGGCGGAGTTGATGCCGGAAGAGGCACGTCAGGTGCTGATGGATTATCAGACACGAGGCGCAGACAGCGCTCTCGGCCAAAGAGTTGAACAGGATCTGGAATGGCTGGCCCGCAACCCGGATGTCACCCCGATAGCCCTGGATCACCCAGGCTATCCCGGACTCTTGAAAGAAATTCCCCGCCCACCGGTGCTGCTCTATGTGCGCGGCAATATCGAGTGTCTGGAGCTGCCCCAGCTGGCCATAGTGGGCAGCCGCACCCCCAGCGCCGGCGGGCGGGACAACGCCTTTGCCTTTGCGCGGGACCTCGCCAGCCATGGCTTTGCCATCACCTCCGGCCTGGCGCTGGGTGTGGACGGCGCCGCTCATGCGGGTGCACTGGCGGGCGGCGGCAAAACCCTGGCGGTCTTTGGTACAGGTATCGACAGTGTGTATCCCGGAAGACACAAGCAACTCGCAGAGCAGATACTGGCCGAAGGAGGGGCCCTGATCAGCGAATTTCCGCTGGACACCCGTTCAATGGCAGCCAACTTCCCCCAGCGCAATCGTCTGATCAGCGGTTTGAGTCTGGGAACCCTGGTGGTGGAGGCAGCGCCCCAGAGCGGTTCGCTGATTACCGCCCGTCTGGCCCTGCAACAAAACCGGGAGGTATTTGCCATCCCCGGCTCCATTCACAATCCTCTTGCCAGAGGCTGCCACAGCCTGATTCGCCAGGGCGCCACTCTGGTGGAATGCGCTCAGGACATAGTGGATCAACTGGGCGGACTGCTGACCTTCAAGCGAGAACAGCTGGCGCAACCCCCCAAATCCCTGCCGGATCTGGACGCCGATGAGCAGCAGCTGATCAAGGCCCTGGGACACGACCCTTGCCCTTTCGACCAGCTGGCGGAACGCAGCGGTCTGGACGCCAGCAGGCTGGCCGAACTGCTAGTCACCCTGGAGCTGCGTGGGCTGATCAGCAATACGGCCTCCGGCTACGAAATCTGCCTCTGATGGAGGTGTCAGGCTCTCTGCCGCAAAGGCAGGGATTCTGCCGGCGCCTGCAGCAGGGCGGAGAGACGGACATCCGCGCCCAGCACATAGAGCAAATGGCCCTGCTCATCCAGCACGGGAGCAGAGAGGGTAAAGCAGAAATCGTCCGTGGCGACTGAGCGGTAAACCGCCGTCATATGGGGCTGACCCGAATCGCGCACACGGAAAAACCATTCGCGGTTTGACCAATTCTTGCCTTTGGCACTGCCCCTGTTACCCAGATCTATATCCGCTGCGGAAATATTCTCACTCACCTGCACTCCATAGGGGTTAACCAGATAGAGCAGCTCAAAACGCTTGTCTCTTTCCAGAGTGGAACGCATCAGGGCCTCCGCCTGGGTGATGGACTGGGTCAACTCCGGACGGCGCGTCAGGAAGAGCACCGCTTCGCGCACCTGCTGATGTACATCCAGTTGAAATCCACCCAACCCCTCCAGTAACAGGTCGCCTTGGTGACGCACCAGTTCGCTCTGCTGACGCACATCCACGGCCTTTTGGGTCAACTCGTTGGCTACCTGCGCCACTGTCTGCACATCGTTGTTTACCTCGCGCACTGCCTGGCCTATTTGCTGGGTGCCGCTGGCCATGCCCGCCACTCGCTGATCCAGCATATCCATTGCCTCAGAGGCCTGGGCCAGACGCCGATTGACACCCTGCATACCCTCACGTCCGGCAGCAACAGACTCCTGCACACCTACACCCGCGTTTGCCAGACGCTGCATACCTGCACGAAAGTTGTCGATAATCCGGCTCACCTGATCGGTGGCTTCAGTAGTGTGACCCGCGAGGCGCCGCACCTCATCCGCCACCACGGCAAAGCCCCGGCCATGGGCGCCGGCGCGGGCGGCTTCGATGGCGGCATTAAGGGCCAGAAGGTTGGTCTGCTGGGAGATGCTGGCGATAAGGCCGATCACCTGGGTGACCTCCTCCAGCTGCGCACTCAGTCCGCGAATCTCCTCGGCCAGCTGGCGCTCGCAGCGGTGAATGGCCTCCACCTGCTGCAGCACCCGGTCGGAATCCGCCTCACAGTGGCGCAGACCACTGGCCACTTCTCCGGCCAGTTCCGCCACCTGGGTAGCAGCTGGCACCAGCTCGGTTTCCAGAGCGGTACTGACCTGCTCGCTGGCAATGGCAATCAGTTCGGAGGACTGGGCCAACAGCTGACCGCTCTGCTCCGACTCCCGCGCAATGTGCGCCAGACGCGGCGCCTGGGCGGCAATACTCACTGCAGCACCCAGACTCAGACCTATGCGATCGCGCAACAGATGAACAAAATCATTGACGCGCTTCAGCAGCGGGTTATCAGAGTCCATTCTGTGGGTGAGGTCAGCGTTTTCGATCAAGGGGGCCAGCTGTTGTTGATCGCGACGACTGGAAAAATGGAGGTTGAGCAGTTGCATGAAAAGGTAGTCCGATTAAATGATTAAAAGGCACCTGGTGGCGCCGGAATTACCTTTTTCTACAGCAAGGCTGATGCCATAACTTTCATACATGAATGCCCCCCCAATAAGGCACTTTTCCAAACTTTTTGTTCTGTTATGTCAGGATTTGTTATTTATCTGGCATAAAATCGCACCAAATAAGTGCGACAGCGGGCACAAATTGGTGCGCAGCTTGAGGCCCTGCCTCTGCTCCGGTAGATTGCGCCCCTAGCCTCATTCACTGGAAGCGCTCATGCCCGACTGGCACCGCCATCCCCGAATTCTGCAGGCGGCCCGCCTGATCCATCAGGGCGGTGTCATCGCCTATCCCACCGAAGCTGTCTGGGGCTTGGGTTGCGACCCTTTCGACCTGCAGGCCGTAGAGCGTATTCTTCAGCTCAAGCAGCGTCCCATGCACAAGGGATTGATCATGATCGCTGCAGATATGCAGCAGATAGCGCCTTTCATCGCCCATCTGGATGACATTCAGCGCCAGAAGCTGAAAAACTCCTGGCCCGGCCCCATAACCTGGCTGATCCCCAATCCGGGGTTGGTGCCCTACTGGGTGACAGGCGACTTTCCCAGTTTTGCCCTCAGAGTCACCGACCATCCTGTAGCCGCCGGTCTCTGTCGCGCTTTTGGCAGGCCCATTATCTCCACCTCCGCCAATCCCCAGGGCCGCCCCCCGGCCAGGGACAAGCTCAACCTGCGCCGCTATTTCCACAACTCCCTGGACTGGATAGCGCCGGGCGAAGTGGGCCAGCGCCAGCAGCCCTCGGAAATCCGCGACCTGCTCACCGGCCAGCTGGTGCGCCCGGGTTAGGCCGCCTGCCCCAATTCAGTGCCTTTGGCTAAAAGTCGGCAGGGGGTTAGAATACGCCCCCCCCAAGGCCAACCGGATCTGCCCATGACCTTTTCCAGCCCAGACAAAGACGCCGTCAAAGCCTATTTGCTCGACCTGCAGGATCACATCTGCGCCGCCCTGGCCGAGGAAGACGGGGGCGCCGAATTTGCGCAGGACACCTGGGAGAGAACCGAGGGCGGCGGCGGTCGCTCACGCGTCATCGCCGAGGGCAACGTCATTGAAAAAGGCGGGGTCAACTTTTCCCATGTGTACGGCACCCAAATGCCCGCCTCTGCCACTGCCCACAGACCCGAACTGGCGGGGCGCAGCTTCGAGGCCATGGGCGTCTCCCTGGTGATACATCCGCGCAATCCCTATGTGCCCACCAGCCACGCCAATGTACGCTTTTTCATTGCGGAAAAGCCCGGTGCCGAACCCGTCTGGTGGTTTGGCGGCGGCTACGACCTCACCCCCTATTACGGCAACCATGAGGACTGTGTGCACTGGCACCAGACCGCACGCGACGCCTGCGCGCCTTTTGGCGAGGACATCTACCCTCGCTTCAAGCGCTGGTGCGATGACTACTTCTTCCTCAAGCACAGAAATGAAGCCAGGGGCATAGGCGGACTTTTTTTCGACGATTACAACGCACCGGGTTTTGAGCAGAGCTTTGCCTTTATGCGCGCCGTGGGCGACAGCTATATCCCCGCCTACCGGCCCATAGTGGCGCGTCGCAAGAACCAACCCTGGGGTGAGCGCGAGCGCAACTTTCAGCTGTATCGCCGGGGGCGCTATGTGGAGTTCAACCTGGTGTACGACAGAGGCACCCTGTTTGGCCTGCAAACCGGTGGGCGCACCGAATCCATACTCATGTCCCTGCCACCACTGGTGCGCTGGGACTACAACTGGCAGCCGGAACCAGGCTCACCTGAAGCTGCCCTCCATACCGATTTTTTACCGCCGCGCGACTGGATATAACTCCAACCAGACGGGTGTGCGACAACGCAGAGAGTTTCCATGACTGATCACTACGCTGTTTTTGGCAATCCCATCAACCAGAGCAAATCACCGCAGATCCATCGCCAGTTTGCCGAGCAGACCGGGCAGGACATGAGCTACACCAAGCAGCTGGTTCCTCTGGGAGGTTTTGAACAGGCCGCCAAAGATTTTTTTACCCAGGGCGGCAAGGGATTGAATATCACCATTCCCTTCAAGCTGGACGCCTACAGTTTTGCCACCCAACTCACACCTCGCGCCCAGCGCGCCGGTGCGGTCAACACCCTGGCCCTGCGCTCCGATGGCAGCATTTTGGGTGACAACACCGACGGCATAGGCATGATTCACGACATGCACAACCTCGGCTGGGAAATTGCGGGCAAACAGCTACTGGTGCTGGGAGCCGGCGGCGCTGTGCGCGGCATACTTCAGCCGCTTCTGGAAGAGCAGCCGGCACGGGTGTTTATCGCCAACCGCACACAGGAAAAAGCGGAACAGCTGGCCCGAGCCTTTCAGGATCTGGGCGACATACAGACGCTCACCTATGAGCAACTGGCGGGCCATCAGTTTGATGTGATCATCAACGGCACCTCCACCAGCCTCAGCGGCGAACTACCGCCACTGCCGGACGGCATCCTCAGCGAGAATGCTGCGGCCTACGATCTGATGTACGGCGCCGAACCCACTCTGTTTCTGCAGTGGGCCAGCAAGCAGGGTGCTGCTCACACTGCCGATGGGCTGGGCATGCTGGTGGGCCAGGCGGCGGAAGCCTTTTATCTCTGGCGCCAGATAAGGCCGGAGGGAATACCGGTGATGACCGCCATTCGGCGGCAGATGACGGGAAAAGGGGGAAAAAGCGCCCGCAAAAGCCATAAAAAAACCGGCGGGACCCAAGGAAGCAAGCCAGTCTCTATACAAATTGGCCGGGCGCCCTTACTCTCCGCCAACGCGGATGCTATTGTGATCCCAAAGGCTACCGCGCCGGATAATAGTCAACAAAAAGCGAGCAACCTATGGGAAACCTGCCTGTATCCAAAGGATTTGTGATTGTCGTCATCGCCATTTTCTCCATCTGGTTTTTCAGCCCGCACATGCTTTTTTCTTCCGCCGAAAAAAATATTGCAAGAGAAGAAAACAACTTTAACCGAATGATGGCGGACAGACGCGAGCGGGTTGATGCCTCCATTGCCAGCCTGAAAGTCACCGACCCCAACCTGCTGGCCTGCATCAAAAGCGCAGCTGCAGATCGCGCCCGGATTCCACCGACCAATTCCGGCGGCATAGACGATGTGCGCGAACTGCGAGTGCTGATTTGCATAAGACGCCAGATTTCATCCATCAAGGGCATTGAAGAGCTGGCTGCCCTGGAACATCTCGATCTGAGCGAGAACTCCATTACCAACCTTGAGCCGCTGCAACACCTCAAGGCACTCGAATCTCTCAGTATTCGCGATAATCCCGTCACCAACATTCAAGTACTTGTAAAGCTCGGACATCTGTCCCGAGTAACCCTGCCCACCCTATCCGACACGAACTGCAGCGACATCAAGAGAATTATCGGCGAAATCAGAGCCAATCTTGCTGCCACCCGCTGCCGGGATGAAAGCACCTTGGTAGAAAATGAACACTGGGATAATGACAATAGC
>Ga0182793_1000605_pt1 | contig 26603 bp, 26 predicted proteins | sample Passage237A_FD_130498 | JGI IMG/M metagenome (GOLD analysis project Ga0182793, IMG submission 130498) | Cellulose adapted compost microbial communities from Newby Island Compost Facility, Milpitas, CA, USA - Passage2 37A (version 2) (version 2) ... | reverse complement strand
GTACACGATCTGCGGCGTCGCAAACCAGGTGACACCGGACGAGATGTTGATGATGCGGCCGCCGTCGCGCAGCAACGACAGTGCGCGCTGGGTGATGAAGAACGGGGCCCGCACGTTGATCGCGAACTCGCGATCGAACTGGTCGACCGTCGCCTTCTCGATGGTGGCGTCGAACGTGGCGATCGCCGCGTTGTTCACCAGAATGTCAAGCGGCTGCCCGTCGAGCCCCTCCTCGAGCGCGCCGAACAACGTGTCGACATCGCCGGCTACGCCGAGTTCGGCGCGGACGGCGAACGCGTCGCCACCCGAGGCGCGGATTGCCTCGATCGTGGCGGTCGCGGCGGCGTCATTGCGCCCGTAATGCACGGCGACGCGGGCGCCGTCGGCCCCCAGCCGTAGTGCGATGGCGCGTCCGATTCCTCGCGACGCGCCGGTGACCAATGCGGTTCTACCTGTCAGTGGGGCCATGCGGGCGACAACCCGGGGGACCGCTGGACTATTCCCCACCCTCGATCTGACGCTTGTTGCGCTCGGTCACCGCGCGGAACTGATCCCCGAGGCCCTGGAAGTCGCGGTGCTGGGCGAACGCGATCTGCTGCTCAGCGGCCAGCGCCGGGTCGATCACCGCGGCCGCGCCGGTGGTGTAGATCTCCTTGAGGCCGGCCATGACGGGGCCGGGCACCTCGGCGATCTGCGCGGCCAGCTCGATCGCGCGGTCCAGTAGGCGCTCGTGGGCCACCACCTCGGTCACCAGCCCGATGCGCTCCGCGCGCGCCGCGTCGATGACCTCGCCGGTCATCGACAGCCGCCGCGCCATGCCGAGCCCCACCAGTTGCGGCAGCCGCGCCGTCATCCCGCCGCCCGGCAGGATGCCGACGCGCGCGTGCGTGTCGGCGAACACCGCGCGCTCGGAGGCGATGAGAAAGTCGCAGCCGAGCGCCATTTCGAGGCCGCCGGTGAACACCGGCCCGTTGATGGCGGCGATGATCGGCGTGCGCATCTTGCCGGTGGCGGCGATGCAACTCTGCTCGCGGAACTCCTCGAAGTAGCCCAGCCCGTCGCGCTGCGCCTCCTTGAGGTCCACCCCGGCGCAGAACGCCGGATCGGCGCCGGTGAGCACGACCGCACGCACCGAATGGTCGGAGTCCGCTTCGGTCAACGCGGTGTAGGTCGCCCGGATCAGGCCGCGGCTCAACGCGTTCCGCGCCTCCGGCCGATTCAGCGTCAGCACCCGCACCGGCCCGTGGTCGGCGGCGAGGACCAGCTCAGACATGCACCGACGTCAGCGCAGGAACTGGTTGGCGGTGTTCGCCAAGTCCAGCAGCGGTTGCGGCAGTGCCCCCAGCGCGAACGTCACCGCGGCGGTCACCGTGACGACCGCGGTGGTCAGGATGCTCGGCACCACCACGGCCGGTGCGTCGTCGGGTGGATCGGTGAAGAACATCATCACGATCACCCGCACGTAGAAGTACGCCGCCACCGCGCTGGCCACCACGCCGACGACCACCAGCGGGATCGCGCCGCCCTCGCCGGCGGCCTTGAACACCGCGAACTTGCTGACGAACCCGCTCGTCAGTGGGATGCCGGCGAACGCCAACAGGAACAGCGAGAACACCACGCCCACAACGGGGTAGCGCCGGCCCAGCCCGGCCCAGCGCTCCAGTGCGGTGTCCTCCTCACCGGCGGCGTCGCGGACCAGTCCGACGACGGCGAAGGCGCCGACGGTGCTGAAACCGTAGGCGAACAGATAGAACAGCGTCGACGACAGGCCCGCCTCGTTCTCGGCGATCAGGCCGGTGAGGATGAAGCCGGTGTGCGCGACTGCGGAGTACCCCAGCATGCGTTTCACGTCGACCTGGGTCACCGCGGTGATCGTGCCGACCACCATCGTCAGGATCGCGATGCCCCACAGCACCGGTCGCCAGTCGTCGCGCAGTCCGGGCAGCGCGACGTAGAAGAGCCGCAGCATCGCGCCGAACGCCGCGATCTTCGTGGCCGCCGCCATGAACGCGGTGATCGGCGTCGGCGCACCCTGATAGACGTCGGGGATCCAGGAGTGGAACGGCACCGCGCCGATCTTGAAGAGGACCCCGACCAGCAGCAGGGCGATGCCGATCAGCGCCAGCGACGTCTTACCCGAGCCCGCCTGCACCACATCGGCGATGGCGCGCAGGTCCAGCGTGCCGGCATAGCCGTACAGCATTCCGACGCCGAACAGGAAGAACGCCGACGAAAACGCGCCCAGCAGGAAGTATTTCATCGCCGCTTCCTGCGACATCAGCCGCTGCCGACGGGCAAGCCCGCACAGCAGATACAGCGGCAGCGACAGCACCTCGAGCGCGATGAACATGGTCAGCAGGTCGTCGGCCGCGGGGAACAGCATCATGCCGCCGACGGCGAACAGCGTCAGTGGGAACACTTCCGTCTGGATGACACCGGTCTTGGTGGCCAGCTGTTCGGCCACCCCGCCCGGCACCGCCGACGCCTGCGGAGTGAATGCGTCCAGGCCGCGCGCGCCGCTCTCGGTCCGCGCGCCGATCTGCCGTTCGGCGATCAGCAGAATGCCCAGCAAGCCCACCAGCAGCACGGTGGCCTGCAGGAACAACGCGGGTTTGTCGATGACGACCGCGCCCATCACCGCGCTGTGCCCGACCGTGCCGTGCAGGTCGCCGGCCAGCAGCACCACCGCGACGAACCCGGCGGCCAGGCCGCCGAGGCTGATCACCAGCTGCGCGGCGTACCGGCTCTGCCGCGGCAGGAAGGCCTCCGCGAGCACGCCGGCGATGGCCGCCCCGAAGACGATCAGCATCGGGGCGATGAGGTCGTATTCGACCGTGGGAGTAGGCAGATTCATCGTGTCGGCCCTTCGGCGATCTGCGGAACCGGGTCAGGCTGATCGATGGTGGTCAACGTGGCGGAGACCGCAGGGTTGATCACGTCCAGCGCGGGCTTCGGGTACACGCCGAGCACCAGCAGCAGCGCGATCAGCGGTGCGACGACCAGGATTTCGCGGGGCACCAGATCGCGCACCGGGCCCAGGTCGCTCGGCACCGGGCCGGTCATCATCCGCTGGTACATCCACAGGATGTAGATGGCCGACAACACCAGCGCGGTCGCGGCGAACACGGCGAACACCGGGTAGCGGGTGTACGTGCCGATCAGCACCAGGAACTCGCTGATGAACGGCGCCAGCCCGGGCAGCGACAGCGTCGCCAGCCCGGCGACCAGGAACGTGCCGGCCAGCACCGGCGCCACCTTCTGCACCCCGCCGTAGGCCGCGATGAGACGACTGCCCTTGCGCGACACCAGGAATCCGGCGATCAGGAACAGCGCGGCGGTCGACAGACCGTGATTGACCATGTACAGCGTCGATCCGGACTGGCCCTGCGAAGTCATCACGAAGATGCCGAGGATGATGAAGCCGAAGTGCGAGATCGACGTATAGGCGATGAGCCGCATCACATCGGTCTGCCCGATCGCCACGATCGCGCCGTAGACGATGCCGATCACCGCGAGCGTGATGATCAGCGGGCGGAAGAACGTCGACGAGTCGGGGAACAGTTGCAGGCAGAACCGCAGCATGCCGAACGTGCCGACCTTGTCCATGACCGCCATCATCAACACCGCACTCGCCGGGGTGGCGCCCACGGCGGCGTCGGGCAGCCAGCGGTGGAACGGCCACAGCGGTGCCTTGATCGCGAACGCGAACATGAAGCCGCCGAACAGCAGGTGCATCACCGCCGGGTTGACGACGAACTCACCGCCGGCCACCGCGGCGACGATCTCGCGGAAGTCGAACGTGCCCGCGGCGAACGCGTCGCTCTGCGCGGTGACGACGTACAGGCCGATCACCGCGGCCAGCATGATCAGGCCGCCGAACAGGTTGTACAGCAGGAACTTCACCGCCGCCTTGGAAGACTCAGTGCGGCTTCCTCCAGATCCCCCGAAGCCGCCGATCAGGAAGTACATCGGGATCAGCATGGCTTCGAAGAACACGTAGAACAGCAGCACGTCGAGGCTGACCAGCGACATGATCACCATCGCCTCGACCGCCAGCGTCAGGGCGAAGTAGGCGTGCGTGGACCGGCCGCCCCAGGCGGCCTCGTCGCTGACGTCGTTCCAGCCCGCGATCAGCAGCAGCGGCACCAGCACCGCGGTGAGCGCGACGATCACCAGCGCGATGCCGTCCAGGCCGAGGATGTAGCCGGTGCCGAACGACGGGATCCACCGGTGCGACTCGACGAACTGGTACTGCTCGCCGTTCGGCTCGAAGTTCACCGTGATGACGACGGTGATCGCCAGCACCACAAGCGAAATCGCCAGTGCCAGCCACTTGGACAGCACCCGCAGCGAGGCGGGCAGCAGGATCACGATCGCGGCGCCCACGGCGGGCACCGCCCACAGCACCGTCAACCAGGGCAATGCGCTCACCACAGCTGCACCGCCAAGATCGCGGCGACGACGAGCATCGCACCGGCCAACATCGACAGCGCGTACGTTCGCGCGAACCCGGTCTGCAACTGCCGCAGCCCCGCCGAGGTACGGGACACGATCGCGGCGAGGCCGGTACCCGCGCCCTCGACGGCCTCGTCGTCGATCTCGACCAGTCCCTTGGTCAGGAGTTGTCCAGGTCGCATGAACACCTCTTCGTTGAAGGCGTCACCGTACAGATCGCGGCGCGCGGCGACGGTGAGCGCCGAGCCCGCGGGCACTTCGGCAGGTATCGGTTTGGTGCCGTACATCCGGTAGGCGATCACGATGCCGACCGCGACCACCGCGAGGATGATCGTGGTGACCACCCACACCGGCGCGACGTGGTGGATCTCGTGGGTGCCGACCACCGGCTCGAGCCAGTGCTCCAGGGTGCCGCCGATCGCGAACGCCGCACCCGATCCCACCGAACCGATCGCCAGCAGGATCATCGGCCAGGTCATCACGCTCGGTGACTCGTGCGGATGCGCATCTGGGGCCCACCGCTTTTCGCCGAAGAACGTCATCAGCATCACCCGGGTCATGTAGAACGCGGTGATGCCGGCGCCCAGGATCGCCGCGCCGCCGAGGATGATGCCCTTGGCGCCACCGGCGCCCAGCGCTGCCTCGATGATGCCGTCTTTGGAGAAGAAGCCGGCCAGCGGCGGCACGCCGATGATCGCGAGGTAGCCGAGCCCGAACGTCACGAACGTGATCGGCATCGCCTTGCGCAGACCGCCGTACCGGCGCATGTCGACCTCGTCGTTCATGCCGTGCATCACCGAGCCTGCCCCGAGGAACAGCCCGGCCTTGAAGAAGCCGTGGGTCAGCAGGTGCATGATCGCGAACGCGTAGCCCGCCGGGCCCAGGCCCGCACCCAGCACCATGTAGCCGATCTGCGACATCGTCGAGGCGGCAAGCGCTTTCTTGATGTCGTCCTTGGCGCAGCCGATGATCGCGCCGAACAGCAGCGTGACGGTGCCGACGATCACCACACCGATCTGCGCGTTGGGCGCCAGGTCGAACACCGGGCCCGAGCGCACGATCAGGTACACGCCCGCGGTGACCATGGTGGCCGCGTGGATGAGTGCCGACACCGGCGTCGGGCCTTCCATCGCGTCACCGAGCCAGGACTGCAGCGGAACCTGCGCGGACTTGCCGCACGCCGCGAGCAGCAGCAGCAACCCGATCGCGGTCAGCACGCCCTCGCCGACCTGGGGGGCGGCGGCGAAGACGCCCTCGAACGAGATGGAGCCGATGTGGGCGAACATCACCATCAGCGCCAGTGCCAGACCGATGTCGCCGACGCGGTTGACGACGAAGGCCTTCTTCGCCGCGGTGGCCGCCGACGGTTTGTGCGCCCAGAACCCGATCAGCAGGTACGACGCCAAACCGACGCCCTCCCAACCGACATACAGGCCCAGGTAGTTGTCGGCGAGCACCAGCAGCAGCATCGCCGACAGGAAGAGGTTGAGGTAGGCGAAGAACCGCCTGCGGTCGGGGTCGTGGGCCATGTAGCCGATCGAGTAGATGTGGATCAGCGATCCGACGCCGGTGATCAGCAGCACGAAGCACATCGACAGCTGGTCCAGCTGCAGCCCGAAGTCGACCTGCAGGCTTGCCACCGGCACCCAGCTGAACAACGTCTCGTGCACTGCGCGGTGCTCGGCGTCGCGGCCCAGCATGTCGACGAACAGCACGGCGCCCACGGCGAACGAGGCGAGTGCGGCCAGGCAGCCCAGCAGATGGCCCCAGCCGTCCGTGCGTCGTCCCCCCAACAGAAGTATCGCCGCACCCGCGAGCGGGAGGGCGATCGTCAGCCAGACCGGAATTGTCATCGTGCCCACCAGGGTTGTTTCTTCCTCACGCGAGCTCTCATCAGTGTTTCAGCAGACTGGCGTCGTCGACGGAGGCCGAGCGACGGGCGCGGAAGATGGTCATGATGATCGCCAGGCCGACCACCACCTCGCAGGCGGCCACCACCATGGTGAAGAACGCCACCACCTGGCCGTCGAGCTGACCGTGCATGCGGGAGAACGTGACGAAGGCGAGGTTGCACGCGTTGAGCATCAGCTCGACGCACATGAACATGACGATCGCGTTGCGTCGCAACAGCACTCCGGCTGCGCCGATCGTGAAGAGCAGCGCCGCGAGGTAGAGGTAGTTGTCTGGATTCACTTACTTATCACCGCCTCTGCCGTTCGTCTGCCCGACCATCCGCCGCTGCAGCAGCGGGCTGACCGACAGTTCCGCCGGCGACCCGTCGGGAAGCCGGGCCGCCATGTCCACGGCGTTGTTTGTCGCGTACACACCGGGATTCGGCAGCGTGGTCGGGTGTCCGCCCTCGCGGAACCGTTCCTGGGCCAGCTCCCGCTGGGTCTTGCGGCGCTCGAACCGCTCGCGGTGCGCCAACACCATCGCGCCGAGCGCGGCGGTGATCAGCAGGGCGCCGGTCAACTCGAACGCCCATAGGTACTTGGTGAAGATCAGCGCGGCCAGCCCCTGCACGTTGCCGTCCGCGTTGGCCGCCGCCAGCCCGGTGAACCCGCCGATCGAGACGCTGCCGATGCCTGCGATCAGCAGCACCCCGAACCCGATGCCGACGACGATGGCCGCGACCCGTTGGCCGCGAATGGTTTCCACCAGCGAGTCGGTGGACTCCACGCCGATCAGCATGAGCACGAACAAAAACAGCATCATCACGGCGCCGGTGTAGACCACCACCTGGACCACCCCGAGGAACAGCGCGTCCTGGGCGATGTAGAACACGGCCAGCACGATCATGGTCAGCGCCAGGAACATGGCCGAGTACACCGCTTTACGCGCGACCACCACTCCCAGCGCGCCGAGCACCGCGACCGCGCCGAGAACCCAGAACAGCACCGCTTCGGTGGTGGAGGTCCGGGCCAGGCCCTCGGCGAGAATCTGGACGGTCACCGCGCACCCTCGGTGATGGGCTTGATCTTGCCGCGGTAGTAGTCCTCGTCGGTGGCGCCCGGCGCCATGTCATGCGGCGGCGGCAGCATTCCCGGCCGCAGCGGCGCCAGCAGCTTGTCCTTGCCATAGATCAAGTCGGCCCGGTTGTCGTCGGCCAACTCGTATTCGTTGGTCATGGTCAGCGCGCGCGTCGGGCAGGCCTCGATGCACAACCCGCAGCCGATGCAGCGCAGGTAGTTGATCTGGTACACGCGGCCGTAGCGTTCGCCGGGCGAATACCGTTCCTCCGGCGTGTTGTCCGCGCCCTCGACGTAGATGGCGTCGGCCGGGCACGCCCACGCGCACAGTTCGCAGCCGATGCACTTCTCCAGCCCGTCCGGGTACCGGTTCAGCTGGTGCCTGCCGTGGTAGCGCCTGGCCACCGGACCCGGTTTCTCCGGATACTCCTCGGTGACACGCTTTTTGAACATCGTGGAGAACGTGACACCGAAACCCGCGATCGCTTCGAGAAACTTAGGCATTTGTCTTCTCCTTGGCAGCCGTCGCCCGTGACGGCAGTGGCGGCACCGGGAACGCTCCCGTGTCCGGTGCCGGCGGGGGAGTCTTGTCAATCCTCTTGGCCCGCACCGTTCGATACAGCGCGAACAGCACGAGCAGCGCGACGACGATCGCCGCGGTCAGCAGGTATGTCGTCAGCTCGTCCCAGCCCTGGTTGCGTAGGGTGCGGGTGGTCGACACGATCATGATCCAGGCCAGCGACACCGGGATGAGCACCTTCCAGCCCAATCCCATGAACTGGTCGTAGCGCAGTCGCGGCAGGGTGGCCCGCAACCAGAAGAACAGGAACATGAACGTCCACACCTTGGCCACGAACCACAGCAGCGGCCACCACCCGGTGTTGGCGCCGTCCCACATGTTGATCGGCCACGGCGCATGCCAACCACCCAGGAACAACGTTGTTGCCAGCGCCGACACCGTGCTCATGTTCACGTATTCGGCAAGCATGAACATCGCGAACTTGATCGACGAGTACTCCGTGTGGAAACCGCCGACCAACTCGCCCTCGGCCTCCGGCAGGTCGAACGGCGCGCGGTTGGTCTCACCGACCATCGAGATGACGTAGATCAGAAACGACGGCAGCAGCGGGAAGATGTACCAGAGGCCCTCCTGGGAGGCCACGATTCCCGACGTCGACATCGTGCCCGCGTAGATGAAAACCGCCGCGAACGACAGCGCCATCGCTATCTCGTAGGAGATCACCTGCGCGGACGACCGCAGCCCGCCCAGCAGCGGATAGGTGGAGCCGGATGCCCAGCCCGCCAACACGATTCCGTACACACCGATCGAGGTGGCCGCCAGGATGTAGAGCACCGCGACGGGCATGTCGGTGAGCTGCAGCGCGGTGCGGTGTCCGAAGATCGACACCTCGCCGCCCATCGGGATCACCGCGAACGCGATGAACGCGGGGATCACCGAGATCACCGGCGCGGCCAGGTAGACGAACTTGTCGACACCCGCCGGGATCAGGCCCTCCTTGAGCGCCAGCTTCACGCCATCCACCAGCGACTGCAGCAGGCCCCACGGCCCGACCCGGTTGGGGCCCGGCCGGTTCTGCATCCAGCCCAGCAGTTTGCGCTCGAGCAGGATCGCGACGAGCACCGACAGCATCAGGTAGGCGAAGATGGCGACCGCCTTGATGACGATCAACCACCACGGGTCGTTGCCGAACAGCGAGAGATCCGGATAGTTCATGAGGCAGCCCGCCCGACGGAGACGACGGCGCCGGAGGTGACGCCGAGTTGCGTGTGCACGGCCGAGCCCGGGGAGTTCGTCGGCACCCACACGGTGCCGTCGGCCATCGCGGTGATCGTCAGCGGCAGGGTGATCGCGCCGCGGTCGGTGCTCACCGTCACCGGATCGCCGTCGGCAACCCCGATTCCGGCCGCGGTGGCCTGTGACAGCCGCACCACCGGCGTGCGCGCGGTCCCTGCCAGGTGGGGTTCACCGTCCTGCAGGCGGCCGGCGTCGAGCAGCAGGCGCCACGTCGCCAGCACCGCCTGACCCGCACCGGGCTGTGCGGGCCGGGCCGCGGCGACCTGCGGCGCGGGCGGGCGCTGACCGTCCCACTGGCCCAGCCGCGCCAACTCGTCGCCGGCCACCGCGGCCGACGCGGTGTTGAGGTCGAAGCCGAGTTCGTCGGCCAGGTACCCGAGCACCCGCAGGTCCGGGATCGCGTTGGTGTGCAGTGACGGCTGGAACGGCCGGGTTCGCCCTTCCCAGTTGACGAATGAGCCGGCCTTCTCGACCACCGGCGCGACCGGGAACACCACATCGGCCAGCGCGGTGACCGCGCTCTCCCGCAGCTCGAGGCTGACCAGGAACGGCACCGCGTCCAGGGCGGCCAGCGTCGCCTCGGGGTCGGGCAGGTCGGCCACCTCGACGCCGCCGACGAGCAGCGCGCCGAGCTCGCCGCTGCGCGCCGCCTCGAGGATCCCCGCGGTGTCCCGCCCGGGCGTAGCCGGGAGCTCACCGCCGATGTTCCAGGCGGCGGCGGTCTGTGCGCGTGCCGTCGCGTCGTCGAGTGGGCGCCCCCCGGGCAGCAGGTTCGGCAGCGCCCCGGCCTCCAGCGCGCCGCGTTCACCGGCCCGCCGCGGGATCCACGCCAGCCGGGCACCGGTCTTGGCGGCCAGTCTGCTTGCGGCCGAGAGCGCTCCCGGGGAGGTCGCCAGCCGCTCGCCGACCAGGATGAGTGCCCCGGGCGCGCTCAGTTGCTTGTCGTCGGCCAACGCGTCCAGCGCGGCCGCCTCGCCGCCGGGCACCGTCTGGATCACCTCGGCGCGCAGCTTGGCCAGCGAGCGCGTTGCCAGCGGGGTGATCGCCCGGACCGCAAGGCCCTTCTTGCGCACCGCCTTACGCAGCCGCAGGAAGACGATCGGTGATTCCTCCTCGGGCTCGAAGCCGGCCAGCAGCACGGCCGGGGCGTTCTCGAGGTCCGCGTAGGTGACCGCCATGGGCTGGCCCGCGACGTGCGCGGCCAAGAACTCGGCCTCCTCGGCGCTGTGCGGGCGGGCGCGGAAGTCGATGTTGTTGGTGCCCAGCACCATCCGGGCGAACTTCGAGTACGCGTAGGCGTCCTCCACGGAGACACGGCCGCCGACCAGAACGCCGGTGTTGGCGCCCGCGGTGGCCAGTCCCGCACTCGCCACGCCGAGCGCCTCCGACCAGGACGCCGCCCGCAGCTTGCCGTCCTCGTCGCGGATCAGCGGCGTGGTGATGCGGTCACCCTGGGTGGTGTAGGTGAACGCCCACCGGCCCTTGTCGCAGTTCCACTCCTCGTTGACCTGCGGGTCGTCACCGGCCAACCGGCGCAACACCTTTCCGCGGCGGTGGTCGGTGCGTTGGGCGCAGCCCGACGCGCAGTGCTCGCACACGCTGGGGCTGGACACCAGGTCGAACGGCCGGGCCCGGAACCGGTAGGCCGCGCCGGTGAGCGCCCCGACGGGGCAGATCTGCACGGTGTTGCCGGAGAAGTACGACTGGAACGGTTCCCCGGGCGCGATGCCGACCTGCTGCTGGGCACCGCGTTCGAGCAGCTCGATGAACGGGTCGCCGGCGATCTGCTCGGAGAACCGGGTGCAGCGCGCACACAGCACGCAGCGCTCGCGGTCCAGCAGCACCTGGCTGGAGATGTTGATCGGCTTCGGGTAGGTCCGCTTGACGTCCTCGAAGCGGGTCTCGGGCCGGCCGGTGGACATCGCCTGGTTCTGCAGGGGGCACTCACCGCCCTTGTCGCACACCGGGCAGTCCAACGGGTGGTTGATCAGCAGCAGTTCCATCACGCCCTGCTGCGCCTTGTCGGCGGCCTCGGAGGTGTACTGCGTGCGCACCACCATGTCCTGGGTGCAGGTGGTGGTGCACGAGGCCATCGGCTTGCGCTGACCCTCGACCTCGACCAGGCACTGCCGGCACGCGCCGACGGGGTCGAGCAGCGGGTGGTCGCAGAACCTGGGGATCTGCACGCCGATCAGCTCGGCGGCGCGAATCACCAACGTGCCCTTGGGCACACTGACCTCCACACCGTCGATGGTGAGGGTCACCATCTCGACGGCGGGGGCGTCGTTGGTAGGTTCGGTCACCGTCATCTAGACACCCACCCCCTCGGTGGCCATCAGTGTCGACGCGTGCGGGTCGAACGGGCAGCCACCCGACAGATGCGCGACGTACTCGTCGCGGAAGTACTTGATCGAGGACATGATCGGCGCGGCGGCACCGTCGCCGAGCGCGCAGAACGACTTGCCGAAGATGTTGTCGGAGATGTCCAACAGCTTCTCGATGTCTTCCGCGGTGCCGCGGCCCGTCTCGAGGCGTTCGTAGATCTGGGTGAGCCAGTAGGTGCCTTCGCGGCACGGCGTGCACTTGCCGCAGGACTCGTGCGCATAGAACTCGGTCCAGCGCCGCACCGCGCGCACCACGCAGGTGGTGTCGTCGAAGATCTGCAGTGCCTTGGTGCCCAGCATGGTGCCGACGCCCGCCATGCCCTCGTAATCCAGTGGCACGTCGAGATGTTCGTCGGTCAGCAGCGGCGTGGACGAGCCGCCGGGCGTCCAGAACTTGAGCTTGTGCCCGGCCCGGATCCCGCCCGCGTACTCGAGCAGTTCGCGCAGCGTGATGCCCAGCGGGGCCTCGTACTGGCCCGGACGGGTCACGTGCCCCGACAGCGAGTACAGCGTGAACCCCGGCGACTTCTCGCTGCCCATCGACCGGAACCAGTCGATGCCGTTGAGCAGGATCGGCGGCACGCTGGCGATCGATTCGACGTTGTTGACCACGGTGGGCGAGGCGTACAGGCCCGCGACGGCCGGGAACGGCGGACGCAGTCGCGGTTGTCCGCGCCTGCCCTCCAGCGAGTCCAGCAGTGCGGTCTCCTCACCGCAGATGTAGGCACCCGCACCGGCGTGCACGATCAGTTCCAGGTCGAAGCCCGAACCCAAGATGTTCTTGCCGAGGTAGCCGGCCTGGTAGGCCTCCGCGACCGCGGCCTGCAGTCGCCGCAGCACCGGGACCACCTCACCGCGCAGGTAGATGAAGGCGTGATGCGCGCGGATCGCGTACGCCGCGATGATCACACCCTCGACCAAGAAGTGCGGCGTGGTGAGCATCAATGGGATGTCTTTGCACGTACCCGGTTCGGACTCGTCGGCGTTGACGACGAGATAGTGCGGCTTGGCGCCCGCGCCGGTGTCGTCCTGCGGAATGAACGACCACTTGGTGCCGGTCGGGAAGCCCGCCCCGCCACGACCCCGCAGGCCGGAGTCCTTGACCGTCGCGATCACGGCGTCGGGATCCATGCCCAGCGCGCGTTCGAGGGCTTTGTAGCCGTCGTGACGGCGGTAGGTGTCCAGCGACCACGGTTCGGGTTCGTCCCAGAACCGGCTCAGAACGGGGGTCAGTGGCGTCATGACTTCGATTCCGTTGCGTCCGGATCAGTTTCGGGCTTGCCAGGTTTCGGCGGTACCTCGGTCGAGGGAGCGGGCGCGGCCTGGTTGCGCACCGAGTCGGCGGCGACCGCGGTGTCGTTGGTGCCCTGCTGTCCGGCGGATGCCGCATCGGGGGAGGGCGCCGTCATGCCGCGTTCCTTGGCCACCCGCAGCCCGGCGAGCGTCGCGGCGCCCGTCGCTGTCTGCGTGGTGGCGGCCGCCGGATCAGCCAGCCCGGCAAGGACTCTCGCGGTCTGCCGGAAAGTGCACAACGACGACGCCCCGCGGGTCGGCGCCGGGGGTTCGCCGCGCCGCAGCGCGTCGACCAGTTCGCGCGCCGACGACGGCGTCTGGTTGTCGTAGAACTCCCAGTTGACCATCACCACCGGCGCGTAGTCGCACGCCGCATTGCACTCGACGTGCTCGAGAGTGACCCGGCCGTCGTCGGTGGTCTCGCCGGCGTGGATGCCCAAATGGTCTTGTAGCGCATCCAGAATCGCGTCGCCGCCCATGATCGCGCACAACGTGTTGGTGCAGACGCCGACGAGGTAATCCCCGGTGGGGGTGCGCCGGTACATCGAGTAGAAGGTCGCGACCGCGGTGACCTCGGCGTCGGTCAATCCCAGCTGCGACGCGCAGAAGGCGATACCCGCCGACGTCAGACAGCCGTCCTCGGACTGCACCAGGTGCAACAGCGGAAGCAGCGCCGACCTGGACTGCGGGTAGCGCGCGATGATCTTCTGCGCGTCGGCGGCCAGGCGGGCCTCCACGTCGGCCGGATAGCTCTTCGGGCCGTGGATCGGTGGCCCGGGCTCGTCCGGCCGCTGCCCGAGTTCGAGAAACACGCTCATAGTTGTCCGCTCTTCCCGCAAGCGCTCATCGGGGCCGGTTTGTTCTTCGCGCAAGCGCTCATCAGCGCCGGTTTGTTCTTCGCGCAAGCGCTCATCGGGGCTGGTTTGTTCTTCGCGCAAGCGCTCATCGGGGCTGGTTTGTTCTTCGCGCAAGCGCTCATCACCGGTCAACGCCCCCCATCACCGGGTCGATCGACGCCACCGCGGTGATCGCATCGGCAACCATGCCGCCCTCGCACATGGCCGCGACGGCCTGCAGGTTGTTGAACGACGGGTCGCGGTAATGCACACGGTAGGGCCGGGTCCCGCCGTCGGAGACCATGTGCACGCCGAGCTCGCCGCGTGGCGACTCGATCGCGACGTACACCTGCCCTGGCGGTACCCGGATGCCCTCGGTGACGAGCTTGAAGTGGTGGATAAGTCCCTCCATCGAGTGGCCCATGATCTTGGCGATGTGCTCGGGCGAGTTGCCCAGCCCGTCGGGCCCCAGCTTCAGATCCGCCGGCCAGGCCAGCTTCTTGTCGGCGATCATCACCGGGCCCGGCTTCAACTTGTCCAGGCACTGTTCGATGATCTTGAGCGACTCGTGCATCTCCTTGACCCGAATCAGATAGCGGCCGTACGAGTCACACGCGTCGTCGGTGATGACGTCGAACTCGTAATTCTCATAGCCGCAGTACGGCTGGGCGCGGCGCAGGTCATGAGGCAGCCCGGTGGAGCGCAGCACCGGTCCGGTGATTCCCAGCGCGATGCACCCGGTGAGGTCCAGGTAGCCGATGCCCTGGGTGCGGGCCTTCCAGATGTAGTTCTCGGTGAGCAGGTCCTCGAGATCCTTGAGCCGCTTGGGCATCACCTTGAGCATCTCGCTGATCTGCGGCACCGCCTCGTCGGGCAGATCCATCGCCACACCGCCGGGGCGGATGTACGCGTGGTTCATCCGCAGCCCGGTGATGGTCTCGAAGATTCGCAACACCCGCTCCCGTTCACGGAAGCCGTAGAACATGGCGCCCATCGAGCCCAGCTCCATGCCGCCGGTGGCCAGCGCCACCAGGTGCGAGGAGATGCGGTTGAGCTCCATCATCATCACGCGGATGACGTTGGCCCGCTCGGGGATGTCGTCGGTGACGCCGAGCAGCTTCTCGACCCCCAGGCAGTAGACCGCCTCGTTGAAAAGCGGTGACAGGTAGTCCATCCGGGTCACGAAGGTGACGCCCTGCGTCCAGGTGCGGAACTCCAGGTTCTTCTCGATCCCGGTGTGCAGATAGCCGATGCCGGCGCGAGCCTCGACGATGGTCTCGCCCTCGATCTCCAGGATCAGGCGCAACACCCCGTGCGTGGACGGGTGCTGCGGACCCATGTTCACGACGATGCGCTCGCCGGTGTGCGAACTCTCGCGCGCGGCGGCCACGACCTGATCCCAGTCCTGACCGCCGACGACGACCACCCGTTCGGGCGGGTTGGTGGAAGTGCTCATCAGTTGTAGGCCCTCCGCTGGTCGGGCGGCGGAATCTGGGCGCCCTTGTACTCCACGGGAATGCCGCCCAACGGATAGTCCTTGCGCTGCGGATGTCCGACCCAGTCGTCGGGCATCTCGATCCGGGTCAGGGCGGGATGACCGTCGAAGATGATGCCGAAGAAGTCGTAGGTCTCCCGCTCGTGCCAGTCGACCGTCGGATACACCGAGTACAGCGACGGGATGTGCGGGTCGGCGTCCGGCGCGGCCACCTCCAGCTGGATCCGCCGATTGTGGGTGATCGACATCAGCGGGTAGAAGGCGTGCAGTTCGCGACCGGCGTCTTCGGGGTAGTGCACGCCGCTGACGCCCAGGCACATCTCGAACCGCAGCGCCGGGTCGTCACGCAGCGTGCGGGCCACCCGCGGCAGCTGACCACGGTCGACCTCGAGGGTCAGCTGGTCGCGGTACACCACGACGCGTTCGATCGACTCGGCGAAGTCGGCCTTGCCGAGGGCCTCCTCCAGCCGGTCGACCACCTCGTCGAAGTAGCCGCCGTAGGGCCGCGGCGAGCTGCCCGGCAATGTGACCGGGCGCACCAGGCGCCCGTAACCGGAGGTGTCGCCGGTGTCGGTGTTGCCGAACATGCCCCGCCGGATCTTGATGACCTCGGGCGGAGCGACGTAGGCGCGCGGCTCGGACCCGTTCCCGGGTACACCGCTTTGTTCCTCGCTCGGCCCGCTCACCGCAGCAAACCCTTGAGCTCGATCGTCGGGGTGGCCGCCAGCGCCGCCTGCTCGGCTTCGCGGATCGCCTCCTCGCGATGCACGCCGAGTGGCATCTCTTGAATCTTGTCGTGCAGCTTGAGGATTGCGTGCAGCAGCATCTCCGGGCGCGGCGGGCAGCCGGGCAGGTAGATGTCGACGGGCACGACGTGGTCGACACCCTGCACGATCGCGTAGTTATTGAACATGCCGCCCGAGGAGGCGCACACCCCCATCGCCAGCACCCACTTCGGCTCGACCATCTGGTCGTAGATCTGGCGCAGCACCGGGGCCATCTTCTGGCTGACCCGGCCAGCAACGATCATCAGGTCGGCCTGCCGCGGCGTCGCCGAGAACCGCTCCATCCCGAATCGGGAGATGTCGAACCGCGGTCCGGCGGTCGCCATCATCTCGATCGCGCAGCAGGCCAACCCGAAGGTGGCCGGCCACAGCGAACCCTTGCGGATATACCCGGCGACCTTCTCCACGGTCGACAGCAGGATGCCGCCGGGAAGTTTCTCCTCTATTCCCATGCCAGGCCTCCTCGCCGCCACACGTAGGCGTAGGCCACGAACACCACAACCATGAACAAGAGCATCTCTACCAGCGCAAATAGTCCGAGGTTGTCAAAGGCCACAGCCCACGGATACAGGAAGACGATCTCGATGTCGAAGATGATGAACAACATCGCGGTCAGGTAGTACTTGATCGGGAACCGCTGGCCCGCCGCGTGGGCGCTGGCGCGCTCGGGCACCGGTTCGATGCCGCACTCGTAGGCCTCCAGCTTCGACTGGTTGTAGCGGCGCGGCCCCACCAGCAACGCGATGAAGACCGACCCGACCGCAAAGGCGGCCGCGATCGCTCCGAGCACCAGTATCGGCGTGTACAAATCCATCCGAGCAAACGCTCCCTCGTGGGCTGTCGATGTGAGCTTACCCACACCCTAGCGGGCTTCGTCAGGCACGCCACACATTTTGGTTAGTATCACTAGGAGCGCGCCGCGCTGATGTTGCCGTGCCTCGAATCAGCAAGCGCGACAATAGTTTTCGGCGGACAGTGCCGTCCCTTGCCGGCGTCTTCGCTATTGCACCGGCGCGCGCAGCAGCCCCACCACCGCGTCGGCCAGAGCGATCGGGTCGATCGGGTGCGAAACCGCCGCTTCGGCCCGCGACCACCGGGCCAGCCACGCGTCGTCGGGCCGGCCGGTGAGCACCAGAATCGGCGGGCAGTCGGGGATCTCATCCTTGAGTTGCTTGGCGATTCCCATCCCGCCGGTCGGCGTGGCCTCACCGTCGAGGATCACCAGATCGAAACCGCCCTCGTCCATCAGTCGGACCACCATCGGTCCGGTCGCGACGTCGACGTAGGTCAGCTCCGGCAAATCCGGGTGCACCCGCTTGCCGAGTGCCAGGTGCACCTGCTCCCGGGTCCTGGGGTTGCTGCTGTAGACGAGGATCCGCAGTGGCTCGGCCATGCGCCCGATGGTACGGCGGCATCGGGCGCGATGCGCAGCGTCCTCGCGAATCTGTTTCTCCCGGATGCTGATCGGCAGAGTCAGTGGCGCCCGCTAGAACCAGGGACCGTCGTAGTCGGTGGTTCCACCGCGCGCGAGGTGTGGTCTGGCATTGCTGTCGGCCTCAAGGCCCGGGTCGATCACCGCCCACCCGTCGGCCAGCTTCGCGGCTGGACGCAGCGACCATCCCGACGACGCGGTCTCCCGCGTGGTGTAGTCGACAACCGGATCGTCGGACTCGTTGTCGAGGTAAAGGTACTTCCCGGCGACGAAAGCCTGCCCCACGGTCAGTCCCCTCAGCTCCTCACCGCTGAGGCTGAACAGCTCCTTCTTGGCTGCCAGGTCGTAGATCTTCAGATAGCCGGTGTCCGAGAGCAGGTTTGCAGTCAACAAAGCAACGTTGTCCCAGATCGGGCCGTCGACCCTGAAGGGGCTTGTATGCCGATAGCTTGTGAGATCGCCCAGGCGCGGCGCGATCGGCCCGACCAACTCTCGAGTCGAACTGTCGAAGTAGAAAACACCGTCCGGGGGTCGAGTGCCGTCCTCATTACGGCGGGTCGAGTAGGTGAGAAAGTAGCCGTGCGGGGCCGAGATCACCTCGAAAACGTTCGGAACATTCCCGATTTCCGACCCGTCGGCAACGCTGTAGAAATGCACGTCGCGTCTCCTGCCCTCACCCGGCTTCCAGTCCTCGGCGTAGACGGATGTCGCATAGCTGTCGTAGTTGTTCCCGGCATAGATGTCATATCTGTAAGTACTCGCGACCGACTGCTTGACCTCGAGTGTGCGGGCATCAAAGAGCGCTAGTTCTGTGCCGGGATCGGTATCACCGCCAATACCGAGGAACCCATCTACGACGGGCGCAAGGCGCTTGATGCCCACGATGTCCTCCGGCAACGGCTTGGTGAGCAGGGGTTGGCTCGAGGCTGGGGCGAAGGCGAACAGCGTCGTCTGCGTGGATTCCGGGGTGAGACCTCGTGACGGTCTTTCGGTGGTGACGGCGTATATCACCCGCAGGTCGCCGCCGACGGTGGTTACCGTGCACGCGATCTTCTGCAAGGTCTCACCGGCGGGAATCGACGGGCGCGGAAGGTCGATGTTCCGCCCGGAGGCGGTATCGAAAACCTGGCCGTTCTCGGGCATCGACGTGACGAATCCGGCGGGGCAACCGGCGTACACCGTCGACACGTTGCGAGCGAGGTCGGCCCCAGTCGGCATCGGTGCTGACGCGGCGCGGGCCGGCACATCGGATTGTGTCGTCGTGGTCGTCGCGGTTGTTGAACTGGGCGCGGGCGCGCTGGATGGCTCGGCCTTTTCGCCGGATGTGCACCCGGCGGTGCCCATGCCCAGGCAACAAACGGAGAGGATCGCCAGGGTCGTTCGAAGCCGGTTTGCAGGCACGTGAATGAAGTGTATGAACTGCATGTGTGCCGCGCAGGTAACTGGCGACCTACCCGGCGTGCCGGAACACCACGTCGCCGGAGATCGTCACGTCGTCGGGGATCATGCCGGCCATGTTGCCGGTCACGCCGAAGTCCGCTCGGTTGACGGTGACGTGCGGTTGCAGGCGCATTCCGCCGTCGCCGACGGGGGACACCTTGGTGGTCAGGGTCAGGGGTCTGGTGACGCCTCGGATCGTCAGCTCGGCGCGCAGGTCGACGTTGTCACCGGCGACCTTCTCGGCGCCGGTGACCACGACGCTGATGTCGCCGAACTTGTCGGCCTCGAAGAAGTCCGCCGAACGCAGATGCTCGTCGCGCTTGCGGATCCCGGTCTGCAGCGACGCGACCTTGATGTCGAGGTGGCCGGAAACCGTTTGGGGAGCTGTGATTTGACCTTCTCCGCTGATTTCGGTGAAGCGTACCTTGACCGGCAGGAGGCCCCACAGAGACTTGGACTTAACCACGATCGAGGACTGCTCGGGCACGACGGTCCAGGCTCCGTTCGTGGCCGGATCGCTGAAGAACTCACTGAGGTTGGTCACCGGGCGCTCCTGTCAGTTGGTGGACTCCAGTAGTGGGGCCATGTCGGCGGGGTCGAAGTACTCGTCGATGCGGCTGATGAGACCGTCGGCGCCCACCTTGATGATGATCCCGACGCGCATGGCGATCGAGCCGCCGTCACGGCCGTTGGCGTGCAGGATGTGCTGCTGGACGAAGCCGCCGTCGAAGAACCGGCGGTCGAGGATCTGGTAGCGACGGTCGATGGTGGCGCCGATGAACCACTCGATGACCCGCAGCGCCCGCTGCTTGTCGCTGTCGCGGTCGGCGACCCGCCAGACCACGATGTCGTCGGCCCAGAGTTGCCGCACCGTGGCGATATCGCCGTTCTCGATCGCGGCGAACAGGCGGTCGGCGACGTCGGTGATGGTCGCGGTGTCGGTGGGCATTCGCGTCTGCTCCCTTGACCTCAAGTCAGGTTGAGGTAGAACCCTGGTGGCATGGAATCCACGCCCACCTTCTCCCGATTCGACGAGGTGTACAAGTCCCGAAGTGCGCCATGGGTGATCGGCGCCCCCCAACCTGCGGTCGTTGAACTCGAACGCGCAGGGCTGATCCGCGGCCGCGTGCTCGATGTCGGCTGCGGTACCGGCGAGCACACCATCCTGCTCACCCGCCTGGGTTACGACGTGCTCGGCGTCGACGCCGCGCCCACCGCGGTCGAGCAGGCCCGCGAGAACGCTGCGGGCCAAGGCGTCGACGCCCGCTTTGAGGTGGCCGACGCGCTGAACCTGGGCGCCGAGTCGACCTACGACACCATCGTCGACAGCGCGCTGTTCCACATCTTCGACGATGTCGACCGGCCCCGATACGTCGCGAGCCTGCACGCCGCGTGCCGTCCGGGTGGCCTGGTGCACGTGTTGGCGCTCTCGGACAAGGGCCGCGGGTTCGGCCCCGAGGTCAGCGACACGGTGATCCGGGACGCCTTCGGCACCGGCTGGACGCTGGAAAGCCTCGCGGAGACCACCTATCGCGGGGTGGTGCGGGAGATGCACGCCGAGGCGCTCGGCCTGCCCGTCGGCACCGTGGTCGACGAGCCCGCCTGGCTGGTCCGGGTGCGTCGGGTCTAGGCGGTCACTGGTCCGCGTAGCCGGGGTGCGCCACGTCGAGGCGGCGTCGGACCAGCGTGCGCAGCGCCGCGACCACCTCCTCGGGGCGGTCGTCGAGCTCACCGGCGCGGATGGCCGTCGCCAGCTCGGCCTCGTCGTGCGCCCCCAGCGCCGCCAGCGCCTCGGTGACCTCGGTCGCCGGACCGGCCAGCAGTTCGCGTTCGACGATGCGCAGCGCGTTGGCCGCGACGCGGGCGTGAAAACCCACCTGGGCGGCGTCGGCGGAACCGCGCAACGCGTCGCGCACGTCGTTGTCGAGGAAGTCGGCGACCGCGGCCACCAGTTCGGCGGCGGTGGGGCGCCCGTAGAGTCCGCTCATCTGGGCCCCCCGCCGGCCAGCAGATCCAGTATGTCCCACTCGGTTTCGGCCACCCGCCGGCCGATCGTGGCCAGCTCCACCGACGGGGTCTGGCCGGACAGGTGGCGTTCGGCCTGGAAGCGGCAGATGACGCCCCAGCGCAGCGTGGCCACGGTGAGCCACCACCGAAACGCCGCACGGTCCAGCGCGATTCCGGCGGCCTCCTCGTAGGCCGCGAGCAGCGTCTCGACACTGCCCAGGCCGCCGGCGCCGAGATGCTCGGGCGCGCCGAACCGCCACGCCCGGATGCAGAACCACGCCAGGTCCTCGTAGACCTCGCCGACGTGCACCAGCTCCCAGTCCAGCACTGCCGCCAGACCGGACTCGTCGACGATCAGGTTGCCCATCCGGAAGTCGCCGTGCACCAGCACCTGTGGTGACGGGTCCGGCCGCTCGGCGGCCAGCCGCCGAAACGCCCACTCGAACGTGGCGGTGGTGTCGCCCATCTCGTCGAGTCGCTCGCGCCACTCGGTGAGCGGCTCGGTCGCGGACAGGCCCAACCCGGTGTGGTCGGCGCGGTGAATAGCGGCCAACGCCCGCGCGCACTGGCGCACCAGCCGGTCGCGGCCGGCGTCGTCGAGCATCCGCTGGATGCGGCGCACGATCGTCTCCCCGGCGATGGCCTCGCAGATCAGGTACGGATTCCCCAGCGCCGCAGGGTTGTTGTCGGCGGCCAGGATGTGCGGGACCGGTGCCCCGGCCTCAGCGGCCCGCCGCTGCACCCCGGCCTCCAACTCCATCCCGGCGTGCACCTCATCGGGCGGGCCGGTGCGCAGGATCAGCGCCCGCCGCTCGGGCGTCAGCGCGTCGAACGCCCATGTGGTGCGGCTGGCGCCGCCGGTCAGCGCGCGCAGGTTCTCGACGGCCACGCCGTCGCCGAGGACCGGGCGCAGCACCGCGGTGAGCGCGTCCGCGAGCTCGGCACTCACTTGTTGGGCTTCTTGCCGAACCCGAACAGTCGCTGCGCCACCCGCCGGATCTGGATCTCCTCGGCGCCCTCGGTGATCCGGTAGCGGCGGTGGTGACGGTAGATGTGCTCGAACGGTTCGTGGCGGCTGTAGCCCACCCCGCCGAACACCTGCATCGCCCGGTCGGCGGTGTCGCACACCAGCCGGTTGGCGCGGTAGTTGGCCATCGACACCTTGTCCGAGACCTCCATGTGGTGGTTGCGGTCCAGTTCGGTGGCCGCGTAGTACACCAGCAGCCGCACCATCTGCGCCTCGGTCTGCAGCTCCACCAGCGGCCACTGCACGGCCTGGTTCGACGACAGCGGCTTGCCGAACACCGTGCGCTCGTTGGCGTATTCGACCGCGCGGTCGATGCAGTACTGCGCCGCGCCGAGGCTGCTGGCGGCCTGACGAATCCTGTTCTCGTGCAGGAATGTCTGGCCGACCTCCAGGCCCGCCTCGACCTCGCCGAGCACCGCGTCGGCCGGCACCCGCACGTCCTTGAGCACCACCTCGCCGTGGTCGGTCGGCATGTTGAACGACCACCAGTAGTACGGCACGCTGAACCCCGGCGCGTCGGTGGGCACCAGGAACGCGGTGATGCCGCGCGCCGACCCGGGCTCGCCGGAGGTGCGGGCGAACACCAGGTCATGGGTGGCGCGGTGCACGCCGGTGTTGAACCGCTTGGCGCCGTTGATGACCCAGTCGTTCCCGTCGCGCACCGCGGTGGTCTCCAGCCACGTGGCGTCGGAGCCGTGGTTGGGTTCGGTCAGGCCGAACGCCATCGAGCGCTCACCGGTGATCAGCGCCTCGATCCACTCGGCCTTCTGTTGCTCGGTGCCGAACCGGTCCATCATGATGACCTGCGGGAAGTTCCCGACGATCGACGACTCGTTCTGCAGGTCGTTATGCAGGCCGAGCCCCTTGTGCGCCAGATGTTCCCGGATCACGGCCATGTCGATGTTGCTGCCGTCGCGGCCGCCGAACTTCGACGGCAACCCGTAACGCAGCCACCCCGCGGCGTCGGCGCGCCTGCGCATCTCCTCGAGCAGGTCCTCCCACTCCCGGCGCGGCACCCCGTCGTTGTCCCAGTCGGTGCGGGCGTGCTCGCGACGCTTGTCGAAGTACTGGATGTTCTCGCGTTCCAGCGGCTTGATCTCCGCTTCGATGAACGCGTCCATCTCCGCGAGCAGACCGGGCAAGTGGTCGGGGAGGGCGAAATCCACAGTGATTTCCTTTCGCTTCGCTAGCTAGGAGCCGTACAGCGTCTTCTTCCAGATGGTCGACAGGGTCGCGATCGCGTCCTCGTCGGTGATCTCCACGCCGAGGCCGTTCGGGCCGGCGAACACGCTGGTGAAGTTCTCGAACAGCAGCGCGATGGCCGCGGCCGTGTGCTCGGGGTTCAGGTCGGCGGCGTACCCCTGTTCCTGGGCGCGCCGCACGGAGGCGGCGACGATGTTCATGCCGAAGCGGCGAAACTCGTTCTGCACGGCGGCGAATCGCGGCTGGGTCGCGGCCAGTTGCGCGACCGCGATCATGATGCCGATGTTCTGTTTGAAAATGTTCCAGTAACCGGTGACCACCGCGTGGAAGAACTCGTCGTCGTCCGGTGCGGACGGCAGGGCGATGCTCGAACCGGACGGTTCGACGACCTCATGCAAAAACGACTGGGCCAGCGCGGCCAGCAGGTCTTCCTTGTCGGTGAAGTAGCGGTAGAAGACGGCGGGCGACTTGCCCGCGGCCGAGGTGATATCGCTGAGCGTCGTCCCGTGAAAGCCACGTTCTGCGAACAGCTTCCGCGCCGCCAACTCGATGGCATCCCGGGTCTGGCGACCCTTGGCGCTCAACGGTGCGGGCGGCACGTCGCGCTCAGTTCAGGATCCGGTCGCCCGCGCGCAGCAGCGAGCTGGGCAGGTCGTGGCCGACCGCGCGCTGCGCCACCCGGGCCGCTTCGATGGCCTTCTCCAGGTCGACGTCGACGTGAACCCCGCTGTCGCGCAACAGGTAGACCAGGTCCTCGGTGGCGATGTTGCCGCTGGCGCCTGGCGCGAACGGACATCCGCCAAGCCCGCCGACCGAGGCGTCCAACCGGGTCACCCCGGCGGTGACGGCGGCGTAGGCGCTGGCCAGCCCGGCGCCGCGGGTGTTGTGGAAGTGGGCGCCCAACGGGATGTCCCCGATCAGCGGCCGCACCCGCGCGATCAGGTCGGTGACCCGCTTCGGGGTGGTGGTGCCGATGGTGTCGGCGATCGCGAGCCGGTCGACGCCGCGTTCGACGCTCTCGGTGACGATCCCGAGCACCCGGTCCGCCGGAGTGGGCCCGTCGAACGGGCAGTCCCACGCCGTGGCGATGATGACCTCGACGGTGGCCCCGCTGTCGTAGGCGATCGAGACGATCTCGCCGATCAGCGCGGTCGCGTCGGCCGTCGACCGCCCGACGTTGGCGCGGCTGTGCCCGTCTGCGGCCGACACCACGTACTCGATCGAGTGCAGGCCGGCCGCGATCGCGCGCTTGGCGCCGTTGGGACTGGCCACCAGCGCGGAGAACTCGATGCCGGGGAAGTGGTGCAGTTCGGCGGCCAGCTCGGCGGCATCAGCCAGCGCGGGCACCTTCGACGGCGACACGAACGCCGTCGCCTCCATCTCCCGCACCCCGGTCGCGGCGACGGCGGCCAACAGATCGAGTTTGGCCGACAACGGGACCGGGTCCTCGATCTGCAGACCGTCACGCAGCGAGACGTCACGGATGTCGACGTGGGTGGGCAGGTCGGTCATATCACGCCCTCCTCTTGCAGGGTGGCCAGGTCGGCGTCGCTGCGGCCGAGCAGCCCGCGATACACCTCGTCGTTGTGCTGGCCCGGCCGGGCCGGTCCGGCGTTGCGGATCGTTCCCGGCGTTTCGGAGAGCACCGGAACGACGCCCGGGCCCTTGACGTTTCGCCCGATGCGTTCGTCGTAGTGGTCGGCGATCATGCCGCGGGCCAAAAACTGCGGATCCTCGACCACCTCGGCGACCGTGTTGATCGGTCCGCTGATGACGCCGGCCTCCGACAGCGTCGAGATGATGTCGGCGGGCTGGCGCTGCGCCGCCCAGTCGCCGATGATCTTGTCCAGCTCGTCCTGATGGCGGCCGCGGGCGGTGTGGTTGGCGAACCGCTCGTCGGTGGCCAGCCCGGGTTGGCCCATCGCCTCGCACAGCCTGCGAAACACGGTGTCCTGGTTGGCCGCGATCACCACATAGCTGCCGTCCGCCGTCGGGTAGATGTTCGACGGCGCGATGCCCTCCAGTCGGGTGCCCGACGGGCCGCGGACCACCCCGCCGATGTCGTAGTCCGGAATGGTCGATTCCTGCACCGCCAGGCAGGATTCGGTGAGCGCGGCGTCGACGATCTGCCCCTCGCCGGTCACGGTGCGGCGGTACAGCGCGGCCAGCGCGCCCTGCGCGGCGAACATGCCCGCCAGGCTGTCGCCGAGCGACAGCGCCAGCCGCGGCGGCGGCCCGCCGGGGAATCCGTTCATGTGCCGCAGCCCGCTGACCGCCTCGGCCACCGACGCATACCCGGCCTTGTGCGCGTCCGGGCCGGTCTGCCCGTAACCGGAGACCCGCACCAGGATGATGCCCCGATTGCGTTGCCGCAGAACGTCATAGCCCAGATCCCACTTCTCCAGCGTGCCCGGGCGGAAGTTCTCGACGATGATGTCGGAGCGCTGCACCAGATCGAGGAACAGCTCGCGGCCGCGGGGCACCCGCAGGTTCAGCGTGACGGCCTTCTTGTTGCGGGCGTGCACGGTCCAGAAGAAGTGATGCCCGTCGAGTTCGGCCTGCCCCCAGGTGCGCAGCGGGTCCGGCTGGCCGGGCGGTTCGATCTTGATCACCTCGGCGCCCATGTCGCCGAGCAGCCGGCCGGCATACGGGCCGGAGATCAAGGTGCCGACCTCGATGACGCGGATGCCGTCCAGCGGCCCGGTGACGCTCACAGCGAGAACCCGTGCCGGTGCAGCCAGTCGGTGCAGATGGACACGGCCTGGCGTAGCTTGTCGCGCTGGTCCGGCCCCGAGTAGTAGTGGTTGGCGCCGGGGATCTCGTGCATCTCCTTGTCGGGATGGCCGATCGCCTCGAACAACCGCCGGGTGTGGCTCGGCGTGCACGCGTCGTCGGCGAGGTTGCCGATCACCAGCGTGGGCACCGCGATGTCCGGGCCGCACTTGACCGCGTCGCCGTTGGCGTCGTCGTAGCTCCACTGCGACAACCAGCTGCGCAGCGTGCAGAACCGGGCGAGGCCGACCGGGCCGTTGTTCACGACTCGAGGATCGCCCAGATAGCACATCCCCGGGGTGCGTTCGTTCGGATCGACGGTCGGGTCGAGCCAGCGCGGGTCGGCCATCGTGCCGTGCACGACGAAGGCGAACTCCTCGTCGCCCCGCCCCGCCGCCTTCAGCTCGGCGAGTTTATCCTTGACCCACTTGGTGATTCGCCGATTGCGGGCGATCTGGGCGGCGCGGTAGCGCTCCAGGAACTCCTGGGAGTAGGGCGGCTGGTTCGGGTTGTCCGGGTTGTAGAGGTCCAGTTCCGGGTCACGCTTGGTCGGGTCGGACTCGTCGAGGATCGACGCGTCCAGCCACTCGGTCAGCGTGCCGTGGCGGCTGACGTGGGCGGCCAGCAGCATCAGCCCGTCGGCGGGGATCAGCCCCAGCTTGGTCAGATCGGGGCCGTCGCCGGACGGG
>Ga0182793_1000603_pt1 | contig 26647 bp, 13 predicted proteins | sample Passage237A_FD_130498 | JGI IMG/M metagenome (GOLD analysis project Ga0182793, IMG submission 130498) | Cellulose adapted compost microbial communities from Newby Island Compost Facility, Milpitas, CA, USA - Passage2 37A (version 2) (version 2) ... | reverse complement strand
CGTTTGCCGCGATGTTTGCCAGGTTCGCTTGGCGCGCGTGATCTCCGGTTACGATTATCGCACCAAAGATAAACTGAAGCACGTGGAAGGTATCCCCGGAGACTTCGTCTATCTTCGGACGAAAAGGATTCCACGCGGCAAGGTGCTGACACGTTTGTCGCATGGGCGCATCTGGACGGCCCTGCAGATGCTTCACTGCAAGCAGATCAATCCAGCGCAACCAGCCGGAGGTATTTGGGAGGCCGGGAGCGAAGAAGACCGATTGATCTATCTTCCGAAGGCAGATGCCGCGACGCTTTCCGAGCTCAACGGCAGGCGCTTACACACTGCGCACGCAACCATCTATGCCTGGCAGCCAGAACTGGTCGCGCAGCATGTTTCGAAGGCGGTCAGCGTGCGCCCTGTTCCTCAGTGTCTGCTCGAACGTTTCGGTCAAAAGTCATGATCTCATTGCGCCCCTATCAAGAGACTGCACGGGACCAAATCCTCGAGAGTTTCCGATATCTCGCAGGGCAACTGCGGGTGCTTACGACCTCGGAGGACCGTGCCGGAGCGATTGCTCACAACGGGGCGGTGCTGTTGAATGCACCGACTGGTTCGGGAAAGACTGTGATCGCGGGAAGTGTCGCCGAGGCGTTGAGCCGTGATCGTGGAATGAAGGTCGTTTGGTTTTGGTTCGCCCCGTTCAAAGGATTGATTGGGCAGAGTGAGTCTTCGTTGCGGGAGAAATTTCCGGGGCTGCGGATTCGGCCAATCAGGACAGACCGGCAGCCGGAGGGGACCAGAAGCGGCGATACGTGGGTTGCCACTTGGCAGTCGGTAGCCGCGCGCGATGCTGATGCCCGTAAACTTCGAGCGGATGCCGAAGCCACACTATCGATCGATTCGATGGTAGCGGCGTTGCGTGAAGAGGGGTTTCAGGTCGGGGCTATTATCGACGAGGCCCATCACGGCTTCGGGCATGGCACACAGGCTTTGGAGTTTTTCAGAACGATATTGCGGCCTGAGTTCACACTGCTGGTAACGGCGACGCCGGACGACGAAGACGCTGAGGATTTTAAGCGAGCGGCTGGGATTATGCACTTACGACGAGTCACAATTGGTCGAGACGAGCCGGTTGCCGAAGGGCTCATCAAGCCGAGTGTTCGTTCGATCGCTTTCGTAGCCGAGCAAGCAAATCAGAGCAAAATCGTAGATTTTGAAAGCACTGCGCTCTCGCAGGGCACCTTGATGCACCAGCGTATCAAGGCCGAGCTTATGGCTCATGAAATCGACCTCGTGCCATTGATGTTAGTGCAGGTGGATTCGAGCAAAGACAGCGAGCAGCGTGTGCGGGCCAAGCTGGTGAGCTTGGGGTTTGCGGAGAATCAAATCGCGACACATACAACCAACGAACCGGACGCAAACTTGCTGGCGCTTGCAGTCGATGAGGAGAAAGAAGTCCTGATCTTCAAGATGGCCGTGGCGCTCGGGTTTGATGCGCCCCGCGCGTTCACATTGGTTTCGATGCGCGGTGTGGTGGACCCTGACTTTGGCACACAAATCGTCGGGCGTATTCTTCGAGTGCACCCTCGTTGTAGAGGACGCGCGCTGTCGCCGCTGTTGCGTAATGCTTACGTGTTTCTCGCCGATTGTGAAATGCAGGCAGGTTTGACCACGGCCGCACAGAAGGTGAATCGAATCAAAACGGAGTTTGGCCAGGTTTCGCCCTACGCGCTTGTGGTCAGCGTCGCGGGCGCGAATCAGCTGCAGGTTGTCAAGGACGGTCAGACGGTGCTGTTTCCTCCGTCTGCGTTGCCGGTGTCCACCGCGGGAGTGGTCGAGAGAATACCTGCCGCAACAGTCTCGGACATTATCCAAAATGAATGGTTTGGACTGCTGGATGGCACCACGGGCCAGACGCTTCCTCAAGCCTCACCAGTGTTTGTGGCGGCGGTTGCTGGACCGTTGAATGCAGGCAAACGTTATCCGCTGCGCGAGGGAGTTCCGCAGCGCTTCATGACGCAACGTATTCGGGCGATCACGGACGGTCTCGCGTGCTCGGTAGCTCAGCGTATCCGATTTGATGATCATGCGTTGCTGGCGGGCACACGAGAGCAGGTGCATGTATTGCGCCGTGAACAGGATGTTTTTGAGGCCAAGGAAGATCCTGTGGCACGCATCCAGGCCGCGCTCGATCTGGCGCAAGCCGAGGACCAGGCACAACGAATGTTGTTGGAGTTTGGTATGATTGATCCGCGCGAACTACACGCGGAGCTCATCAAGAGACTGCGTGACGAATATCAGCGTGCGGGACTGCCCATAGCAGGAGACGATGACGCATTGGAGTCGGCTTTGGCGCTGATTCTAGTGCAGAATCCGAAGCTACTACGTGCGGCGGAGCGTGAGGCTTTAGCCGGCTATGCGGAGACGCTGCCTTCCGGCACGCTGCCGGATGCGATTTATGCTGAAGCAGAGCTGCCGTCCTCCCGCCACAATGTCTACGGCGTGCTTCCGCCAGGAGTGAATGACTGGGAACGTAGGTTCGCGAACCTGCTCGATCTCGATCCGGATGGGCATGTCCTCTGGTGGCATCGTAACGAGCCGCACAAGCCATGGTCGGTTGCGACGACGTTGCCGAATGGGCATCAGTTCTTCCCAGATTTTCTTGTCGGAATTCGAGGGCGCCGCACGGCGGATAATGTTCTGCTCGTTGACACCAAACGCGCGATCAATGACGACCTGAACGCAAAAGTGAAAACCGTCGTGAAGCACGATTCCTACGGTGCAACAGTGATTCTTTTCTATGAAGCAGCGTTCGATCGATGGATGACTGTGCGCTATGACGAACAAAGAGACAAAAATGAGTTGGATGCGGTGTTTAGGCTGAGTGCGGCTGCGGCTTTTGTGTAGCGGTGGGCCTTTGGAAAGCTACTGGAAGGCTCCAAGCTTGCGGGAAGCGGGCAGGCAGATAGGTTGGCGGCATGAGCATCACCGAGCTGCCGATTCGGATCGATCGCGAGAAAGTCGCGGAGTTCTGCCGTGCTCGGGGGATTCGCAAGCTGAGTTTGTTCGGCTCCGTGTTGCGTGATGATTTTGATCCCGAGCGCAGCGATGTGGATGTATTGGCGGAGTTCGAGCCCGGGGCGTTGCGCGGGCTGGGATTCCGCTATTTCGGCTACGGCGATCAGTTGACCGAGATTTTGGGATGTAGGGTGGATTTCTTTTCTCGGCTCAGCCCTCACTTCGATACCGCGATCCGGCGCGAGGCGCTCACGATCTATGAGTGTCCGTGATCCGCGCGCTACTTTGCGGCAGATGCGCGAAGCTGCTGCTCGTGCACAGGAAATTTGCGCGGGCAAAACCCTCGAGCTGTTGTTGATTGGCAGGCCACGGCCGCACTCGAGCGTTTTTTGGAGATCATTGGCGAAGCGGTAAAAAGACTACTGCCCGATCTGCGCGATCGTTGCCCGCAAGTGCCGTGGAAGGAAATCGCGGGAACGCGCGATCGTTTGGCCCACGGCTACGATGTCATCGAACACGAGGTGCTTTGGGATGCGGTGCAAAATGACGGGCCAATTTTGCTCGAGGTCGCTGACCGGATGCTTGCGGAGTTGGGAACAGCGCCATGAAAGATTGTCAGAAGACTGGGAAACGTTTCTCGGCGAGTGGGGGGATTGGATAGCAGCGCGACGGTTGGCCGAACCAGGCGGCACGGATCGTCGGGCTGAGGCCACGCCTCGACGAAAGGGGCCGTAAAAAGCCCCGCGGATGGCGGGGCTGGAGGGGCACAAAACGCTTGCGCTTCGGGCGAATCCAGCCGGCCCGCCGATGACCTCAGGCGTTCGCTCCCTCGGCGTAGGCGTCCATGCCGACGCAGGAGCAGACGAGGTTGCGGTCGCCGTAGACGTTGTCCACGCGGCCGACGGCGGGCCAGAATTTGCTCTGGCGCACCCAGGGCGAGGGGAAGGCCGCGATCTCGCGCGCGTAGGGACGCGTCCACTCGTCCGCGCAGACGACCTTGGCGGTGTGCGGCGCGTTTTTGAGCGGATTGTTGGTCTTGTCGGACTCGCCGTTCACGACGGCCTGCATCTCGCCGTGGATCGCGATGAGCGCGTCGCAGAAACGGTCGAGTTCGGCTTTCGATTCGCTCTCGGTCGGCTCGATCATGAGCGTGCCGGGCACGGGGAACGAAAGCGTCGGGGCGTGATAACCATAGTCCATGAGGCGCTTGGCGGCGTCCTCGGCTTCGAGGCCGTGCTTCTTCCAACCGCGGAGATCGACGATGCACTCGTGCGCCACGAGGCCGTTCGCGCCGCGATAGAGGACCGGGAAGAACTTGTCCAAACGGTGCGCGACGTAGTTGGCCTTAAGGATGGCGAACTTCGTGGCCTCGGTGAGCCCCTCGGCACCCATCATGCGGATATACATCCACGAAATGACGAGAATGCTCGCGGAGCCAAACGGCGCGGCGCTGACCGCACCGCCGGCGCGATGTTGAGCGTTGAGGGGGGAGAGTTGAGAGCCGGCAAACACGTGGCCGGGGAGGAAGGGCGCGAGGTGTTTCGCGACGCCGATCGGGCCCATGCCGGGACCGCCGCCGCCGTGCGGGATGCAGAACGTCTTGTGCAGATTGAGATGGCAGACGTCGGCGCCGATGTGGCCGGGCGAGGTCAGGCCGACCTGCGCGTTCATGTTGGCACCGTCCATGTAAACCTGGCCGCCGTGTTCGTGGATCGTCGCGCAGATTTCGCGGATGCTCGTTTCGAACACGCCGTGCGTCGACGGATACGTGACCATCAACGCGGCGAGGTCCTTGCTGTGCTGCGTGGCCTTGGCTTTCAGGTCGGCGACGTCGATGTTGCCGTTGGCGTCGCAGGCCACGGGCACGATCTTGAAACCGCACATCGCGGCGCTCGCGGGATTGGTGCCGTGCGCGCTCGTGGGGATGAGGCAAATGTTGCGATGACCTTCGCCGCGCGACTGGTGGTAGGAACGGATGACGAGCAGGCCCGCGTATTCGCCCTGCGAGCCGGCGTTCGGCTGGAGCGACACGGCGGCGAACCCCGTGATTTCGCTGAGCCAGGTTTCGAGATCGCGGAAAAGTTTCTGATAACCGCGCGTCTGCTCCGATGGCGCGAACGGGTGGAGCTGGCTGAACTCCGGCCACGACACCGGGAACATCTCGCTCGTGGCGTTGAGCTTCATCGTGCACGAACCAAGCGAGATCATCGAGTGCACGAGCGAGAGGTCCTTCGCCTCGAGCCGCTTGATGTAGCGGAGCATTTCGTGCTCGGTGTGGTAGCGGTTGAACGTCGGATGCTGCAGGAAGGTCGAGCGGCGCTCGAACGGCGCGGGGAAGTATCCGGATTGTGGAGACAGCTCGGCGATCTGGGCGTCAAACGTGCCCGCGGCGCCTTCGCTGAAAAAGCCGACGAGCGTGCGCACTTCCTCGAGCGTGGAAGTTTCGTCGAGCGAAACGCCGACCGTGTAATCGTCGATGCGGCGGAGGTTGAACTTCTTCGCCTCGGCGGCGGCGTGCACGCGCGCGGCGGAGACGTTGCGGATCGTCAGCGTGTCGAAGACCGGCTCGTCGTTGACCTTCGCGCCGACCTGGCGAAGCGCGTGGGCGAGGACCTCGGTGAGGAGTTTCACGCGACGCGCGATGCGGCGCAGTCCGTCCGGCCCGTGATACACCGCATACATCGACGCCATGACCGCGAGCAGCACCTGCGCGGTGCAGATGTTGGACGTGGCCTTGTCGCGACGGATGTGTTGCTCGCGCGTGCCGAGCGCGAGGCGCATCGCGGGATCGCCTTGGGCATCCTTGGAAACGCCCACGAGACGGCCCGGCATCTGGCGTTTGAATGCGTCCTTCGTCGCGAGGAATCCCGCGTGCGGTCCGCCGAAGCCGAGCGGCACGCCGAAACGTTGCGCCGAACCGACCGCGACGTCGGCGCCGAACTCACCCGGCGCGCGCAGCAGCGTGAGCGCGAGCAGATCGGTCGCGACGATCGTGAACGCGCCGGCCGCGTGCGCGGCCTCGAAGAATTTTCCGAAGTCGTGGATCGATCCCGTCGTGTCCGGATACTGCACCAGCACGCCGAAGCAGTCGGCGCCGGGCGTAAACGTGCGGTGATCGCCCACCGTGATTTCGATCCCGAGCGGCGTGGCGCGGGTTTTCACGATGTCGATCGTCTGCGGGTGGCAGTTTTCCGAGACGAAGAAACGGCGATGCGCGGCGGCGTCGCCTTCTTTGAGGCGGTGACACATCATCATCGCCTCGGCGGCTGCGGTGCCCTCGTCGAGCATCGAGGCGTTGGCGATTTCAAGACCGGTGAGGTCGGTGACGAGCGTCTGGAAATTGAGCAGCGCCTCGAGGCGACCCTGTGAAATCTCCGCCTGATACGGCGTGTAGGCCGTATACCAGCCCGGGTTTTCCAAAATATTGCGCTGCACGACCGGCGGCGTGTGCGTGCCGTAGTAACCCAGCCCGATCACGCTGCGGAAGATCTGGTTCTGCGCGGCCAGGCCGCGCAGCTCCGCGAGCGCGGCGCTCTCACCCAGCGCGGGCGGCAGGGTGAGCGGACCGCGACGAATCTGCGCGGGCACGGTGGCATCGATCAGCGCATCCACCGACGGCTGGCCAAGTTCGGCCAGCAGGGCGGTGGTTTCCGCGGAAAAATTGCCGGTGTGGCGGCGCGCAAACGTGTCGGTGGGGGCGAGCAGGTCGCGAAGGGACATGAGGAGGATTTTGGCCCACCGTAGCGGTGCGGTTGCGCGCCGTGCAATGGCGATTTGGCCGCGCACGCATTTGCGGTTGAGAACCACGCCCGAAGCTCTCTCCGTTTGGCCTTCCGGTGGACTCAGCCAACTCTCCCAAACCGTTCTGCACGCGTGTCGAGCGCGCCGCGTATATCGATCGGCGCCTCGCCGAACTCTATCCCGCGCCCGCGATCCCGCTCGACCACAAGGACGCGTTTACGCTGCTCGTGGCGGTGCTGCTTTCGGCCCACACCACGGATAAATCCGTCAACAAAGCCACTCCCGAACTCTTCGCGCTCGCCGACACGCCCGAGAAAATGATGCACGTGCCGGTTGAGGAGATTCAGCGTATCATCCGTCCGGTCGGACTCTCCCCCGCGAAATCGAAAGCGATCGCCGGCCTCTCGCGCATTCTGGTCGAAAAACACGGCGGACAAGTGCCGCGCACGTTCGAGGAACTCGAGGAGTTGCCCGGCGTCGGCCACAAGACCGCGAGCGTCGTGATGAGCCAGGCGTTCGGCGTGCCGGCGTTTCCCGTCGACACGCACATCCACCGCCTCGCGCAGCGCTGGAAACTTACCAATGGCCGCAGCGTCGAGCAGACGGAGGCCGACCTGAAAAAACTCTTCCCGCGCGAGCATTGGAACGCACTTCACCTGCGCATCATTTACTACGGACGCGAACACTGTTCCGCGCGCGGCTGCGACGGCACCGTGTGCGAGATTTGCCGCACATTGTTTCCTGAACGCAAACGCGCTGTGAAAACCCGCGGCTGAGTCGCGTCGCCTGCGACTCAATTGCTAAACACGGACGCCCGGAAGAGGAGGAGATCGCGGAAACGCCGGAGGAGGGGAGGCCGGGTGAGCGTGCTGACACGGACTCCGGATCGAGTGGTGCCATGGTTCGGCCTGCGGCGCACCGCAGCGCGCACTGCGTCGAGCCAGGGTCCTCCCCGGGTCGGGACAATGTGCGGACGGGGTCGCGACGAGGTGCGCACCGGGTCGAGCCAAGGTCCGGACATGGCCGAACCTTGGTGCCCAGTGGTTTGGGCAATCTGCACATCCCAAGGAAAGCATAAGGGGCGCCCCGATGGCGGGATCAGGGCCCTGAGCGGCGGGTGCGGGGACGCACTCCGGCGCGAGTGCTGTCCGTGGGGGCCAAATGATCTTCAAAGCTACCCCGCTGGGCCGGATGCGCACGAATGGGCTGCATCTGGCATGTGCTGTTGCGCTTCTTTTCTCCGCGTCTCGCGGGTTCTCGGCTGACACTCCGGGACTGGCGCAGCCGTTCGGCGGGTCCGGTTTTCTGGTGAATTTGCATGAACCGAAACCGATCGCGGGTTCGGTCAAACTCGTCGCGACGGGCGTGGCGCATTCGGCGTTTATCAAAACCGACGGCACGTTGTGGACGATGGGTTTCAACGAGCATGGTCGCCTCGGCGACGGCACGACGGTTACGCGCACCAAGCCCGTCAAGGTGGCGACCCATGTGGCCAAAGTTTCCGCCGGCATGGAGCACACGATGTTCGTGAAAACCGACGGCACGCTCTGGGCGATGGGCGCCAACCACGTCGGCCAGCTTGGCGACGGCACGACCACTTCGCGCTCCACTCCGGTGCAGGTGGCGACCGACGTCACCGACGTGAGCGCGGGCATGACGCACACCTTGTTCATCAAAACCGACAAGACGCTCTGGGGCGTCGGCGGAAATTTGGTCGGCCAGCTCGGCGACGGCACAAAGACGAACCGGCCTTCGCCGGTGAAGATCGCCGACGACGTGGTCGGGATCGCGACAGGACCCAACTCCAATTTCACCTACTTCCTGAAGAGCGATGGCACGCTCTGGTCGACCGGCGAAAACTTCGTCGGCCAGCTCGGCGACGGCACGCGCACCAATCGCAGCACGCCGGCGCAAGTCGCGACCGGTGTCGCGTCGGTTTCGTGCGGCATGCGCCATGGATTGTTCGTGAAAACGGACGGCACGCTCTGGGCGATGGGCGGCAACGAAACGGGGCAGCTCGGCGACGGTTCGTATTCCGTGCGCACCACGCCGGTGCAGGTCGCCACCGATGTCGTGCGCGCGGATGCGGGCGCGGGGCAGAGTTTGTTCATCAAGAAAGATGGCTCCCTGTGGGGCATGGGCACCGATGTGGATGGCGCGCTCGCGGAGCCCAATTTCAACCAGATCCGCAACACGCCCGCGAAGATCACCACCGGCGTCGCCGAAGTCGCGACGAGCCAGTTCACGCTCTACGTCACGACGAAAGGCGTGATGTATGGCGCGGGCCTTAATTACTACGGACAGCTCGGCGATGCCCAACAGACGCCGACTCTGCCGACGCTCGCGGACGACGTGATTTCTGCCGGCACGGCGGCCGAGCACGCCAATCTTCTCGTCAAAAGCGACGGCACGCTCTGGCGGCAGAAGGGCGCGGCGGTGACTAAAGTTGCGAACGTCAGTGACGTCACGCGCGCGTGGGTCGCGAGCAACGCAGGCATCCATCTCTTCCTCAAAAGCGACGGCACGCTATGGCGCCTCGCCGCCAACGACACCGCCACGCAGCTCGCTTCCGACGTCGTCTCGGCGGGCGCGGGCATCGGCTATTACGTTTTCCTGAAAAGCAACGGCACCCTGTGGGGAAATGGAAAAACCGCCGGCAAGATCGAGTTCGGCGCCGGCACTGCCGACGTGAAAATCGCCGAGCAGGTCGTCGCCGTTTCCGCGGCGGCGAATCATCTGCTCTTCGTGCGCAGCGACGATACCTTGTGGGGCATGGGTTCGACCGCTGCCGGACTTCTTCCCGGCGCGACCGTCGCCAACGCCGTTACGGCCCCCGTGCAACTCGAGACCGGTGTGAAGGCTGCGTTCGCGAACACGGGCCAGCAGCTCATTCAGAAAACCAACAACGAACTCTGGACGCGCGGCGATGGCTGGCACAACTCCACGGGCCCGGCCGCGCTCGTCGACGCTGCGCCGACCGCATTTGCGGGCACGGGCGAGGGCACGCTTTATCTGCGATCGGATGGGGTTCTTCGTTACCGCGAAGGCGTCAACGGCACGCTCGGCAGCGCGCGCGAAGTCGCCGGCGGCGTGCTCGACGTATCCGGCTCGGCGAATGGTTGGGCCGTGTATTTGCAGACGCCCGGTCACGGCACGGCGCCGAAGATTTCCAAGCAGCCGGTGGCCGCGATCGTGGTCCCGGGAAAAGCGCACACGCTTTCTGCCACCGTAACCGGCACCCAGCCGATCGCGTATCAATGGTATAAGGACGGCCAACCCATCGCTTGGGCGCGCAATCCCACGCTCGTGCTGCCCTATTCGGTCACGGCGCAAACCGGCAGCTACCGTCTCGAAGCCGTCAACGCTGCCGGCACGGTCACCAGTTCCACGGTGAAGATCACCGTCAACGCCACGCCCACGATCAGCGCGATCGCCGTGCAGAGTATTTCCGAGGACAAATCGACGGCGGCGATTCCCTTCACGATCGCCGACGCGGAGACGTCCACCAGCAAGCTCTCGATCACCGCCAAAAGCTCCAACACCAGCGTTGTTCCCGCCGCGGGCATCGTGCTCGGTGGCTCCGGCGCGAAGCGCACCGTGAAGATCACGCCGGCGAAAAACAAACACGGCACCGCCACGATCACGCTCACGGTCACCGACGGCGTGAGCACGGCGACGCGCTCTTTCACCGTAACCGTGAAGTCGGTCAACGACACGCCGACGATCTCGAAGATCAAGACTCAGTCGGCGACTGAGGATAAGACGAAGAAAGTCACGTTCACGATTGGCGACGTCGAGACCTCCACCAAAAAGCTCAAGGTCACGGTCAAGAGTTCCAACACCAAGCTCGTGCCCAAATCCGGCCTGAAGCTCAGCGGCGCCGGCTCGAAACGCACGCTTTCGATCAAACCGGCGAAGAACAAAAACGGCACCGTCAAAATCACCGTGACGGTCAGCGATGGCAGCAAATCGAAGAAGCTGACCTTCAAAGTGAATTTCAAGGCCGTGAACGACACGCCGACGATCTCGAAGATTGCGAATCAGACGATCACCGCGAACAGCAGCACCAAGAAGCTGAAGTTCAAGGTGAGCGACGTGGAGACCTCGTCGAAGAAACTCAAAGTCACGCGCAAGAGCTCCAACAAGAAGTTGATCCCGACTTCGGGCATCAAGCTCGCCGGCACCAGCACCAACCGCACGGTGAAGATCACGCCGGCGAAAAACCAAACGGGCTCCGCGACGATCACGCTCACCGTCAGCGACGGCAAAAAGAAGAAGAGCATGAAGTTCAAAGTGAAGGTGAAGGCCGCCAGCAAGACGAAGGCCGTGGCCTCGACCGGGCCGATCATCACGCAGCAAGTGGAAGATCGCTTTGTAAAAGTCGGGGACGACCTGACGCTTGAAGTGCGCACCAGCGACTCCTCGGCGGCCGTGCAGTGGTTCCGCGACGACCAGCCCGTCGAGGGCGCGACCGCCTCGAAGCTGAAACTCTCGAAGATCAAACTCACCGACGCCGGCGGCTACGACGCCGTCCTCGCCGGCCGCAGCGGCACGACCACGAGCCGCACGGCGGAAGTCGCCGTGGTCGATCTCTCCGCCTCGGCACGTGCCGGCAGCAGTGGAAAGACGATCACGATCACGCAAAAGCTCGCAGTGGCGGGCGACGCGTCCGATCTCACGCTCGAACTCCTGTTGCCGACCGGCTGGAGCTACAACGAAGGCACCGCGCTGAAGGACGCCACGTATCCGAAATCCGGTGACAAGAAACTCCTCGCGTGGTCGTGGAAGAAGCCGCCGCAAAAACCGCTGACGCTGACTTACACGCTGCGCCTCCCCGCTGGCACGGTGCTGCCCGCGAAGCTCGAGGGCGTGCTCCGCGCCCAACAGCCCGGCGGCGAAAAACAGCTGCTGGTTGAGATCCCGCTGAAGTAAGCGCGGCGCCTCAGTCGAGCCCATGTCCGGCCCGGTTCGCGCCTGAGGGCGCACCGGGCCGCGCCATTGTTCGGACCGGGTCGAACCAAGGTGCGCACCGTGTCGAGCCTCGGTGCGAACACGGTCGAGACCCAGTGCGGACATGGTCGCGACGAGGGGCGCATACGATCGAGATCGATCACGGGAGAGGGAAATCGCGGACACGCAGCGAAACGCGTAACGCGCAGCGGAGCGTAAGCTTCCGTCATTCTGAGCGCAGTGAGGAATCCAGCTGGACTTTCGCAGCATGCAGCCGTTGCGAAGCGCACACTGGATTCTTCGCTCCGCTCAGAATGACAAAGGGAGGGATGGGGCGCGCTCTGGCGGCGGAAGGCGCAACGAAGCAAGGAGGGCGTCGCATCAGTGTGTATTCACGATTTCATTACACTCACCCTCCTGTGGAGTTGCGGGGTTTACCTGAAATCGGCCCGGCGGTTCCGCCGCGGCACGAAGAGTTTCGTTAAAAAAATCTGCCCCCCGCGCGCTCGCGCGTGCGGCAGCCGATACACGATGCACCGAAGTCGCGTCCGCGTTTCCCAAGTTCATTTGCGTGCAGGTGAATTTCCGCGGCTCCCACGCGGCTTCGGCGGGTTGGATGAAATCGCGTCTCTTCATGAAAAATTTCCTGCATCTTTGTCTCTTCGTTCTCCTGGGGGTTGTGGCGGCTGTCGGTGCGACGCCGGCATGGAAGTTCGAGATGGTCGCGGGTCTCGCCGCGGGCGATGCAGACGGCACGGGCGCCGCAGCGCAGTTCCGCAATCCGTCGGGTGCGGCCTACGATGCCGCGGGAAATCTCTACGTGGCGGACACCGACAATTACACGATCCGCAAAATCACACCGGCCGGGGTGGTGACCACGATCGCGGGCCGGCCGGGCGTGCCGGGCTCGGACGATGGTCCGGGTGATGTCGCACGCTTCACGTCGCCATGGGGTGTCGCGGTGAACAGCGCGGGCGAGGTTTTCGTCAGCGACTACTTCAGCGCCACGATTCGCAAGATCGCGCTCGACGGCACGGTGACGACGGTCGCCGGCATGGCAGACGAGTGGGATCAGGTGGACGGGCAGGGCACGGCGGCGCGTTTCACGTTGCCGACCGGTTTGACGATCGATGCCGAGGATATTCTCTACATCGCGGATGCGGCGGCGATTCGTCGCATGTCGCCCACGGGTTTGGTCACCACGGTCGCGGGCTCGGCGCTCGCGTGGGACACCGGCAGCGCGGATGGAGACGCGGCGGACGCGCGGTTCAATTTCCCGCAAGGCCTCGCGATCGCGAGCGATGGCAGTATCTATGTGGCGGATACGCAGAATGAAACGATCCGCAAAATCTCAACCTCGGGCCTGGTCACGACGGTGGCGGGCGCGGTCGACGAGCCCGGCGGCGCCGACGGAGCGGCGGCCGTGGCGCGTTTTCGGCGGCCGGCGGCGCTCGCGTTCGATGGCGCCGGCGATCTGTTGATCGCCGATTTTGGCAATCACGTGCTGCGCAAACTCGCGGGCGGCGTGGTGACGACGGTCGCGGGAAAAATGGAAACTCCTGGTGCGATCAACGGCGTGGGCGGAGCGGCGCGGTTGCGTCAGCCGACCGCACTCGCGCGGGCGGCGGACGGAAGCGTCGCAGTCGTCGAGATGGCGAACAACCAAGTGCGACGTTTCGCGGTGGGTGGTGCAGTGACGACGATCGCAGGCTCCTCGAGCATCGGCACGGTCGACGGGACCGGAGCGGCGGCCAGGTTTCACGAACCGGTGGCGGTCGCGCCGGATTACTGGGGCAATGTTTACGTCGCCGACGCCACGGCGCACGTGATCCGCAAGGTCACGCGGGAAGGCGTGGTGACGACGTTTGCCGGCACGGCCGGCGAGCCCGGCGCCGCGAACGGCACGGGTGCGAAAGCGCGTTTTCGCGAGCCGCGCGCGGTGGCGACGGACGTGGCGGGCAATGTGTATGTGGCCGACACGGGCAATCATCTCGTGCGGAAGATCTCGCGTTCTGGCGCGGTGAGCACGCTGGCGGGGAAGGGCGTCGCGGGTTTTGCAAACGGCTCGGGCGCCAGCGCGGCGTTTTCGTCGCCGAGCGCCGTCGCGGTGGATCTCGACGGAAATGTTTTTGTCGCCGACAGCGGCAACCGTCTCGTGCGCCGCATCGCGCCGGACGGAAAAGTGACGACGTGGGCGGGCCAGGAAGGCGTCGACGGTTTCGACGACGGCGCCGCCGATAAGGCGAGTTTTGGGGAGATGTATGGCATCGCGGTCGATCGCACCGGAAACGTGTTCGTGGCCGAAGACGCGGTGCTGCGGAAGATCTCGCCCAGCCGCGTGGTGAGCACAGTGACCGCCGGCGCGGATCTCTTGTGGAGTCCGCAGCAGCTTTCGGTTGGAGCAGCGGGCGATGTTTACGCGACCTCGTGGTCGAGCCACGCGATCGTGCGACTTTCTCCGGACGGAGACGCCGAGGTTGTGGGCGGCACCGAGTTTGTCGCGGGTTCGACGGATGGCGTCGGAGTAGCCGCGCAGTTCAGCGGACCAGCCGCCGCGGCCATTGATGGACAGGGCTATCTCTGGGTGGCGGACACCTACAATCGCACGCTTCGACGCGGCACGCCGGTTGCATTCACGACGATGCACGGCGAACCGCAGGGCATGATGGATCGTTCGACGTCGCTCGCGCAGAAATTCCAACTCTCGCGTCAGAGCCTCGTATCCGAAATTATCCTACGCCTCACGCGCGAGGGCTCGAGCGGATCGCTCGCGATCGATCTGTGCATCGACGTCAACGGCCGGCCGGGCGCGTCGATCGCGCGTTTCACGCAGGTGACGGCGATGAGTGCGACGCAGACGGCGGACGTCGTGTTTGCGCCGGAGGAAGAGGCGCCGTTGTTGGAGCCGGGGTCGTATTGGGTGGTGTTGCCTGGTTCGAACGAGGCCGACGAACAGTGGCAGTGGTGGTATTTGAGCGAGCTCGCGACCGGCTCCGGCGAGGGCTGGTCGGCGGACAACGCCGCGCTGCCGATCGGCGGATCGGACGATCTCTGGCAGGTGTATAACGGCTGGCCGATGATGATGAGCGTCGTCACGCCTGCGCCGGTTGAAGACGCGCCCGTCGTTGTGAAAACGGCCGCCGCGGGTCCGACGCTGGCCGGCAACAGCGCGCAATTTTCCATCGTGGCTGGCGGTGCGACCGCGATCCACTGGCAGTTCTCGCGCGATGGCGTCGAGTGGGAAGATCTCTCCGACGGCGGCCACTACTCCGGCACGTCGACTTCGACGCTGACGCTTACCGGCGTGACCACCGCGATGAACGGCTGGAAATATCGCGCGGTGCTCCTGAACTCCGGCGGCGCCGCGGCTTCCGAGCCGATGGGGCTTTCCGTGGCTCCGCCCAACACCGCGCCGACGATCGGCACGATCGCGGATCAGACGCTCGATGAAGATACGCCGAAAACCGTCTCTTTCACCGTCAGCGATGCCGAGCAGGGATCGAGTGGACTCACGATCACGCGCAGTTCGTCGAACACGACGTTGCTGCCCACGTCCGGTCTCGTGCTGGGCGGCTCGGGCTCGAAGCGCACGCTCAAGATCTCACCCGCGAAAAATCTCTCCGGCACGGCGACCGTTAAGCTTTCGGTGAGCGACGGAAAATTGACGGCGACACGAAGCTTCAAGGTCACCGTGCGCGCGGTGAACGACGCGCCGACCATCGGCGCCATCGCCAATCTGTCGTTGAAAGAAGACACGTCTTCGAAGGCGATTTCGTTTACCATCGACGATGCGGAGACAAGCGCGTCGAAACTCAAACTCACCCGCAGCTCCTCGAACACGAAACTCATTCCCACCTCGGGGATCGTGCTGGGCGGATCGGGTTCGAAGCGAACGGTCACGATCAAGCCCGCCAAGAACCAGTCGGGCAAAGCCACGATCAAGCTCATCGTGAGTGACGGGACACTCTCCGCGAGCCGGTCGTTCACCGTCACGGTCAAGGCGGTGAATGATGCTCCGACGATCAGCGCGATCGCGAATCAGACGATCAAGGAAGACAAAACGAAGACGATTTCGTTTACCATTGGCGACGCGGAGACGAGCGCATCGAAGCTCAAGCTCACGCGCAGCTCCTCGAACACGAAACTCATTCCCACCTCGGGCGTCGTGCTCGGCGGCAGCGGTTCGAAGCGCACGGTGAAGATCAAGCCCGCGAAGAACCAGACCGGCACGGCCACCATCAAGATCAAGGTGAGCGACGGCTCTCTCACCGCGACCGAGTCGTTCAAGGTCAAGGTGACCGCCGTCAACGACGCGCCCACAATCACCAAGATCGCGGATCAAACGATCACGAAGAACAGCCACACCGCGAAGCTGAAGTTCAAGATCGGCGACGTCGAAACATCGACGAAGAAACTCAAACTCACGCGCTCCTCCTCGAACACGACTCTCGTGCCGAACTCCAGGATCGTGTTGGGCGGAAGCGGCGCCAATCGCACTGTGACGGTGACCCCGGCGACGAATCGCACCGGCTCGGCGAAAATCAAGATCACGGTCAGCGACGGAAAACTCTCCGCCAGCACCACGTTCACCGTGCGTGTCGCGGTGACCGCGAAGGCGAAGTCGAGCGTGACGACCAAGTCGGCCGACGCACCGAAATCGAGCGGAACGTCCGGCAGCTCGAGCGCTTCACTCGATCGACTGGCGAAAGTCGGCGACGCCGTGACGCTCGACGCGCAGGTCGGTGGCAGCACCGCGCTCTTCCAATGGTTCCGCGACGACGCGCCGCTCGCGCGTGCGACGTCGTCGAAACTGAAACTCTCCGCGGTGAAGCTCACCGACGCAGGTGCCTACGATGCAGTCGCGGTCGAACGCTCCGGCACGAAGAACGGTCCGACGATCGAGCTGGCCGTCGTCGATGTTTCTGCGACCGCCCAGTCCGTCGGCGGCGGTGTGGTGATTATCACGCAGACTCTGCGTGTCACCGGTTCGGCCGACGAACTCGTGCAGGAACTCCTGCTGCCAGCGGGCTGGAGATACATTTCCGGCGGCATGGGCGGCGCGCGTTTGTATCCGGTTCCTGGTGACACGGGTCTGCTTGCGTGGACCTGGAGCCAGGCGCAGAAAGATCGTGCGACCTTCACCTACGTCCTGCAGGCGCCGACGGGCGCCAGCGTGCCCCCGAAACTAGAAGGCGTGCTGAGCCTGCGGCCCAATCCCAGCCTCCGCCACGTGCGGCTGGAAATTCCGATTCAGCGCTGAGCTTTCGTTCCCCCGCCGCCAGCTTTTGCGGCTGCGGCGGGGCCGAAAGGCAGCGCCGAAGCCGGTCGCGCAGGCGGTGTTTGGCTCCTTCGCGACTCGCAAAAAAGAAGGGTTGATTTTCGCCAGGCGGAGCGGCACCGTGCGCCCCCTGTTTTGGACGCTTAGCTCAGTTGGTTAGAGCACGTGCTTCACACGCACGGGGTCACTGGTTCGAGTCCAGTAGCGTCCACCATCGCTCGCCGTGAAACGGGAGTGATTGCTGCCCCGCGAGATGCGTAGCATTTACGCCCGTCGAGAAAGCTGACCGCCGACGGCGACCGATTCCCACGTGAACTGTCCCATCGCGAGCGGAAGCCACCATTTTGCGGCGCGGGCGGATCGCCCGAAATGCTCCAGAGCCTCGCCCATCCGCCGACGCTTGGCCTGCAGCACCGCGTGCGACAGCCACGCACAACCGAGCGCCACCGCGACGCGCCGGCTCCAGCTCGAGACCGGTTGTTCGGGACGAAATCGCCGCGCGATCTCCGTGAGCAATTCGTCGGCTTCACGCGACTCCGCGGGCGTGAGCGGATACCGCAGCCAGAAGTCCCGCAGGAGGATCATCTGCTCGCGCGAGACGTGGAGTCCGCAGGAGCGCTCGATCTCTTCGCGGCAGGCGAGGAGACTGCCATCGGCGTAGCGAAACTTGTTTTGTTTCGTCACCGAGTTCGGATTGTCGACGCGCCAGAGATAAAGCGGCTCCGGCACGATCGCCGACCGCGTCGCGCGCACCATGCGCAGCCACAGCTCGGTGGCCTCGCTGAGATGGTATTGCTCACGGTAGCCGCCGAGCTGGCGCACGAGCTTTGTCGAGTAGATGACCTGACCGTGCGCATTGAGCCGGTTGTAGAAGAGGAGGAAAAACGGGAGCGTCTCGCGCTGGTAACAAATGCCGCGCCAGCCCGGCTTCCGGCGATTTTGCGAATCGATGAGATCGAACGGACTGGTGACGAGCCCGACGCGCGGGTTTTCGCGCACGACCTTCATCTGTTTCTCGAGACGATGCGGCAGCGAGAGGTCGTCGGCATCCATACGCGCGATCCAGTCGGCGCGGACAAGCGAGATCGCGCGATTGAGCGTTCGCGTGACGCCCATGTTGCGCTCGTTGGGACAACTCCGGATGCGCGGATCGCGCGCGGCGTAGTCTTCGATGATCTCACGCGTGCCGTCGGTGGATCCGTCGTCGATGATGATAAATTCGAAGTCTTTCCAAGTCTGATTCAGAATGCTCTCGATCGCGGGCCGAAGATAACTGCCGGCGTTGTAGGCGGGCATGATGACAGACAAAGCCGGCGTCTTCGTGGTAAGCGAGGAGATCGGCTGTGACAGTTCTGACTCATGGAGCGGAGCGGAAGGGTTCGAGATCACGAGTGGTGAAGGAGTGTGGACGCGCCGGAAGAGGCGGACCGACGAGAGAGCACGTTGCGCAAACGCTGGCGCAGCACGTAGGCGTTGCGCCGCACGTAGCGGGTGAACGCGACTGCGACGAGTTGCCGCAGCGAGACGGGCTGTTTGCCGATGAAGCGCACGTGCTGGAGATGAGACAGGCTGTGTTCGTAGATCGCCTGGTTCTTGAAATACGCATTGCGGTAGAACCACACCTCGCGGCCCATCATCGCCGCGGTGATCGCGGCGTGGGTCCGATCGGTGTGCACCACCGAGAAACGGGCGACGTAATCCAGCAGGCGTTCCGGCTGGGTGTCCGGACCGCGCGAGATATCCATCCCCGGTAGATCAAGGGGGCGGCGGTCAAAAACCGCCTCACGGTCGCGTCGGAAAATTCCGACGGTGCCCGCGTGCGACATGAGAGCCCACGACTGGAGGTCGTTCCAGAACGCGAGATCATGCGAGAGGTAAATGTTCTTTGCCTTCAGCCCGGCGCGCGTGAGCTGGCCGTAGCTCACTTTTTCGCGGCAGAAGACCGTGTATTTGTCGTCCCACGTCTGCACGAAGCGCCGCACACGCGCGCTCTCGAGGTCGAACGATGACGGCAGAATCACGACCTGTTGCACCTGCGGTGCATACGCCTCGACGAGATCCGGCAGGGTATGGGTGCCGCGGCTGAACGCGCCCGCGCCGGTCACGAGCAGCACTTCGGCGTCGATTTTCGCGGGCGCCTCCGCCTCGCGGATTTCCTGCCACGTCAAATCCATCGAGGAGAGGAGCTGTCGCGCGCCGAGGTGGATCACGCCGTCGCCGCGATTGCCGAGATTGAGCAGCAGCGCGAGTTTGCGTCCCCGCAGCGCGGAGAGCGTTTCCATCAGCGGTTCGATCTCCGCGGCTTCGATGCGAACCGCAAACGGCTCCACGCGGGGCGCCACGCCGGTGACGGAATCGGTGCGCGGCGACGCAGGAGAGGAGCGATCAAAAGCGCCAACATTCATGATGTCGTGGTTCGGAGAGCTTCGGTGCGGAGGAGGGTCCCGTCGCGCACGCGGCGGGAGCTTCCAAGAAAAGAAAATAGGGCCCCGTGTTTCCTAAAAGGCACAATTCCCCCGGAACGCACCATTGCGTCATCGGGCGGACACTGACTCTCGTGCGCCTTTCTGCGGGAGATTTACCTAGGGAGGGCGGGGCGCTGAAAAACGTCCCAGCTTGAAACGACACCGCGATGCAATAGTTCGAACAATAATGTCGCGCTCCGACGGACCGCGCAACTCGACTCCCTTCGCGCACGCGGCACACTCGCTCTCTACCCCATGTCGAAGAAGCAAATCCTCGAACGCCTCCGCGCCGCTCGCGTTGTCGCTTTGATTCGCGCGGACAGTGCGGACAGCCTCGTCGATTGCGCCCGCGCGCTCGTCGCCGGCGGCTTGTCGTGCATCGAACTCACGATGACGACGCCCAATGCGATCGAGCTTTGCGCGCGCGTCGCCCGTGAGTTGCCCGAGGTTACGCTCGGACTCGGCACGGTGCTCGATGCCGCGACGGCGACCGAAGCGATTCGCGCCGGCGCGCGTTTCATCGTCACGCCTGCGGTGCGGCCCGAAGTGATTGCGACCTGCCGCGCGGCGGATGTCGCGGTGCTCGGCGGCGCGCTTACGCCGACCGAAGTGCACGCCACCTGGGAAATGGGCGCCGACGTCGTGAAAGTTTTCCCCGCCGAGTTCTTCGGTCCCGCTTACATCAAATCGCTGAAAGCGCCGTTCCCTGCGATCGAGCTCATGCCGACGGGCGGCGTCACGCCGGAGACGATCGGCACGTTTCTGAAAAACGGTGCCTTCGCCACCGCCGCGGGCTCGGCGCTTGTTTCGCCCGCTGCGCTGAAGGCACGCGATTGGGCGGCGATCTCGCAACGTGCGCGCGAGTTCGTCGCCGCCGCGCAAGCTGTCTGATTTTCTCCATGTCGCTTCCTCTTCGTCCCCGCGGCTCCTGCGCTTTCGAACAGATTTCCCTCGGCGAAGTGATGCTTCGCCTCGATCCCGGCGAGGGCCGCATCCGCACCGCGCGTTCGTTCACCGCTTGGGAAGGTGGCGGCGAATACAACACCTCGCGCGGTCTCAGAAAATGCTTCGGCCTGAAAACCGCCGTGTGCACCGCGCTCGTCGACAACGAGGTCGGCCACCTCATCGAGGACTTCATCATGCAGGGCGGCGTCGTCACGGATTTCATCCGCTGGCGCGACGACGACGGCATCGGTCGCACCGTGCGCAACGGACTCAACTTCACCGAGCGCGGCTTCGGGGTGCGCGGCGCGGTGGGCGTTTCGGATCGTGGTCACTCGGCCGCGTCTCAGCTCAAGCCCGGCGACTTCGATTGGGATCATCTCTTCGGAAAACTCGGCGCACGCTGGTTTCACACGGGAGGAATTTTTGCCGCGCTTTCGGAAAGCACCGCCGCGCTCGCGATCGAGGCCGTGCAGGCTGCGAAACGTCACGGCACGATTGTCTCCTACGATCTCAATTACCGTCCCTCGCTCTGGAAATCGATCGGCGGACTCGCGAAGGCGCGCGAGGTCAACCGTGAGATTGCGCGGCACGTCGACGTGATGATCGGCAACGAGGAAGATTTCACCGCGTGTCTCGGTTTCGAAGTCGAGGGCGTCGATGCCAACCTCGCGCACGTCGAGGCCGACGCCTTCAAGCGCATGATCGGCACCGCGGTGCAGGCGTATCCAAACTTCAAGGTCGCCGCCACCACGCTCCGCCGTGTGATCACCGCGACGAAGAACGACTGGAGCGCGGTCCTCTGGCACGACGGAAAATTCCACGAGAGCCGCGCGTATCCCGGACTCGAGATCCTCGACCGCATCGGCGGTGGCGACAGTTTCGCGTCGGGTCTGCAGTTCGGTTTCCTCGAGTTCGACGATGCGCAAAAAGCGGTGGACTACGGCGCGGCGCACGGCGCGCTCGCTTCGACCACGCCCGGCGACACCTCGATGGCGACGCGCAAGGAAGTGGAAAAACTCATCGCGGGCGGCAGCGCCCGGGTCGTGCGCTGATGGAGACCGACTCGGGACAGTGTGTGCACCGAGTCGGGACCGAGTGCGTCCCGACTCGAGCCCCAGTGCGGACAAGGTCGCGCCAAGGTGCGGACCGGGTCGCGACAGAGTGCGCACCACGTCGAGCGCAAGTGCGGCTTGAGTCGGGACATGGTGCGAACCGCGTCACGACCGTGTGCGGGCTGAGCCGCAATCGGAGACGGTTTTCTCCCTGTCATTCTGAGCGAAGCGAAGAATCCACTTGGAGTCTCGCTGCCGTGCCGCGCGACGAAGCGCACACTGGATTCTTCGCTTCGCTCAGAATGACACAACACGAGGCGAGCCGTCCGCACTCACGCGTGCACTCTCGCGCAGGCTGAAGCTCGCAAAATCGATTTCCCCATCATGGCTACCCCAAACACCGCAGAGACAAACCCGCTCGGGAATTTTCGTTGGTATGTGTGCGTATTGTTGTTCTTCGCGACGACGATCAACTACATCGACCGGCAGATTCTCGCGCTGCTGAAGCCGCTGCTCGATGAGGAGCTGCATTGGACGAACGAGCAGTTCGGCCTGATGAACACCGCGTTCCAGGGCGCGTATGGTCTCGGGTTGTTGTGGTTCGGCTGGTTCGTGGACCGCTTCGGTTCGAAGATCGGCTACGCGGTTTCGATCGCGGCGTGGAGCCTCGCAGCGATGGCGCACGCGATGGTGGGCAGCGTCGGTGGATTCGTGGCCGCGCGCGCGGCGCTGGGCGTGAGCGAGGGCGGAAATTTTCCCGCGGCGATCAAAGTGGTGACGCTGTGGTTCAAACCGCAGGAGCGCTCGTTCGCCACAAGCCTCTTCAACTCGGGCGCAAATGTCGGCGCGGTGGTGGCGCCGGCACTGGTGCCGGTCGTCGCGTATATGTGGGGCTGGCAGGCGGCGTTCCTGCTCGCGGGTGCGGCCGGTTTCCTCTGGTTGATTATCTGGCTGCGGAGTTATCGTGAACCGGCGGAGCCGGCGACGACCGAGCCGACGCCGACGGATGTCGCGAAGGCGCGCGTGCCGTGGAGCGCGTTGCTGCGCTATCGGCAGACGTGGTCGTTTATCGTGGCGAAGTTTCTCACCGACCCGGTGTGGTGGTTTTTTCTCATCTGGCTGCCTGACTATTTCAAACAGACGCGCGGTCTGCAGTTGAAGGAGAGCTGGGTGCATCTCGTGACGATCTATCTCATCATCACCGCGCTGAGCGTGGTGGGCGGATGGATCACGGGTTATTTCGCGAGTCGCGGCTGGTCGGTCACACGCGCGCGCAAGACCGGCATGTTTATCTTCGCGTTGTGCGTGGTGCCGATCTTTGCGGCGACGAGCGTGGGTGATTGGACGGCGGTGTTGCTCATCGCGCTGGCGGGCGCGGCGCACCAGGCGTGGTCGGCGAATCTCTACACGACCGTTTCGGACATGTTGCCGAAGCGTGCGGTCGCGTCGGTGATCGGCCTCGGCAGTTTCGCGGGCGCGACGGGCGGCATGCTGTTCCCGTATTTCACGGGCAAGCTGCTCGATGCGAGCAAGGACGCCGGCGGCATCACGGGCGGCTACACGACTTTGTTCACGATCTGCGCGTGCGCCTATTTGGTGGCGTTTGCGATCCACCATGTGCTCGCGCCGCGTTTCGAACAGATCGAGAAGGCGGACGACATTTTGAAATGAAACTCGGACTCGGACTTTACCGGCACATGCTGAACGCGGAGAACTTCGCGTTCGCGCGCCAGGCGGGCGCCACGCACATCGTGGCGCACCTCGTGGATTATTTTCGCGGTGGCAGCGGACACTCCGCGACCGACGACCAGCCGCTGGGCACGGATTGGGGCTGGGGCCTCGCGGGCGAACCGGAAAAGCTCTGGACGCTCGAAGAACTGGTCGAACTGCGCAAACAGGTGGAAGCCGCCGGCCTCGTGCTCGAAGCGATCGAGAACTTCGACCCTGCGCATTGGGGCGATGTGTTGCTCGACGGGCCGCGTCGCGCGCAGCACATCGAAAACGTGAAGACGATCGTGCGCCGCGTGGGCGAGGCGGGCATCCCGATCATGGGTTACAACTTCTCCATCGCCGGTGTCGCGGGTCGCACGAAAGGCAACTACGCGCGCGGCGGTGCAGTGTCCGTCGGCATGGAAGGTCCCTACGACCAACCGATGCCCAACGGCCTCGTGTGGAACATGGTCGTCGATCCCAGCGCGATGACGCGCGAGACCGGCGTGATTCCGTCGGCGACGCACGAACAGCTGTGGTCGCGTTTGCAGCGGTTTCTCGACGAAGTGTTGCCCGTCGCGGAAAAGGCCGGCGTGCGGCTCGCGTTGCATCCCGACGATCCGCCGACGCCGACCGTGCGTTCGCAGCCGCGGCTCGTTTACCAGCCGTCGATGTATCAGCGCGTGATCGATCTCAACCCGAGCCCGTCCAACGCGCTCGAGTTTTGCGTGGGTTCGCTCGCCGAGATGACCGAGGGCGACATCTACGACGTCGTCGATCACTACAGCCGCCAGAACCGCCTCGGCTACGTGCACCTGCGCAACGTCCGGGGCAAGGTGCCGACCTACAAGGAGACGTTTATCGACGACGGCGACGTCGATGTGCTGCGCGTGCTCGAGATTCTGAAGCGCAACAAATTCGACGGCGTGATCATCCCCGATCACGCGCCGCAGATGAGCTGCGCGGCGCCGTGGCACGCGGGCATGGCGTATGCGATGGGCTACATCCAGGCCGGCCTGAAGACGCTCGAGCGCAAGGGCTGAGCGTTTCCGCCGTAAGACGTTTCCCCTCCTGTCATTCTGAGCGAAGCGAAGAATCCAGTGCGCGCTGCGCCGCGGTATCCGGCGTCGTTTCTCCAACTGGATTCTTCGCTTCGCTCAGAATGACAATGGGGGACGGGTGACGTTTTAGCTTCGAGTGCATCGCTAACCCGCTGACCGAACGAACTCGCGCTCGGCGTTGACGCGACGCCGCCATCGGTGGCTTGCATGCGCGCGACGAAGTGGCGAGAGTCCGCGCACCCCACATGGTCAGCCCCCATTCCCCCGAACCCCTGGGTGAAACTGCGGCCTCTGCCGGCGCACCCCGGTCTCTTCACGACGTTGTCATCCGCCTCGCGGGTAATTCCCAAGACGGCATCCAAACCATCGGAGGTTTTCTCGCGCGACTCGCGGGACGCTCCGACCAGGACGTGATGACTTACATGACGATCCCGTCCACGATTTCGGGCGGGCCGTCGATCTTCCAAGTGCGCATGGGCACGGGAGACATTCTCTCCGCGGGCGATCAGGCCGACTTTCTCGTGGCGTTTTATCAGCACAGCTACGAGAGCCACATCAACTCGCTGCGCACCGGCGGCGTGCTGATCTACGACGCGGCGCACGTGACGCCGAATCCCGACGACAAACGCTTCACCGCCGTCGGCGTGCCGATCACGACCGCGACGATCGAGGCGGTTGGTGGCACGGGAAAAGATAAAGGTAAGAACATCTTCGTGCTCGGTCTGATCGCGCGGATCTTCGGTCTCGACGTCGAAAAACTCACCACGCTCATCAAGGAGCGTTTCGGCGGACGTTCCGAAGATCTCGTGCGCAACGCCATGCTCGCGTTCGACGCCGGCTACGCGTGGCCGGGCGAGAGCATCCGCGACATCTTTGTGCGCTTCGAGGATCATGCGCGTTCCAAGTCGGGACGCCCGCAGGTCACGCTCGATGGCAACACTGCGCTCACCTACGGCCTGCTCGCGGCGGGCGTGCGCTACGGCGCCGGTTATCCGATCACGCCGTGGTCCTCGATCATGGAGCTGCTCCGCACCGAGCTGCAGAAATACGGCGGCCTCTTCGTGCAGGCGGAAGACGAACTCGCCGCGGTCTCGTATGCGCTCGGTTTCTCCTACGCGGGACATCTCGCCGTCACGGGCAGTTCGGGTCCGGGCCTTTCGTTGAAAATGGAAGCGCTCGGCTGGGCGTGCATGGCGGAGATTCCACTCATCGTCATCAACGTGCAGCGCGGCGGTCCCTCGACCGGTTTGCCGACCAATGTCGAGCAGAGCGATCTCATGCAGGCGATCTACGGCAGCCACGGCGACACGCCGCGCGTGGTGCTCGCGCCGAAGAACGTCGAGGAATGCTTCTACGTCGCACTCGAAGCCGCGCGTATCGCGCGAAAATACAGCACTCAGGTCATCATCCTCACCGATCAGGCGCTCGCGACCCGCATCGAGGCGTTCGACGAACCCGATCTACCGTCGCTCATGGTCGATCCGAAACCGGACCTCTCGGAGCGCCCGGCGGATTTCAAACCGTATCCACTCAATGGTTACACGCGCCACGCGCCGCCGGGCTCGCGGATCGCCACGGGTATTTATCCGACGGTGACCGGACTCGAGCACGACGAAGCGGGCCATCCCACCGGCAGCCCTGCGCTGCACCGCAAGATGACCGCCAAGCGCCGCGAGAAACTCAAAACACTCGGCGAAGAGTTGCCCGTGCCGGAGGTCTTCGGCGATCCCGAGGGCGACGTGTTGCTCGTGGGGTGGGGCTCGACCTTCGGTCCCTCGCGCGAGGCGCTGAATCGTCTGCGCCGCGAAGGACTCAAGGCCGCGCAGGTTCATCTCATGCACCTGCATCCGCTCGCGCCCGGACTCGACGCGATCTTCGCGCGTTATCGCTCGGTGCTCGTCGTCGAGATGAACGACGAAGGTCTCTACGGCTACGGCCAGCTCGCGACGCTGCTGCGCGCGCGCTACGCGATGCCGCACATCCGCAGCATCACCAAGACCGACGGCCTCACGTTCAAGGTCGCCGAAATCATCGAAGGCGTTTCCCACCATTCCGCTTACGGCGCACTGCGTGACGTTCGTGCCTAACCCCAAAACCTTCCGCGATCATGTCTGCCGTTGATTCCACTCTTCCCACCGTCCCGACCAACGGACGCGCTCCGCTCACCAAGAAAGCACTCACCGCGGATCACCCCACGTGGTGCCCGGGCTGCGGCGATTTTGCCGTGCTCGCCTCGTTTTATCGCGCCCTCGAGAAGCTCAACCTGCCGCACGAAAACATTGTCACGATGGCGGGCATCGGCTGCTCGTCGCGCTTCCCGTATTTCGTCAACACGCACGGCGGCCACTTCATCCACGGACGCTCGCTGCCGTTCTCGGCGGCGGTGGGGCTCGGCCGCGACGGCCTGGCCGTCTTCGTGGTCGGGGGGGGGGGGGGGGGGGT
>Ga0182793_1000601_pt1 | contig 26697 bp, 23 predicted proteins | sample Passage237A_FD_130498 | JGI IMG/M metagenome (GOLD analysis project Ga0182793, IMG submission 130498) | Cellulose adapted compost microbial communities from Newby Island Compost Facility, Milpitas, CA, USA - Passage2 37A (version 2) (version 2) ... | reverse complement strand
GGGCGGTTCACCCGCCTCGCGCGCGGCGGCGCGTTTTTCCGGCCCGCGGCCCGGAGCATATCGGGGCGCGGTTCGATGTCCGCGTCGACCCGCTGCTGGTGCTGGACCGGCCCTAACGCGGGCGGTTCACCCGCCTCGCGCGCGGCGGCGCGTTTTTCCGGCCCGCGGCCCGGAGCGCATCGGGGCATGCACCGGCTTCATCCGCCGCGCCCATCCGGCGCGCTAGCATTCAGCCCCCGGCAGCCCCGTGCACATGACGATGGATGACCTGTTTGCCCAACCTGCCCGGCCGCGCGGCGATGGCGGCAGCATCCATGTCGGCATTGGCGGCTGGACCTATGCTCCCTGGCGCGGCGGGGTGTTCTACCCGGAAAAGCTGGCCCAGCGGCGCGAGCTGGAGTACGCCAGCCGCCAGCTGACCGCGATCGAGATCAACGGCACCTACTACGGCGCGCAGAAGCCGGAAACCTATGCGAGGTGGCGCGACCAGACCCCGGAAGGCTTCCTGTTCACCGCCAAGGCCCCGCGCCGGATCATGGAAAGCCGCCGGCTCGCCGCCACCGGCGCCCAGGTCGAGGACTTCATCGGCGGCATCGCCGCCCTGGGCGAGCGCCTGGGCGCGTTGCTGTGGCAGTTCGACCGCGGCCAGTCGCCGGCGCCGGCCGAGCTGCTTGCCTTCCTCGACCTGTTGCCGGCCGCCACCCCGGACGGGCGCCGCCTGCGCCACGCCCTGGAATTGCGCGACCGCGCCCTGTTCACCCCGGACCTGGTCACCCAGCTGCGCGCGCGCAATATCGCCCTGGTCCACGCAGGCTCGGACGAGCACCCCTCCTTTGCCGACCTGACCGCCGACTTCTGCTACGCCCGGCTGATGCAGGCCCGCGACGAGCTGCCCTGCGGCTACACCGATGCCGAGCTGGACGCCTGGGCCGGGCGCGCCCGCGCCTGGGCCGCCGGCCAGGACCCGCAGGACCTGCCGCAGCTGCGGTCCGCGCCGCCTGGGGTGCCGCGCCAGGTCTTCGTGTTCTTCATCGCCGCAGCCAAGCACCGCAATCCGGCCGCCGCCCAGGCCCTGCTGGCGCGGCTGTGAGCCCGTGGCGGGGCGCGAGCATGGCATGCGACCATCCGCGCCATGACCGCCGCCACCCCGCGCCAGCCTGCCAGTGCCCGCTTCGCCCTGGCCCTGCTCGCACTGTTTACCGCCATCTGGCTGGCCCTGGGCATCTGCCCGCGTTACCGCGAGGACTGGATGCTGGAAAACATCCTGGTGGTGGTCGCGGTGCCGGTGCTGGCCATCGGCTGGCGGCCCCTGCCGATGACCCGGCTCAGCTACGCCTGTCTGTTCGCCTTTGCCGTGCTGCACGAGGTCGGCGCCCACTACACCTATGCGGACGTGCCGTATGACGCCTTCTGCCGGCAATACCTAGGCTTTTCCCTGGACGCGGCACTGGGCCTGGGGCGCAATTCCTTCGACCGCCTGGTCCATTTCCTGTACGGGCTGCTGGTGACCCCGGCCTGCGTCGAGCTGCTGGACCGGGTCGCGCCGCCACGCGGGATCTGGCGCTACCTGATGCCGGTGTCCTTCATCATGGCCCACTCCATGCTGTTCGAACTGTTCGAGTGGCTGGCCGCCAGCGTATTCGGCGGCGAACTGGGCCAGGCCTACCTGGGCACCCAGGGCGATGTGTGGGACGCGCACTGGGACATGTCCCTGGCCATGCTCGGCGCCATCGCCACCGTCGCGGTCCTGGGCCTGCGCGGCTGGCTGGCGGAAAACCGCTGAATTCCTGCCGGAAAGCGCACAGCAAGGGCCGCCGGCAGCAGCGATAATGCGCCATGGCCAATCCCGATGTCCGCCGCGCCCAACTGCAGATCCACTTCTGCGTCCTGCTGTGGGGCTGCACCGCCATCCTCGGCAAGCTGATCACCCTGCCCGCCCTGCCCCTGGTCTGGTGGCGGATGCTGCTGGTGGTGGCCATGCTCCTGCTGCTGCCCGGGGTGTGGCGCGGGCTGGCACGGATGGCGCCGCGGGTGCTGCTGGCCTATGCCGGGATCGGCGCGGTGGTGGCCCTGCACTGGCTGACCTTCTACGGGGCGATCAAGCTGGCCAATGCCTCGGTGGCGGCCACCTGCATTGCCCTGGCCCCGGTGTTCACCGCGGTGATCGAACCCTGGGTGGCGCACCGCCCCTTCCGCCTGCGCGAACTGGTGCTGGGGGTGGCGGTGCTGCCGGGCGTGGCCCTGGTGGTGGGCGGCGTGCCCGACGGGATGCGCGCCGGGGTGGCGGTGGGTGCGCTGTCGGCGCTGCTGGTGGCGGTATTCGGCTCGCTCAACAAGCGCATGGTCGCCCACGGCGACCCACTGACCGTCACCGCGCTGGAACTGGGTGCCGGGGCGCTGGTGCTGTGCCTGCTGGCCCCGGTCCTGCCGGTGTTGCTGCCGGGCCTGGCCGGGCCGCTGCTGCCGCCCCCCGGCCTGCGCGACAGCGCCCTGCTGCTGGTCCTGGCCGGCGCCTGCACCCTGCTGCCCTTCGCCCTGTCACTCGCGGCCTTGCGCCATGTCAGCGCCTACAGCGTGCAGCTGGCGACCAACCTGGAGCCGGTGTACGCCATCACCCTGGCCATCGCCCTGCTGGGCGAGCAGCGCGAACTGAGCCCGCAGTTCTACCTGGGCGTGTTCCTGATCCTGGCCGCGGTCTTCCTCGAACCGATGCTGGCGCGGCGGCGGCAGCCGGCGCCGGCCGCCTGAGCGGCCGGCTCAGGCCTGTTCCACTTCCACCTGGTCGCGGCCGCCGCCCTTGGCCCGGTACAGGGCCTGGTCGGCGCGCTCCAGGGTGGCCCGGGGATCCTCGCCCGGGCGCCACTGCGCCACTCCGATGCTGGCGGTCACCACCAGCCCGCCGGCCACGGTCTGCAGGGCCTGGCGCAGGAACTCGCACTGCAGCCGCGCCTCGTCCAGGGTGGCGCCGGGCAGCAGCATGGCGAACTCCTCGCCACCCCAGCGCGCGACCATGCCGGCGGCGGCGAACTGGGCCTTGAGCAGGGCCCCGACCCCGGACAGCACCCGGTCGCCCTCGGCGTGGTCATGCAGGTCGTTGATGGTCTTGAAGTGGTCCAGGTCCATCAGCGCCAGCGACAGCGGCGCGCCGTCGCGACCGGCGCGCTCGCAGGCCATGGCCACGGCCGCGGCAAAGGCGCGGCGGTTGCCCAGACCGGTGAGCGGATCGGTGCGGGTCTGCTCGACCAGGTCCTCGTTCTGCTCGGCCAGCTGCCGCGAATACTCGGCCAGGCGCTCCTCGTACCACTGCCGCTCGCGCAGGTGCAGGTCCATCAGCCGGCCGTACTCGCGCATCTGCAGCAACAGCGAGAACTGCCGGCCCAGGGCCTGCAGAGCCCGCACCTGGTCGGGCGACAGGCGCCCGGGCTGGCTGTCGAAGGCGCACAACGTGCCCAGCGGCATGCCGCCGGCGTCGCACAGCGGCACCCCGGCGTAGAAGCGGATGCCCTCCTCGCCGGCCACCGCCGGATTGTCGCGGAAGCGCGGGTCCTGGCAGGCATCCTCCACGGTCATGACCTGGTCGGGCTGGAGGATGGCGTGGGCGCAGAAGGAGCGGTCCAGCGGGGTCTGGCTCAGCTCGAAGCCGCGCCGGGCCTTGAACCATTGCCGGTCCTGATCGACCAGGGAAATGGCCGCCAGCCGGGTCCCGCAGATCACCCGCGCCACCTCGGCCAGGTCGTCGAAGGCCTGTTCGGGCGGGGTGTCCAGCAGCCCGGTGGCGCGCAGCGCCGCCAGGCGTTGTGGTTCGTTGACCGGTTTCGGCGGCAGCGGCATCCCCTGGCTCCTGTTGGCGGCGCTACCAGTCCGTATGCCCGGGCAGCAGCCCGTGCAGTTCGGCATCGGTGAGGTTGCGCCATTGCCCGGGCTTGAGCACACCGAGCTTGATGTTGTCGATGCGGACCCGGCGCAGCTGGGTGACGCGGTAGCCGAAGGCCGCCGACATCAGCCGGATCTGCCGGTTCAGGCCCTGCTCGAGCACGATCCGGAAGCCGAACTTGGCGATCCGGCTGGTCCGGCACGGCAGGGTCATCTGGTTGTGGATGCGGACCCCGCGGGCCATGCCGCGCAGGAATTCGTCGGTCACCGGCTTGTTCACCGCCACCAGGTATTCCTTCTGGTGGCGGTTCTCCGCGCGCAGGATCTGGTTGACGATGTCGCCGTTGCTGGTCAGCAGGATCAGGCCCTCGGAATCCTTGTCCAGGCGGCCGATCGGGAAGATCCGCTGCTCGTGGCCGACAAAGTCCACGATGTTGCCCTTGACCGAACTCTCGGTGGTGCAGGTGATGCCCACCGGCTTGTTCAGGGCGATGTAGACGTGGCGGCGGCGCCCGGCCCTGGCGCTGCGCGGGCGCAACGGCTGCCCATCCACCAGCACGGTGTCGCCCTCGGCCACCATCGTGCCGATGCCGGCGCGCTCGCCGTTGACGCTGACCCGGCCGGCCGCCATCAGGCGGTCGGCCTCGCGGCGGGAGCAGTAGCCGGTCTCGGCAATGAACTTGTTTACGCGGACTGTCATCGACGCATTATCCCCGAGCCGGGGCCAGCCCGCTGGCCTTGGCCGGACGGCCGCCGCCCGGGTTCAGCCGCCGGTGCGCTTCAGGCCCGGACCGGCACGGCCAGCGGCGGCGGATCCACCACCACCTGGTCGCGCCCACTGCGCTTGGCCCGGTACATGGCGCCATCGGCACGGCGCAGCAGGCCGGCCGCGTCGCGATCGTCCACGCCCAGCGCGGTCAGTCCGATGCTGGCGGTGACCTTCAGCCCGGGCACGCCGATCCGCGAAGCCACCTGCGCCACCTCGACGCGGATGGCCTCCATCCGCTGCGCCGCCGAGGCCAGCTCCACCCCGGGCAGCATCAACAGGAACTCCTCGCCGCCCATCCGCACCACCTCGCTGCGGTTGCGCAGCGAGCCCAGCAGGACCCTGGCCACCTCCACCAGCACCCGGTCGCCGACCTCGTGCCCATGCTCATCGTTGATCTGCTTGAACAGGTCGATGTCGAGGAAGGCCACGGCCAGCGCCCCGGAATCGTCCGCCACGCGTGCTTGCGCCACCAGGCTCTCCAGGGTGCGCAGCCCGGCACGGCGGTTGGACACCCCGGTCAGGGCGTCGGTATCGGCCAGCACCTGCATCTCGTCACGCTGCCGGCGCAGCCGCCCCAGGCGCTGGTTTAGCACGTAGGCGCCCACGGTCAGGAACCAGGTGATGCAGAACTGCAGGCCCTCCATCCGGTACTCGGCCAGCCACTGGCTGCCGGAAACCTCGAGCAGGCCCATCACCATGAACGGCAGCATCGCCAACGGACCGACCACGGCCTCGCCCTGGCGCCGGGCGCGGGCGCCACGGCGGCCACGCACCACCGCCACGTACACCGCGACCACGAACACCAGGGCAATGCCGATGCTGGAGGCCACGTCGATCACACGCGCCAGCGGGGCCAGCGCCGGCTCCGGCAGCAACACGCCCAGGACCAGGGCGCCAGCGCAGAACACCACGCAAAGCAGCCGTGCCGGGCGCGCCGCGCGTGCCCAGACCCAGGGGCCACCGGCCAGGGTCCACATCGCGAACAGCAGGGCGCCCATGCCCACGCCGGAGGCGGCCAGCAGCCAGCGCGACTCGTTGTCGTCCACCGGAACCCAGGGCTGCGGATAGCCGGTCAGGCCGCTCATCACCGCCTGCCACATCACCATCAGCAGGCACAGCAGGGTAAAGCCCAGGAACAGCGGGTCGCGGCTGCCGACGAAGCCCAGCAGCGCGGTGAAGCCCATGGCGATGGCCACGGCCAGGGTGGCGACGCGGATCACCAGGCGCAGGGTGTCGTTCTGCTGGATCTGGCTGGGCGCGCCGATGCGGATGGTGGGTACCCATTCGCGCTTGACCGGGCTGCTCCAGGCCACCCTGATCGGTTCGGTGGAACCGGCATAGGGCACCAGCACCATGCCCACGCCGGCGATGAAGCGCGAGTCGCGGCTGGCCGCGTCATGCATGCGCCCGCACACGGTGCGCTCGCCCTGGGAGATCATCACCTCGCCGGAGAGCACGTTGAACACGTTCACCGCCTGCGGCACCCCGGGCCAGCCGCCCGGCGGCGGCGGGATCTCCAGCCGCTGGTCCAGGCCGGCGATGATCTCCGGCGTACAGGGGCGTTGCGGCGCCGGCTCCCAGGCCACTTCGCCGGTGAGCAGGTGGCCGCGCTCCCACAGCGGCTGCACCCCGCGGGTGAACTGCCACACCAGCAGCAGCAGGCCGAACAGGAACAGGCCGGCCAGCAACAGGGGACGGCCGGGCCTCGCACCCGGTTTCGTGCTGCCCCTGCCCCTGGTCAACTGCGCTCGCTGTCCTGGGTCCATCCTGCTCCTTCGGCCCCCACCAGGTCCCGGCGCCAGGCTCCGCCCGCGTCCGGCGAAGCCTGCCTTGCCGCCACTTTACCCCTTGTCACCAACCCGGCCACAAGCCCGGTCCGCGACGTGAATCACACTCTGCACACCCACCCTGGCCTGCTCAGGCGCGCGGGCGTGGCGGCCCCTTGCGGTGCGGCTTGCCCGGGCGCGGCCCCGGTCGCACCCCCGTGGGGCGGAAGCGGGCGCCCGGACGGGGGCCGGCATTGGCATGCGGACCCGGGGCATGGCTGCCATCCCAGCGGCTGATCAGCAGCTGCTGGCCGACCACCCAGGCCTTCTGCAGGTGATTCATCACCTCCGGCGGCATGCCCTCGGGCAGGTCGAGGATGGAATGGTCCTCGTGGATGTCGATGCGGCCGATGTAGCGCGCCTCCAGCCCGGCCTCGTTGGCGATCGCGCCGACGATGTTGCCCGGCTTGACCCCGTGCACGTGGCCGACCTCGACCCGGTAGGTCTCCATGCCCGGCTGCGGTGCTTCGCGCGGCGGCTTGGGCGCGCGCGGCGGACGCGCGGCATAGGCCTCCTCGCCCGGGCCGCGCGGGGCACGCGCCTGGCGCGGCTCGCGTTCCGGGCGCGGCGGCGGGTCGTTGGCTTCCAGCAACAGCGGGGTCTTGCCCTGGGCCAGCCTGGCCAGGGCCGCGGCCACTTCCACCGCGGTGATGCCGCGCTCGTCGGCATAGCGCTCGACCAGCTCGCGGTACGGCTCCAGCCCGCCCTCCTCCAGCACCCCGGAGATCTTGCCGAAGAAGCGCTCGACCCGGCGGTTGTTCACCGCTTCCACGGTCGGCAGGCGCATTTCCTCGATCGGCTGCCGGGTGGCGCGCTCGATCGCGCGCAGCATGCCCTTCTCGCGCGGAGTGACGAACAGGATCGCCTCGCCGCTGCGCCCGGCGCGGCCGGTGCGGCCGATGCGGTGGACGTAACTCTCGGTGTCGTAGGGGATGTCGTAGTTGAGGACGTGGCTGATCCGGTCCACGTCCAGGCCGCGCGCGGCCACGTCGGTGGCGACCAGGATGTCGAGCTTGCCGTCCTTGAGCTGCTGGATGATGCGTTCGCGCTGCTGCTGCTGCAGGTCGCCGTTGATTGCCGCGGCGGTCTGCCCGCGCGCCTGCAGCTTCTCGGCCAGTTCCTCGGTGCCGGCCTTGGTGCGTGCGAACACGATCATCGCGTCGAACGGCTCGGCCTCGATGATCCGGGTCAGCGCGTCGAGCTTGTGCATGCCGCTGACGAACCAGTAGCGCTGGCGGATGTTGGCCGAGGTGGTGGTCTTGGCCGCGATCGTGACCTCGGCCGGGTCCTTCAGGTAGGTCTGGGCGATGCGCCGGATCGGGGCCGGCATGGTCGCCGAGAACAGCGCCACCTGGCGCTGCGGCGGGGTCTTCTGCAGCACGGCCTCGACGTCGTCGATGAAGCCCATGCGCTGCATCTCGTCGGCCTCGTCCAGGACCAGGCACTTGAGCTCGGACAGGTCCAGGGTGCCGCGGTTGAGGTGGTCGATCACCCGGCCCGGGGTGCCCACGACCACGTGCACGCCGCGGCGCAGGGCCGCCAGCTGCGGGCCGTAGCCCTGGCCGCCGTAGATCGGCAGGACCTGGAAGCCGGGGATGCGGGTGGCGTAGCGCTGGAAGGCCTCGGCCACCTGGATGGCCAGCTCGCGGGTCGGGGCCAGGACCAGGACCTGCGGCTTGCCGCGGGCCGGATCCAGGTTGGCCAGCGTCGGCAGGGCGAAGGCCGCGGTCTTGCCGGTGCCGGTCTGGGCGGTGCCCAGCACGTCGCGGCCGGCCAGCAGCGCGGGGATGGTGGCGGCCTGGATCGGCGAAGGCGATTCATAGCCGACATCGGCCAGGGCGGCGAGCAACGGCTCGGGGAGGCCGAGATCGCCGAAGCGCGGCGCGGCAGGGGATTCTTGTTGGGGGGCGGACATCCGGGACTCCGGCGGCGCGCGCCGGGGATGGCGCGGCGGGGGACTGAAACAGGACGACATTGTGCGCCCTGCCGGGGTGAAAGTCCCGCCGCGCCTGAACGGAGCGGCTCCAGCCGTTCAGACGCCGCCGGGTTTCAGCCCGGGTGGCCGGCCGCCGCGCCAGGCTCCGGATGGCGGGCGCTGGCAGCGGTCGGCGCAGTCTCGGCATGGCCGGCATCGGCCTCCTCGACCTGCACCGGTGCCTCCTCCCCGCCTGCCTCGCCCAGGGCGTTGAACTCGGCCAGCGGGCTCTCGGCCGGGCAGTTGCCGTCGGGGAAGCCGAAGTCGCGGCGCAGCAGCAGTCCGCAGGCATTGAGCGCCAGCACGGTATGCGCGTCGCGGCAGCGCTGGTCGAAGGCGCGCACCCAGGCGTCGCGGCGGCGCATGAAATCGTCGCCGCACTTCTCCAGCAGGCGGATCCGGTCCAGGTCGTCCTGGGCGGCGTTGTTGCCGGCCAGGCCATAGCCCTGCAGCTCGTCCACGGTCAGCAGGCGCAGGCTGCGGTTGGGCACGGTCTTCATCACGTCGGCCAGCAGGGGCGAGGCCCCATTGCGCTCCAGGTAGGCGCGCACCGTGGCGTACACCGCCTGCAGCTCGGTATTGAGCTCCTCGCGGGTGGTGGCGGTGGAGCTGAGCCGGATGATGCGGTGGATGCCCACCCGTCCGGCCAGGACCCGGCTGTCGCCGCCGGCCAGCACGAACACGCAGGCGCTGTGGCAGACCGAGTCCTCGCGCACCCACAGGGTCCAGTGGTTGTTGCCGATCCAGTCGCCGGCGCGGATCGCGTCCTCGACCTGGCCGCCGGTGGAATCCAGGTCCAGGATCCGGTTGCCGATGCCCAGCGCGTCGGCCACCCGGGTCACGCGCTCGACCAGGGCGGTGAAGTCGCTGGCGATCTTGCCCTGGTAGCGCAGGCGCAGCACATCGCCCTCCACGCAGGCGCCGGCCTGGGCGGACAGGCTTTCGCGGGACAGGCTGGCCACCGCCTCGCCATCGCCCTGGCTGTAATCCAGGCCGCAGCTGATCCAGGCCTGGCCCGAGGCCAGCTCCAACGGCGACCAGTCGGGCGCCTTGGGCCTGGCCGGGGGGCGTTCGGGCTTGGCCGCCGGCGCCTGCGGCAGCACCGGCGCGCGGCTGACCGCGCCGCCCTCCTCGGGCGAGGCCACGGTCTGGGTCTGGGCCGGGGCCTGCACCGGCGCCGGGGCTGGCTGTTTGCACCCGGCCACGGCCAGGGCCGCCAGCAGCAACAGGGGTCGGAACCGGAACGACGTGGCGGCAAAGGTCACGGGCAGGCGCGGTGCAGCGGAAGTCCCGTCCAGTCTAGGCGTTGCCCGCGGCGGCAACGCAACCGGCGCTAAACGCGCGCCTTCAGCCGGCCAGCAGCGGCCACAGCACCAGCAGCAGGCCGGCCATCGACACCACCCAGGCCAGCGAGCGCAGGTAGCGGATGCCGGCCACGTAGAACCCGGCATGCGCGACCCGCCCCCAGAAGTACAGCTGCATGCCAAGCGCGGTGCCTTCGCCGGTGCGCCCGGCCACGACCACCGCCACGGCCGCGGCGGCCAGCAGCGGGAAGGTCTCGAGGAAATTGCGGAAGGCCCGGTCCGCACGCCCGGCCATGCCCGCGGGCGGCGCCAGCGGCTCCTCGCGGTTGCCGGCGTTCCAGGCCACGCCGCGCTGGCGGGTGACCAGCGCGGCGGCCCACAGGAGCAACGCCAGTCCAAGCACCACCGACCACGCCAGGTATTGCAGCTCCACCGCCATCGACCTGTCTCCCTGCCACTGCCACGCAGTGTAGCAACGGCCGCTACCATGGCCACGATGAGCGCCCATCCCCCGGCTCCCACGCCGCCTCCCCGCCCCACCGCGACCGGCCTGCTGCGTGAACTGCGCCAGCTGCGCCCGGCCCCGCCGCGGCGCTGGGCCTTTTCCCTGCGCGCCGCGCTGGCCATGGGCCTGCCGGTGCTGGCCGGCTGGTGGGGCGGCGACCTGGCCGCGGGAATGATGGCCACCATCGGCGGCTTCACCTCGCTCTACTGCAGTACCCGGCCCTATGCCGCGCGCGCCATCGGTCTGGCCGCCACCGCCCTGGCCTTCGCCCTGGCGGTGATGTTCGGCCTGTGGCTGGAGCATTACCCGGTGCTGGTGGTGCCGGCCCTGGCGCTGGTGGCGATGCTGGCCACCTGGACCGCCAACGCGCTGCGCCTGGGCCCGCCCGGGGCCTACCTGTTCGTGCTGGCCTGCGCCGCCGGCACCGCCCTGCCAGCCAGCCACATCCAGCCCTGGCAGGCCGGCGTGCTGGTGCTGTGCGGCGGCGCCGGGGCCTGGCTGCTGCACATGCTGGGCGCGCTGCTGCATCCGCGCGGCCCCGAGCGCCAGGCCGTGGCCATGGCCGCCCGCGCGGTGGCCGCGCACGTGGCTGCCGGTGGCCACGCCCCGGCGCCACGCCGGCACGCGGCCCAGGCCCTGCACGAAAGCTGGCAGACCCTGGTCGGCTTCCAGCCCTTCCCGGCGCGCCGTGGCGGCGAGCTGGAACGGCTGCGCGCGCTCAATCGCCAGCTGCACCTGGTCTTCGCCCAGGCCATGGACGAAACCCTGGGCCCGGAACAGCGCGCGCAGCTGCAGGGCCAGGCCAACGAACTGGCGGCCCAGGCCCAGGCCGCGGCCATCCGCCGCCCCGCGCAGCTGCCGCCGGGTCCGGTGCCGCACGGCTACCCGCGCTCCTGGACCCTGCTGCGCGAGGGCATCGCCCCAGGCTCCAACAACCTGCGCACCCTGCTGCGGGTCGGCCTGGCCACCGCCATGGCCGGGCTGGTGGCCGGCGCGCTGGAGCTGGAACGGGCCTACTGGGCCATCGCTGCGGCCCTGCTGATGCTGCACATGGGCCTGGACTGGCCGCGCACGGTGGTCCGCGCGGCCGAGCGCACCGTGGGCACCTGGTGCGGCCTGCTGCTGGCCGGCGCGGTCCTGGCCTGGCATCCGGCCGGACCGTGGCTGGCACTGGCCATCGCCGTGCTCCAGTTCACCATCGAGATGACCGTGGTCCGCAACTACGCCCTGGCGGTGGTGTTCATCACCGCCGCGGCGCTGACCATCGCCAGCGGCGGCCAGCCGGTGGCCGACATTGGCGGCATGCTCCTGGCCCGTGGCCTGGACACCCTGCTTGGCTGCGCCTGCGCCCTGCTCGCCTACCGCCTGCTGCCGCCCCGCGCCGACGCGCGCACCCTGGCCCAGGGCATGGCCCAGTGCCTGCTGGCCCTGCGCACGCCCTGCCAGGGCCTGGCCCGCGGCGAGGTCACCTCGACCACGGCCCGCGCCGCGCGCCGCGACCTGCAGCACGCCGGTTTCCTGCTCGAACAGCGGGTGGACGAGGCCATCGCCGGCAGCCGACCGGCGCGCCTGGCCGCCGAACGCTGGTGGCCGGGGGTGTCGATCTGCCAGCGCCTGGTCTACCGGGTGCTGGCCGCCTGCTGGGACCTGGAGCGCGAGCCGGGCCCGGCCGCCCATCCCGCTTTCACCGCGGAGGAAGCCGCGGCCCTGCTGCAGGCGCTGCAGGCCCAGGCGGACGCGCTCCTGGCACTGCGCCTGCCGCCGCCACTGCCGGGGGCATTGCCAGCGCTGCTGCAGGGCGACCTGCGCGACCTGGACCGGTTCCTGCGCGCGGCGCTGGCGCACGCGGACTGAGCCGGGTTCCGGGCGCGCCCCGGCCGCCGCATCCGCCGCCTCCGGATGCCCGCCTCAGCCGGCCTTGTATTCCTTTTCCTCGATGAACATCGAGCCGGCCATGCGGTTGATGTCGTTCTTCAGCCCGACCCGCTCGCCATTGGTACGCCCCACCGCGCGCGCCAGCTCGATGAAGCCGACATCGAAGTCCTGCGCCGCCTCCTTGGCCCGCAGCGCGTCCTGGATGTCCCACATGGCCTCGTTGACCTGGCGCAGGCGCTCGCGCACCGGGGCCACCTCCGGGTGCCGCTCCTCGATCCCCTGCCAGACCTGGAGCAGGCCATCCAGCTCGACCTGCACATTGGCCCGCTTGGCCGGGTCCTCGATGCGCTCGGCCTTGATCTGCAGGATGGTGATCTTGTCGACCAGTTCGCCAATGGAAACCGGTACCTGGACGGTGTTCATGGGTGGGGGACTCCTGTGTGCAGCCGCCAATGATGGACCAAGCCCGGCGCCGGTGGCAGCCGCCCGCCCCCCCCCGACCGCTCACCAGGGCCGGGATTCGAGCAGCGCCCGCTGCTGCTCCAGCTCCTCGCGCCGGCGTTCGTAGGCCTGCCGGCGCTGCTCGAACTCCAGGCGCAGGCGCTCGGCCTGTGCACCATCGGCCCGCTGGCGCAGGCGATCGGTGCGGCCACGGTCGGCCTCCATCCGCCGCTGGTTGTCCTCGATCTCGAAGCGCAGGCGGTCGCGCTCGGCCTGGCGGAAGCTTTCCTGCTGCTGGCGCCGCCACTGCGGATCGGCCTGTTGCGGCTCGCCCAGGCGGGCACGCTGGCGCAACTGGCGCTGGCGCTCCGCGGCCAGGCGCTGGCGTTCGCCAGCCTGCCGCTGCAGCGCCTCCTGCAGCGCCCGGTCCTGGTCCTGGCGGCGGCGGGCCGCATCCTGGCGCTGCTGTTCGGCCTGGCGGTAAGCCTCCAGTCCCCGCACATCCTGGCCGGCCGCCGCCCCGCCTGACCCGACCAGCAGGGCCAGCGCCAGCACCACCCCAGGCCGGCCGCAGGGAATGCACCGGTCCATTGCCACCTCCACGTCTGCCCGGTTCACTTATAGCCGCGTCCCGGCCCTGACCGGAGCCAGGCGGCTCTGCCGCTTCAGCGACGCCTCAGGCCGCTGGCGCGGACCTGAACGGTCTGCGAAGCTTTGGCTTCCGCAGTACTTCCCTCCCCCGATGTCGCTTTCCCCGTTGTTCCGCCATGCGCTGCTGGCGCTGGCCAGCCTGCTGCTTGGCGCCTGCGCCAGCGCTCCGCGACCATCCTCCCACCCCGGCCCCACGCCGGCCCTGCTCCTGATCTCGGTCGACGGCCTGCGTGCGGACGCGCTGGGCAAGGGCGACACCCCGGTGCTGGACCGTCTGGCCGCCGAAGGCGTGCGGGCCGCGGCCATGCGTCCGTCCTACCCGGTGCTGACCTTCCCCAACCACTACACCCTGGTCACCGGCCTGCGCCCGGACCGCCACGGCGTGGTCCACAACATCATGGAAGACCCCGGACTGGGCCGCTTCCTGGTGGCCGACGCCGCGGCCGGCCGGCATCCGGGCTGGTGGCAGGCCGAGCCGCTGTGGACCAGCGCCGAGCGTGCCGGCCTGGCCACGGCGGTCTGGGCCTGGCCCGGGTCCACCGCCCCGCGCGATGGCCTGCTCCCGCGCTACCTGCAGCCTTTCGACCGCTCGCCGCCGTTGCCCGAGCGGATGGAGCGCGTCGCCGCCTGGCTGGCCGGGCGCGAAGGCCCCCCGGCGCGGCTGGCCGCGGTCTACATCGAGACCGTGGACGGGGCGGGCCACAGCCACGGCCCGCACGCGGCGGCCACCGTGGAGGCGATCCGCGAGATGGACGCGGCCGTGGGCCTGCTGCTGGAGCAGCTGGAGGCGGCCGGCCTGCGCCAGAACCCCAATATCGTGGTGGTCTCCGACCACGGCATGGCCGACGTGGCCCCGGACCACTACATCGCCGTGGAGGACCTGGCCTCGCCGGAGGAAGCGCGCGTGGTCAGCATCGGCCAGGTGATCGGCCTGGCCCCCAACCCCGGCTACGAGGCCCAGGTGGAGGCACGCCTGCTGGGCCGCCATCCGCCTTACGAGTGCTGGCGCAAGCAGGACCTGCCGCCTCGCTGGGACTACGGCCGCCACCCCCGCGTGCCGCCGCTGCTGTGCCAGCTGGACGAGGGCTGGACCGCCCTGCCTGCGGCGACCAAGGCCCGCCGTGACGCCAGCGGCCGCCACGACCGCGGCGCCCACGGCTACGAGCCGGATTCACCCACCATGCAGGCCGTGTTCCTGGCCCATGGCCCGTCCTTTGCCCGCGGCCGCCAGCTGCCAGCCTTCGACAACGTGGACCTGTACCCGCTGCTGGCCCGCCTGCTGGGCCTGCAGCCGCAGCCCAACGACGGCGACCCCACGACCCTGCTGCCAGCCCTGCGCACGCCTGATAGCGCTAATCCTTGACCGGAACATGCAAGACCCGGCCGGGTTGGTGCTAGCCTGCACCCATGCCCGGCCGTGGCCGGCGCACCCCACACACTGGAGGCCGGCTGATGGATATCTGCTACCAGCGCATCGACAGTCCAGTCGGCTTGCTGACCGTGGCCGCCCACGATGTCGGACTGCACGCCATCGAGTTCCCGCATGAACGCCAGCCACGCCTACATGCAGGCTGGCGTGAAAGTCCGCATCCGCTGATCGACCTGGCCGCACGCCAGCTGCAGGAATACTTCGCCGGCACCCGCCACGGCTTCGAACTGCCGCTGGCCCCGCGCGGCACGCCGTTCCAGCTGGCGGTATGGCTGGCCCTGGCCAATATCCCCTACGGCCGCACCACCAGCTATGCCGGCCTTGCCGCCCAGCTCGACCGTCCCGGCGCCAGCCGCGCGGTCGGCGCTGCCAACGGCCGCAACCCCCTGCCCATCGTCCTGCCCTGCCACCGCGTGATTGGTGCCGATGGCTCGCTCACCGGTTTTGCCGGCGGCCTGGCGGTCAAGCGCTTCCTGCTGGAACTGGAAGGCGCGATCCTGCCACGCGACCTGGCCGAAAACCTGTTTGCCGCGCCCGCGCAAGCCGAGCTGGCCTGAGCCAGCCGCAGGCTTCAATCCGCATCGATGGCCTGGCGCAACGGCGCGAGGAAAGCACGCGCACGCGCGGCCGCTTCCTCGGCGCCGGTCGCATCGGCCATCACCGAAACCAGCGCGCTGCCGACCACCACGCCATCGGCATCGGCCGCCATCGCCCGGGCGCTGGCCGCGTCCTTGATGCCGAAGCCGGCCACCACCGGCACCCTTGCCGAGGCGCGCAGCTGGGCCAGGCGCTTGCTGGCCGCACCGGTATCCAGGCGGTCGGCGCCGGTTACGCCGGCGTAGCTGACGTAGTAGAGATAGCCCTGCGCATGCTCGCTGAGCATGGCCGCGCGCGCATCGGAGGTGGTCGGGCTGGCCAGCATCACCAGGGCCAGACCGGCCTCGTTGAACGGCCCCTTGAAGTCCTGCGCCTCTTCCGGCGGCAGGTCCACCAGCAGCACCCCGTCCACGCCCGCGGCCACGGCCTCCTCGGCAAAGCGTTTCGCGCCGCGGATCTCCACCGGATTGAGGTAGCCCATCAGCACCACCGGCGTATCCGGATCGCGCTGGCGGAACTGGCGCACGCATTCGAACACGTAGGCGATGCCGGCACCGCGGGCCAGCGCCCGCTCGGAGCTGCGCTGGATCACCGGGCCATCGGCCATCGGATCGGAAAAGGCCAGGCCCAGCTCGATCGCATCGGCCCCGGCCTCGACCAGGGCATGCATCACCGGGACCGTGGCCTCCAGCGAGGGATCGCCGGCGGTGACGAAGGGGATCAGCGCCTTGCGGCCACGGGCGGCAAGGCGGGAGAACTGGCGCTGGAAACGGCTCATCGGAAGACTCTTGGCAGGCGTGGTGGCGGTGGCGGGGTTCAGAGCGAGATGCCTTCGCGCGCGGCGATGGTGTGCACGTCCTTGTCGCCACGGCCGGACAGGTTGCACAGCACCAGCGCGTCCTTCGGCAGCTCACGCGCCAGCTTGATTGCCTGCGCCACCGCGTGGCTGGACTCCAGCGCCGGCAGGATGCCCTCGGTGCGGGTCAGGCGGTGGAAGGCTTCCAGCGCCTCCTCGTCGGTCACGCCCACGTACTCGGCGCGGCCGGTGTCCTTGAGGAAGGCGTGCTCCGGGCCCACGCCCGGATAGTCCAGGCCGGCGGAGATGGAATGGGTCTCGATGATCTGGCCATCGTCATCGCACAGCACGTAGGTGCGGTTGCCGTGCAGCACACCGACCCGGCCGGCCGACAGCGAGGCCGCGTGGCGCCCGGTGTGCACGCCGTCGCCGGCGGCCTCGGCGCCGACGATGCGCACGTCCCTGTCATTGAGGAAGGCGTGGAACAGGCCGATGGCATTGCTGCCGCCGCCGACGCAGGCGGTGATCACGTCCGGCAGACGGCCGTAGTCGGTGAGCATCTGCGCGCGCGCCTCGCGCCCGACCACGGCGTTGAAGTCACGCACCATGCGCGGATACGGGTCCGGGCCGGCGACGGTGCCGATGATGTAGAAGGTGTCCTGCACGTTGGTCACCCAGTCGCGCATGGCCTCGTTGAGCGCGTCCTTGAGCGTGGCCGAGCCGGAGGTGACCGGGACCACAGTGGCGCCCAGCAGCTTCATCCGGTAGACGTTGATCTTCTGCCGCTCGATGTCGGTGGCGCCCATGTAGACCACGCATTCCAGGCCCAGGCGGGTGGCCACGGTGGCGCTGGCCACGCCGTGCTGGCCGGCACCGGTCTCGGCGATGATCCGCTTCTTGCCCATGCGCGCGGCCAGCAGGGCCTGGCCGATGGTGTTGTTGATCTTGTGCGCGCCGGTGTGGTTGAGGTCCTCGCGCTTGAGCAGGATCTGCGCCCCGCCCACCTCCCGGCTCAGGCGCTCGGCGTGATAGATCGGGCTGGGCCGGCCGACGTAGTGCTTCAGGTCCTTCTCGAAGGCGGCCTGGAAGGCCGGGTCGGCCCTGGCCTCGTCATAGGCGGCGGCCAGTTCCTGCAGCGGGCCGATCAGGGTCTCGGCGACGAAACTGCCGCCATGGCGGCCGAAGTGGCCCTGGGCATCGGGAAAGGCGTGGAAGTCGGCGGGCGGGGCGATCGCGCTCATGGATGGAACCGGCAAGGTGCGGAAAGGCTGTCAGCTTAACGCACAGGTTCCGACCCCACATCCGAAATTATCTGGCACATATGTGATAAAAAATCACAATGTTCCGGGACCTGCCCCCGCTCAATGCCCTGCGCGCCTTCGAGGCCGCCGCCCGCCTGGGCAGCCTCAGCCGCGCTGCCGCCGAACTGCATGTTACCCACGGCGCGATCAGCCGCCATGTACGCACCCTGGAACAGGCCCTGGGCCAGCCGCTGTTCCAGCGCGAGGGCCGCGGCCTGGTCCTGACCAGCGCCGGCCTGCGCCTGCGCGAGACCGCGCAGGAGTGCTTCGCCGGCCTGCAGGCCGGCTGGACCCGCCTGCAGCGGCGCCCGCGAGATACCGCCCTGGTCCTGGGCTGCCCGGGCAGCCTGCTGGCGCGCTGGGTGATCCCGCGCCTGGAACGCCTGTACCAGGACCTGCCCGGCCTGCGCCTGCATCTGTCGGCGCAGGAGTCGGGCTTCGACCCGGCGCTGTCCGGGCTGGATGCGGCGCTGCTGCTGGGCCAGGCGCCGTGGCCGTCGGAGTGGACGGTGCGGCCGCTGGCCCCGGAGCGCATCGGTCCGGTGCTCAGCCCCGGCCATGAGGCCTTTGCCCGGCTGCGCGACGCGGGCCCGGAGGCCCTGCTGGCGGTGCCGGTGCTGCATACCACATCGCGCCCGCAGGCCTGGGACAGCTGGCTGCGCGCCCAGGGCCTGGACCCGGCGCGGCTGCGCCTGGGCACCGGCTTCGACCACCTGACCTATCTGCTGGAAGCGGCCGCGGCCGGGCTGGGCGTGGCCATCGCCCCCCAGGAACTGGTCCAGGCCGACCTGGACAGCGGCCGTCTGGTCGCGCCCTGGGGCTTTGCCTCCACCGGCGGCCAATGGGCGCTGTGCAGCCTGGCCGGCAACTGCGATCCGCGCCTCGACGCCCTCGCCGCCTGGCTGCAGGCTGCGCTGCGCGCGCCCTGAAGCCGGCGCGGCAAGGCAGGCCCGCACTTTCTAGCTGGCAAGCGCCGGCCCGGCGGGCACGCTTTGCGCCGGGCGGCGGATGTCCTGCACCACCCTGCCCCGTTCCAGCACCAGCACCCGGTCGGCACTGGCGATGGTTTCCGGGCGGTGGGCCACGATCACCCGGCCCAGCTGCAGCTGCCGCACCGCGTCGTTGACCCGGCGTTCGTTGACCACGTCCAGGTGGCTGGTGGCCTCGTCCAGGAACAGCAGCCGCGGCTGCCGGTACAGCGCCCGGGCCAGGATCAGGCGCTGCTTCTGCCCGCCGGACAGGCTGCTGCCCATGTCGCCGATCAGGCCGTGGTAGCCCATGGGCATGGCCATGATCTCCTCGTGGATCGCGGCCAGGCGCGCGGCCTGCTCGACCCGTTCCTGGTCGCACTCCGGGTCGAAGAAGCTGATGTTGTCGGCGATGCTGCCGGCAAACAGCTGGTCGTCCTGCATCACCGCGCCCATCAGCGCGCGCAGGTGGCGGGCACCGCTGCGGTGCAGGTCCTGGCCGCCAATCAGGACCCGGCCCGCGCAGGGCCGCAACAGCCCCAGCATCAGCTTGACCAGGGTGGTCTTGCCGCTGCCCGAGGCGCCGACGATGGCCACCGACTCGCCCGGCTCGATCACGAAGCTGCAATCCTCCAGGATCCAGGGCTCGCCCTCGGCGTAGCGGAAGGACAGGCCCTCGACCTGGATCCGCATCTGTGCCGGAGGTGGCGGCGCCGGCAGCGCCGGATCGTCCTCCGCTGGCGCCAGCACGATGTCGGCCAGGCGCTCGCCATGCAGGCGCAGCATGCGCAACTCCACCCACCTGTCCACCAGCGCGGCCATGCGCGTGGCGAACTGGTCCTTGTAGGCCAGGTAGGCGATCAGCATGCCCACCGAGAACAGGTTCTGCAGTGCCAGCCCGGCGCCGACCCACACCACCACCACCCGTTCCATACCGAATACCAGCTGGCTGGCGGCATTGAAGCCCAGGCCCATGCGCCCGATCCGCACCTCCTGGTTGACCGTCTCCACCATCAGGTTGGCGTAGCCGGCACGGCGCTGGGCTTCTTCGCCGGCCACCTTCAGGCTTTGGATCCCGCGCAGTGATTCCAGCAGGTGGGTCTGCTGCCGCGCCGCGGCCACCAGGCGGCGTTCGTGGCCGTCGCGGATGGGCCGGTAGGCCAGCGCGCGCAGGCCGAAGTACAGGGCCACCGCCAGCAGGGTCAGCAGGGCCAGCTTCCAGCTGTACAGCAGCATCAGCAGCAAGGTGGCCACGGCCATGCAGCCGTCGATCACCGCCTCGACGAAGCTGGTGGTCAGGGTCTGCTGGATGGCCTGCACCGAGGCCATGCGCGAGGTCACGTCGCCCAGGTGGCGTTTCTCGAAGAACTCCAGCGGCAGGCGCAGGGCGTGGGCGAACACGTTGCCGGTCCACTGCGGGCCCAGCTGCGAGGACAGGTGCAGCAGGGTCCAGCCGCGCAGCAGGCCGATGCCCACCTGCAGCAGCAGGGCCAGGCCAAAGCCCAGTGCCAGCACGTGCAGCAGGTCGCGGTCGGCCGACACCAGCACCTGGTCCACCACCCACTGCATGTAGAACGGGGCCAGGACCACGAACACCTGCAGGGCCAGGGACAGGGCCAGGACCTGCCCCAGCGCCGGCAGCAGGCCCTGCCCCGGGCCGACCAGCTGCCGCAGCGACACCGCCGCGACCGGCGGGCGGGGCTTGAACTCCACCCCGGGCACCAGCTCCAGCGCGATCCCGGTGAAATGCGCCGACACTTCCTCCATGCGGCAGCGGCGCTCGCCCAGCGCCGGGTCGAGGATCCGCAGCCGGCCACCGGCCACCGAGGCCAGCACCACGAAGTGGTTGAGGTCCCAGTGGAGGATGCAGGGCAGACGCAGGCGCGGCAGGTGTTCCAGCTCCAGCCGCAGGGGCCGTGCGGCCAGCCCCAGCTGCTGCGCGATCTGGATCAGCTGACCCAGGCGCGCGCCCCGCAGCGAAGAGGAAAACCGGCGGCGCAGCTCGGGCAGGCCCAGGTGCAGGCCGTGCGCGGAGGCGACCATGGCCAGGCAGGCCAGGCCGCATTCGGCCGCCTCGGCCTGCAGCACCACCCGGGTCATGGCCGCGTCCCGCCGCCGGCGCGGCCGCCCCTGCCGCCAGTGGTCGGCTCAGTGTTCACGCAACCGTCCCCGCAGCGAATACAGGGGCTCGAACACCCATTCGATCAGCCGCCGCCTCTCGCCCAGGATGTCCGCTTCCAGGACCATGCCCGGCTTCAACGGTTGGGGCGTGCCATAGGCCAGCACCTCCTGCCGCTCCAGGCCCACGCTGACCCGGTAATAGGGTTCGCTGCGCGCCGCGCCCGCGGCGACGGCGCCGGCACCGGCGCTGTTGAGCGCATCGCGGCTGACGCTGAGCACCCGCCCCAGCTGGTGGCCGAACTTCTGGTAGGGAAAGGCCTGGTAGCGCAGCAGCACCCGGTCGCCGGGCGCGACGAAGCCGATGGCCACGCTGGGCACCAGCAGCTCGGCCTCCAGGCGGCCGTCGCCGGGCAGCAGGGTGAACATCGGCTGCCCGGCCTGCACCGCCTGGCCAGGCTTGAACAGCTGGGTGGCGACCACGCCGTCCACCGGCGCGCGCACCACCAGTTCACCGCGCGCGCTGTTCTCCACGCCCTCCTGCTCCAGCACCGCGCGTTCGCGCAGCCAGCTCGCATGCGCCGCCTGGCGCTGCGCCGGAACCTCCTGCAGGGCCTGCCGCAGCTGCAGGATCTGCCGCCGCGCGGCCAGCGCCTGGCGTTGCAGCACCTGCACCTCGGCCTGCTGGGCCAGGGCGCTGGCCCGCTGCTGGCGCAGCTGCAGCTCACTGACATAGCCGTCCTCGCGCAGCCGCGCCAGGCGTTGCAGCAGGTCCTCGGCCAGCAGCGCCTGCTCGCGGCGGGTGCCGATCTCGCGCTCGATCTGGGCCAGCTCCGCGTGCGCGACCCGCAGCTGCCGCGCCAGCCCGGCCTCCTGCGCCTCCAGCGCCCGCTGCTGGGCGGAATGGCCTTCCTCCAGGCCCCGCACCCGGCGCTGCCGCTGCGTCTCCAGGGCCTGGGCGGTCTCGCCCGCGGCCAGGGTGGCGTGGGGAATCCGCACCACCGCCAGCACCTGGCCGGCGCGGACCCGCTCGCCCTCGCCCGCTTCCACCCGCGCAACCACGGCCGCGGCCGGGGCCAGCACGGTGGCACTGCCCTGCACCGCTACCAGCTGGCCGCTGACGTGCGAGCGCCGGGTATAGCTGCCATTGAGCAGCAGCAACAGGACCAGGAGCGCTGCGGCGAGCATCAGCACCGCCAGCAGGCGTGCACGCAGCGGCTGGCTGATGACGATGCCGCCGACGCCGGCGCCGCGCCGCGCTTCCAGCACCTCGGGACGGAACAGGCCCTCAGCCATGCCGTCCCCTCCGCCGCCGCAGTGCCGGCGCCGCCCTGCCCTGGCCCATGCAGCGCCCGCCGGCCGCCCCGGCGTACCGGCGGGCGAAGGCTGCATGGATGCGAAGTCCGGTGGACGGTCCCATGGCCGCGATCCTCGGCCAGCGGATGCCACACCGGCTGTAGGGCCAGGCTGGGGCGGGCTGTCAGAAATCCATGGCCGCGGACGTAGCCCCTTACCGCTGGCGCGGCTCCTCCAGCGCCGGCAGCGCCGGCGGCGGTTCGCGCTGGGCCATCTCTTCCTGGGGATCGACCACCGAGACCTCGCCCACCGCCACGTCCTGGTCGACGCAGACCACCTCGGTGGCCCGCCCGTACACGGACTGGTTGGTGCGCGGATGGCGCACGAAGGCGCGGGAAATGATCACCTCGCCCGGCGAGGCCGGGAAACGCGCCACGTAGGCACCGTCCTTGCGGGTGGTCACGCGCATGAACGGACGCCTGGGATTCTCCTGGCGGTACAGGGCCACGCCGCCGCCGGCGCCCACCAGCCTGCCGTGGGGGTCGGTCACCGCCGAAACCCGCTCGCAGGTCACCGCGTCCACCATCCAGGCGCGGGGCTCCTGGTGCAGGGCCAGGGCTTGCTCCACCGACAGCTCCGGCATCTCGTCCTCGTCCGCGTGATCCTGGGCCTGGGCCGGCGCCATCAGCCCCAGCAGCATCGCCGCCACCAGGCCGGCCCCCCTCCCCGCTCTTCCCGGCACATCCGGCCAGGCTACCGCCTTGATCGCCATCGACTCCCTCCGTGACGCTGCGGCGGCCCTCCGCCACCGCTGGAACCTCGTTGCCCGGCGCGCTCCGTCGCCGGGAGACCGCTCAGCCCAGGGCGGCGTCGGCGCGCCGCACCTCGCTGACGAACCGGCGCATCATGTCGCCGTCCTTGATCCCGGGCGAGACCTCGATCCCACTGGCCACGTCCACCGCCCAAGGCTGGGTGCGGACGATGGCGTCATAGACGTTGCCGGGGTGGACCCCGCCAGCCAGCACGAAGGGCCGCTGCAGGTCCCGGGGCAGCCGGCTCCAGTCGAAGGCCTGGCCGGTGCCGCCGGGACCGCCGGCGCCATGACTGTCGAACAGGATCGCCGAGGCGTGCGGCCAGCGCTGGTGCAGGGTGCGGATGTCCCAGGCCTGGCCGCCGCCCATCGGCACGGCCTTCATGTACGGCAGGCGGAAGCCGCGGCAGAACGCGTCTTCCTCCTCGCCGTGGAACTGCAGCAGGGCCGGGCGCAGCTGGCGCACGACCTCGCGCACTTCCTCGGCGGGGTTGTCGCGGAACAGGGCCACCACGCTGACCATCGGCGCCAGCGCCAGGCGCAACTGGCGGGCCTCGGCGGCAGTCACGTAGCGCTTGCTGCCATGGGCGAAGACGAAGCCGACGGCATCCACGCCCAGCTCCCCGGCCAGGCGCACGTCGCCCGGACGGGTCATCCCGCAGAACTTGATGCGGGTACGGAAGGCTGCGCGGCTCACAGGCATACCTCCTGGGGAAGCCCCCACTCGGACGGGTAGAGCGGACGCAGGAATACCAGGCCCTGGGGCGGTGCCGTGGGCCCGGCCAGGGTACGGTCGCGCCCTGCCAGGAGGCGGGCGATCCATGCCTCGTCCTGCGCGCCCGATCCTACCTCAAGCAGGGAGCCGACGATATTGCGGACCATGTGATGGAGGAAGGCATTGGCCTGGACCTCGATTTCCACGATCTCGCCTTCACGCCGCACCAGGATCTCGTGCAGGTTGCGGCGCGCATGCGGGGCCTGGCAGTGCACGGTGCGGAAAGCGCTGAAGTCGTTCTCGCCGACCAGCGCCTGGGCGGCGCGGTGCATGGCCTCCACGTCCAGCGGACGCCGCTCCCAGGCCATCAGGTTGCGGTACAGCGCCGGCCGCACCTGGCGGTTGACCAGGCGGTAGCGGTAGCGTCGGGCGCGTGCGGAGAAGCGGGCGTGGAAGTCGCCGGACACCGGCACGCACCAGCGCACGCACACCGTTGGCGGCAGGCGCCCGGTCACGCCCAGGGTCCAGGCCCGCGGGTCGCGCTCGGCAGTGCTGTCGAAGTGCACCACCTGGCACTCGGCGTGCACCCCCGCGTCGGTGCGCCCGGCGCAGCTGACGGTGATGGTCTGGTCGGCCACCGAGCTCAGGGCCTGTTCCAGCGCCGCCTGCACGGTGGGGGGGCCGGAGGGCCCCAGGCCCTGCCAACCCTGGAAGCCGCCGCCGTCGTACTCGACGCCGAGCGCGTAACGCATGTCTTGCCGCCTTTCAGGAATCAGTGGCCGCGCTCAACCGATCTCGCGCAGCAGTTGCATGGCCTCGTCGCGCGCGGCCGGGTCCAGCCCGGAGGCGACTTCCTGGAGCAGGGTGCGCGCGGTTTCCACGTCGCCCAGGTCCAGGTAGGCAATGGCCAGTTCCAGCCGTTCGCGGCCGGCTGGCGCGGGGTTCAACGGGCCCAGGCCGGGGGCCGGCGGCTCTTCGTCCACGTGCCAGGCGGGCACGCCCGCCGCGGCCGCCGCGGCCGCCGGCGCCGGCTCCACCACCTGGTAGCCGACAGTCTGCCCCGCCCCGGCCTCGTCGGCCTGCTGCACGGGCGGTTCGGCCGCCGGCGCCGCGGCAGGCACCGCCGCGGCCAGGGAGGCCGGATCCCAGCCCCCGCCGGCGCGGGCCGGGGCCACCGGGATCGGCAGCGGCTTGGGCCGCCGCGCCAGCCAGAACACCAGCGCCGCCAGCACCAGCAGGCCGAACCCGGCCCAGGCCCAGGCCGGAACCCCGCCCTGTTCCTGCGCCGCGCCGGGCGCGGACTGTTCCAGCTGCGCCAGGCGCTGCTGCGCCGCGGCCAGCTCGCTGTCCTTGAGCTCGATCAGCTTCTGCTGCTGCTGTTGCAGCTTTTCCAGTTCCTCGAGCCGGCTGCGCAGTTCCTGCACCTCAGAGTCACGGGCGGCCAGGTCTTCCTGGGCCTGGCGCAGTTGTTCGTTTGCCAGCATGTCACCCTCACCCCCGGCACCGAGTCCGGATTCTGTGGACCTGGCGCCATCGGCGGCCACGGCCGGTGCGATCTCCAGGCGCGCGTCCGCCGCGCCGCCCGCGTTCGTGTTTGCCCGTGCCTGGCGCGCGTCCGCGCCGACCGCCGGGCCTGCCGCGCCGGCGTCGGCCGGCTGCATCACCGGCCTGGAGGCCTGGCGCCACTGCGCCACCTGCTCGCGCACCAGGGCCGCCGCCGCGGCCGCGTCGTGCGCCGAGAAGTCCTGCTCCTGCGGCATGCGCAGCACCACCCCGGCACGCAGGCGGTTGATGTTGCCGTCGATGAAGGCCTCGGGATTGGCATGCAGCAGGGCCAGCATCGCCTGGTTGAGGGTGTAGCCCTGCGGCCGCATCGAGGCGGCGATGCCGGACAGGGTCTGGCCGCGCTGCACGGTGGCCAGCACTTCGCCCGGCGCGGCGTTGCGCGCCGCTGCCGGCGGCGGCACCGCGGCCGGCGCGCGTGGCGCCGGTGCGGCCTCGACCTCGGCCGTGGCCGGGGCCGGCTCCGGCGCCGCGGCCGGGGCGGCCTCGGCCGCGGCCTGCACCTCGTCCACGATCACATCCGCCGGCAGCGCCTGGACGCCCTGGATGGCCGGGGCCTCGATCGCGGCCATGGTGGTCGGTGCGGCAACCACCGCCGAGTATTCGCGCACCAGCCGGCCCTGGCCCCAGTCCACCTCGACCAGGAAGGCCAGCGCCGGCACGTCCACCGGCTCGCGGCTGGTGACCCGCACCACCGCCCGCCCCTGGGCGTCGGCGGTGATCTCGAACTGCAGGTCGCGCACCAGCCCGGCCGGCGGCTGCAGGCCGACCCGGCTGAAGGTCTCGGGCGAGGCCAGACGTGCCTGGGCCGATTCCAGCTCGCCAGGCTCGTTGGAAATGATGGGGATCTCGGCCAGCAGGGGCTGGCCGGGGCCGGACAGCACCCGGATCTGGCCCAGGCCAAGCGCCATCGCGCCGCTGCTGAGCAGCGACAGGACGATACCCAGCAACCATTGCCATGGGCGCGCGGCGCCCCGTCCCCTTTTGTCCATGGCGCGCACTATAAAGGGTCCGGCCCCCGGCGCGCACGGGCGCCAGGGCGGACGCGGCGGGCGTGGCACGCGCTGGCGCCACGCCCGGCCCTGTCCGGCTCAGCCGCCGTTGGCGACCAGTTCGGCCAGCTGCACCGCGTTGAGCGCGGCGCCCTTGCGGATGTTGTCCGAGACGATCCACAGGTTCAGGCCGCGCGGATGGGAGATGTCCTCGCGGATGCGGCCCACGTACACCGGGTCGTTGCCCGAAGCGTGGGTGACCGGGGTCGGATAGCCGCCGGCCTTGCGCTCGTCCACCACCTCCACGCCCGGCGAGCGGGCCAGCAGCTCGCGCGCCGCTTCCACGGTGATCTTCTTCTTCGTCTCGATGGCCACGGCCTCGGAGTGGCCGTAGAACACCGGCACGCGCACGGCGGTCGGGTTTACCTGGATGCTGTCGTCGCCCAGGATCTTGCGGGTCTCCCACACCAGCTTCATTTCCTCCTTGGTGAAGCCGTTGTCCAGGAAGTCGTCGATGTGCGGGATCAGGTTGAAGGCGATCTGCACCGGGAAGCGCTGCGGATCCGGATCCTGGAAGTTGAGGATGCCGGCGGTCTGCCGACCCAGCTCCTCCAGCGCCGAACGGCCGGCGCCGGACACGGACTGGTAGGTGGCCACGTTGACGCGCTCGATGCCGTACTCGCGGTGGATCGGGGCCAGGGCCACCAGCATCTGCATGGTCGAGCAGTTGGGGTTGGCGATGATTCCGCGCGGACGGTTCCTGGCCGCCTCCGGGTTGACCTCGGACACCACCAGCGGCACGTCGTCGTCGTAGCGGAAGGCCGAGGAATTGTCGATCACCACCGCGCCGGCGGCGGCGAACTTCGGCGCGTATTCCTTGGACACGCTGCCG
>Ga0182793_1000600_pt1 | contig 26722 bp, 22 predicted proteins | sample Passage237A_FD_130498 | JGI IMG/M metagenome (GOLD analysis project Ga0182793, IMG submission 130498) | Cellulose adapted compost microbial communities from Newby Island Compost Facility, Milpitas, CA, USA - Passage2 37A (version 2) (version 2) ... | reverse complement strand
GGGCCCACAACCACCACCGCCGGGCGGCTCCCCAGCGGGGGACCGTCCGGCAAATGGGCGTCAGATCCGATAGAACTCGGAGGGATGATGATAGGAGAAGGGCGAGAGCTCGCCGGGCAGCATGTTGAAGCCGCCGAGGCTGTTGGAGATGCCGAAGCCGGTGGCGCGGTAGCACACCCCGACCATGGTGGTGTTGTCGAGCGCGAGTTGATCCGCCTGTCGATAGATTTCGCGCCGCGCCACCGGATCCTTCTCCGAGATTCCGCGGGTCATCAGCTCCTCGAGCCCGGAGACTTCGAAGCCCTGGCTTCCCGAACCGACCGCGGCCCCACCGGGACGCAGATAGGTGATCGCGGTCGGATCGAGGGACTCGAGCCCGGAGCCGGTCTGGCAGATATCGCCTTCCCCGCGCTGCGCCATGCTAACTCGCGTCGGCCAGTCGGGCATAACGAGGTTCACCTTGATGCCGAACTCGCTGAGATGAGCGGCGACCATCACGGAGGTATCACGCCACATGCCGTAGGTGCTCGTGGAGAGCAGGGAGCACTCGAAGCCGTCGGGAACGCCCGCCTCCTGCATGAGCTGGCGCACGAGATCGGGGTTGTAGGACCAGTAGTTGGCCTGATCCTCGTGGTAGAAGCCGCCGTCCTTCGGCCGGGGGATGCCGGTCAGAGGCGCGCCGCGACCGTAGAAGACCGCCTGAACGATCTCCTCGCGCCGGATCGCGAAGGCGACGGCCTTGCGCAACCGAGCGTCGGAGAACGGTCCGCTGGCCCCATGGAAATACATCCACATGAAGGCGCCGCGGTTCTCCTGCATCAGCGTCACGTTCGGGGCGTCTTCGATGGTCGACATCGCGTTCCACGGCACGTAGTCGATCAGGTCGACATCGCCCGCAAGCAGGGCGGCAACCCGCAGGTTCTCGTCGGCGTAGCTGACGACGTGGACGGATTCGAAGGCCGGCTTCCCCTTGAAGTAATGGGGATTGGGCACGTAGGTGAGGCTGACGCCACGTTCAAAGGAATCGAGGATATAGGGGCCTGCGCCGATGCCCTGCTCATTCTCTTCGCTGTCCGAGTTCGCAGCGAGCACGAAGAAGGGCGGCCGCGCGAACACATGCGGCAAGGCGACGTTCAGCGGCGAAGTGGAGACCCTAACGGTCCGCTCATCGGCGATCTCGATATTGGTGATCGAGGAGTAGAGCGCGCGCTGGCTGTAGCCCAACTCGGTGCTGCCCATGCGCTCGATGCTGTAGCGCAGATCGTTGGCGGTGATCGGTTCGCCGTTGCTGAACAACAGCCCCTCACGCAGCTTGAACGTCCAGACGTCGTCCTCGCCGAGCTCCCAGCTCTCCGCGAGTTCTCCGACTAGTTCGCCTTTCGTATTGTATCGCACTAGCCGGGCATGGGCCAGCGACATGCAGAAAATCGTCGCATAGCCACCCTGACGGGCGGGCCTTAGCGAAAGGGGGTAGTCAGACAGCCCCACGCGCAAGGTGCTTCCGCCGCTCTGGGCCATGGCGAACTGGCTTGCGAACGGCAAGGTTACGCCGGCGGCGGCGGCCGACTGCAAGAACATACGTCGATTGATAATCATTGGCTCCTCCCGGGACACCTGTCCGATAGTGGCTAGCGATGACCGTCCGCAATCCTCCATGCGGGCAATCAAGGTGAGAGTAGCCCATTAACGGTAGACGAGAGTCAAGTTAATTCGGTAATTAGTATGATAGCACATCATAAATTCTTTTATTCGGATTATATGTAAATATCGAAATATTCGTAACTCAAAAACCGCATCCATAAAGACAAATTCAGTAATAGATAAATTAAAACGCACCTGCCATTGAATTTAGTCAATAAATATTCTCGGAGGAAACTTTCGAAAATGCCTTGCGTGGGCTAGCCGGATATCGTTATGAACAAGCAACCAGTGTGGAAAAGGAAAATGGGCAAAACGTCATCCACCAACGTGGAGAGGGGAGCAGAAATTCTTCTCAAGCTCGGCGAGACCGCCGAACAGGGTATGACGCTCGCCGAACTGGCGGAGCTTCTAGGCGACACCAAGCCGGCGACACACAGGGCCCTTGTCGGCCTGAGCAAGCGCGGGTTCGTACAGCAGGCCGGCCGCCGCGGCCGATACCGCCTCGGGCCGGCCATCTACGCGCTCGCGATGACTCCTTTCTCAACCCGGGCGGTGGTCGAGAAGGTGCGCCCAGCGCTGATCGAGATCAGCAGCAGGACGGGCGGAGGCACCTACCTTCTGGCGCGGGCCGGGCTCGATGCGGTCTGCATCGATGTCGAGGAAGGACAATACATCATCCCCTCCACGGTCGGTGGGATCGGAGGGCGCCAGCCGCTCGGCACGGGGGCGGGCAGCATCTGTATCCTCGGCATGATGGACGAACGGAATCGCGCTACTATCTACAGCTCGAACGAGGCGCGCATCGCTGACAAGATTACGCTCGATCGCGTGGTAGCGAGCGTCGCTTTCTTCGAGAAGAACGGCTATGCGATCAACACCCCGAACGTGCAAGCTAGCACCATCAACATCGCCGTCGCCGTTCCCACCGACAAAATTCGGATCCTCGCTGCCGTCTCGATCATCCTGCCCGACCGCACGCTCGTCGACGCGCAGAAGATCGCCGATTTGATGAGGTCGGTCGTAGATAAGCTGTAGATGGCACTGCGAGGCCGATGTGCCCTCCGCGCCCCCGCAACTGCGCGGTTGAACTCGTGACGAAGGGAAAGCCGTTCCGCGACCGCTCCTTCAGCTTCTGCCATGATATAGGTCTCCGGAACCTCGTGCGGAGACAACCCTCGCCCAATACGCCGATCCTCGAGGCGCGTAACGTGTTCTGCAAACCGACTCTGCTCGTCGAGGTCAAAGGCGAACGCAAAGCGCTTCTCCGCCAACTCGCGGGTCGCAGTTCTTACAGCATCCTCATCGGCGACCGCCACCGGCCCCAGTCTGAGGGGCTTGCTGCTGGTTGCCCTGCATCGGCCGCTATCATCTCGCGAATCCGTTTATGTGTTAGCAGCGCAAGCTAGCCAAGATTCGGCAATTTCGCCAACGCATATGGATAACCGGTCGAGCGCGATGCTCGTAGATGGGTGGAAGATAACCGCCACCACGAGATGCTGTGTTGCGATCGACACGTCGACGCCGTGCACCTCCTAGGTAATCACGATCGTGGTTCCGGTTCCGTAGTGGCGGGCGTGAAGGCAACGCCAAAAACAATGCGATTGCGTCCGCTGCAGGCCTCGCAAGTCCACGTCGATCCTTGTTTGAACTCGTGGTATAGGATGTGGATGACCTCGTGACAGCTCGGGTTCGCACATCGCACGTCGACCAGATCGAGCTGCCAGTTAGTTTTCCCAGGCCCGGCATCGGTGACTGTGTATGTTGCGCGGCAGCCAAAGCATTCGGCTGTCAATTTCTCCGTGCCTTGGGGAAACCGCTTGCGGATGGTCTGGCCACAGTTTTCGCATTCGATCTCGGCGAACGTTCCGATTGTCGAATTCCACACAGGCGATGCGAGTACATCCTCGATGAACTTCGAAACCTCCTCACATCGCTCGCGGCGCTTGGAGTGATCGATCGGCCCTGTCTGAGTCTGCTTGAGCGTTGGAACGTGGAGGAAACTGCCAAGCGCATCGTAGTGCTTCTTGAGCTGACGCAGGTTGAGCACCTTCTCGGTACCCAGTGAGTGCATCACGGACGCGGGATACCGGGTGTCTCCTCGAGACCGACCGCCAGGGAACTGTCCTTGTCGGCATTGGGGTCGATTTCAAGCAGCAACTCCATCACCTTGCGGGGCTGCCAGGTGTCATAGGCCGCGGTAGGCAATTCTGCATTGTAGGTAGCCGCGCGGTCATAAGTGAGCGCCTCCATTGCTTCCCTGAGTTCAAGCGCCGCATACTTAAGGCGCTCATCGTCGCCCGCATCCAGTTCGGTCCTTGCGCGTTTCTGGGCCGCCCGCGCATCGTTTCGGTAGGTCATCTATGCTCCGGTACTAAGTCCTGCGAGGCAAAGGCGCCAGGCGGTGCTGGGATGAGCCGACACCGCACTGCGACGCGATACTTCAGCCTAATGCAGGTCGCCTGCAAAGCCCGTGTCACCCAAAAAGAAAAGTGCCGTTTTACTCCCGCGCCTTGACCATCCGCGGCACCCTATTCCCTCCTGCCTGCTCAGAAGTGGGGGCAAAAGACAACCGCGCTTGCGTCAGAATAGATTAGTTCTGGCGACGGTGACGGCAGGGAGCGCGAACTTCAATGACCACCGGACGCGATGCCCAGCCGGCCGGCGAACTCGCGCAGGCGGTGACGAGGTTAATCCAGGAGTTCCCGATCGATAGGACTAGGATCGCAACTCCCTTGCCATCCCCTCGAGCAATTCAGCCGCGGCGACGTTCTCACCATTCAATATTAGGGTCGACACGTCCTGCAGTTCCTTTGTGAAGGCCAATCGCGCCTGCGCAGCACGAACCATGAACTCCAGTTGCCGGAGCCTGACGCCGAGTTCCAGGTTCTTGACCGAATCCGCACGCTGGATCCGTTGATTCAGAACCGTTGTGAGGTATGGTCTGAGGGACTCGGGCGAGCGATGCCCCATCATCTCGCTAGTCTTCGTTAGGATCGTTTCCACCCAGGTAGATTCGTTGCCGACGAGATAGTCTCTTTCGAACCACGCGTCCAAAAGGGCATTGATGACGTTGACAGCGAAGCTAGCGCGAAGCCTGTGGATACTAGCGCGTTTGACCCCCGCCTCCCTAAACAAGCCCCCCGTAAGCTTCGTGACAGACTCAAGGTGCAGGGGCCTGCCGGTTGTCGAAGATAGAAATACTTCCGGCGTGAGTGCGTAACCCTCCCTCGTAGCCGCCAACCGTTCGACGATCGACCGCCGCTCGTACTCGATGTAGTCCCGCGTTCTGATGAGCAATTCCGTCGGAACGCGTATGGAATGAACCCTCCCGCCCTTGCGTCGGAGTTCAAGCCTAAACGGACGGTCCTTTTCGATAATCTCAGCGAGTTCTGAGTAAGACGGTATTTGCTCGCAGCGGAGCGAATTGATCTCAAACCTTCTCGCTCCGACCTCTTGCGCCCAAGAGAGCATCAGGGAATTTCGTTCCGCATTTTGCGATCTCGAGGCGACCGAATGAATGCGGACGATTTCTTTTTCGGTGGGGGTGTGGCGCATCGGCTGCACCTCGCCATGAAGCCGCAGCGGCGTCGTCCATTTTGACGTGACCTTGCCGCCTCCTGCCTTTCCGAGAGTGCGCTTGGCGCTGATTGCGAACGACACGTCCCGCAGTTCGACGGGCAACTCTTCAGTGAGATAGATCCCCACGCGATACTTGAGCCGTCCGCTTTGCTCGGCCCAGACATAGAAATCGAATATCCGGTCAAGGGTGGCGTTGATCCGGTTGACACCCACCTTCCTGTGGCCACGCCGCAGCCGTTCCCTCCACAGGATCAGGAAATCGTCGTCTACAGTCGTCCAACTACGGCGTTGCTGGCGACAGAAGCGGAAGAACGGTCGAACGATCTTGCAATATTCGTAGGCGCTCGATTGCGACTTGCCGAACTTCACCATTAGTTCGCGCAGCCAGTCCGACACATCTTCATCGATGCCATCCGACCAAAGGAGGGTGGGAACGCCGGGCCACGACGCGCCGTTAATGAAGCAACTCGTATCGGTCAGAAGAATCCGACCACCATCTGGCGGACCGTTGTCCAATCGCAAACCCCGGAACTAGCATCCAAGAGCGTATCGGTAGCGGGTTCACAAACGTTTACGCCGCATATTGGCGGCGACTTGTCGTTCATTCCACGACCGTCGGCCCTTTTTTTGCAGCCAGCTGCCGAGTGAGCGCAGCAATCTCGGCGTCCTTTCGCTTCAGTTCGGCCGTTGCGAGTTCGAGATGTGCCTCGTTCCTATTCGCCCTGCTCTTTTGCATGAGGGCCTCAGCACGTTCTTTGTGCCATTGGGAAATCACGTACGTCATGTCGTCGCCGGCGTTCCGAGCCCCCTTTACCTTGCCTTTGGCATCGAAAACCGGGGCAACAGCAGACAGTCTTAGGAACAACGTTTGGACTTCCCGGACGTCGTCGCCGTATGTTTCGTGCACGGTCGTGAATTCATTGGGTGACTTGATCGGATAGATACCTAATTCGACGTCGTGCCAAAGCCTGGCCGCCACTAAGTTTTTTGGTACCGCCTTTCCCGGTGGAACACGTCGGTCCTTGTCCCATTGTCGTAATACCCTCAGGCGCGTCGCAATCCTTTCCGGTACGCTGTCGGCCGTGCGATCCGTCTCGGTGATGTAATCGAGAACGTTGTCCTGCATAGGTCCCTCCCACCTAGTCAGACAGTTTCGCTTCGAGGCGATGGACCAGAGAACGCACGTCGACCAGACGTGCTTCTGTCCACGCCTTGAAGACGCCTTCGAGGCCGGACAAAGGCGCGGCGGCCCGTTCGAGCTCTTCGACCTGGTCCTTAAGCACGTCTAGAGTGCGTTGCTCGGCGACTGCCCAAGGGCACCCCGAGCAAACCGTTGGACTCGCAGATGCAAAATCCGGCCCCACGACGCCCTCCGTCGTGCCTGAGTTGAGGCGGCATGCAGCCTGCGTCGCCGCCTTGGCAGTACGGGGACAAGAGCACAAAACCCAAGGTTTTGGCGTTAGGACAAGGCCCTGGCGCTGCATCACCAGTTGCAACGTCGCCGCGGCACGTTCCGGAGTCTGGAGCCGCACCCGTTTTCGCAGCATGTCAACGATCCGGCGATAGGTTTTCTGCAGCCGCTCTCCCATTGCCCCTGCCATCTTGGACTCGCCGGCCGATATCCTACGGGCCACATCCGCCATGTGCTGCCACTCCACGTCCATCCAGATGGCGGCCGCTTCGGGATCTCCGGTAACGTACGTCCTGGTCCTCTCCAAACTGAAGTGGCGGAGATGGTGGGACAAGGACTCAAGCGTCGCTCCATCGAACCGATAGAAGTAGAGCATTGCAAAGAACCTGCGAAACTGGTGAGGGTGCCAATGCCACACGTTTCCACCTTCGTCCTGGTGGGCCATGGGACGTGACACGCCATATTTCTCTGCGAAGCGGTCCAGCTTCTGGCCAAAGGAAAATGGCACCGCTTCACCATCGGCGCCGATCTTCAGGAAAAGTTTGGCCTCGCCGCTCGACGTCCTCGCGTCTTCGCTCAGGCTTGCCATGGTTCGTACGGCCCGAACAACCAGAAGTGGTATCGGAATGAATTCCTCCCGCTTCGTGGTCTTTGCGATGTAAATGCGTAGCCAAAAGCTGGACTTATCGTCCCCGTGGACGCAATCCGCTTTTAGGCTGGCGAGTTCTTCGTACCGTCGTGCCGAGAAGGCCGCGATCAGGATCCAACACGCCACGGCAATATCGTCGGTGTCGCTCTTGAGCGAGGTCGATGGGTTGAAGTCGGCAACGACCTTTGCTGCGCTTTCCAAAAGGGCAAGCACGAGCTTTGGAGGCGGAGTCGGGGTCCGAATGGTCTCCCCGCCCTTTACCGTGGCGATTCTGCTCGCCCCTAGCGGAAAAGGGTCATAGGTAATCGTCTCCGCAAATGTCAGCCTTCTCATTGCATAGAGCTGCTCGAGTGGCTGTATCAGCCTTTGCAGAGCCTGGACGGTTACAATGTCGCCAGCCTTGCGAAGTTTGATCCGGTTAGTTTTGGCGATACCTAAGTCATCGGCAAATTCATCAAGAATGCTTGCAAGGGGGCCAACTCTCTGAGCGCTGTCCGGCAAGTCACAGCTGGCCAGAACATCTCCCCTGGACACGAGTGTAGGTGAGTCCTTTAGACTTTTGCCTCTGACCGAGGCAAAAGGATCATCTCCCGTGGCGGACATGGCCCTCAAGAGTCCGAGATGTATGCGCAGTCGGCTGGAGGCCTTCAGCACGGCATCGAGTCCGAAACGACAATCCTCCACCAGTAGGTCGACATCGTACGGCTGAAGGTGAGAAAAGGAGGGTATGCCGTCGAGGGACAGCCGATGGGCGATGGCCATTATGTTGCGGACCATCGTAAAATGAACGACGCTGTCGTCCACCCTGCTTATTCTGGCGTCTCTGAGCCACCAAGCATATTCTTTCACCGTTGAATAAAGACGCGGAAATTGCGTGAGGTCACGCCCTCTGGGCATCCGGTAGCGGAAGTCTATAGTCTTCGTCCTTGAACGGTCATGCGTGTCGCACACCGTCCACCGGTCTTCTGTGTAGGACGACAACAGCCATGGCGCGGACCGGTCCAGACCGGGCGGTGTAAACGAAGCGGCTTGGGGCGCAATCGTGATCGCGAGGTCCATGGCTCAATATGGGCGTGGAGGTTGAAAACCGGGTGTGCTGGCGCGCATTTGTGCAATCGACAATGCTTCCTCCCAAATAGAAACCAGGCGCGCATCCATCGTCATCCGCTCTTCGACGACATCGGCCAGGCAAAGCCAGGGAAGCCAAACTTGCTCCCACTTTTCGATATGGTCCCGCTCCCATTCGCCTTGAACTTCCCTCAAAGAGGTCTGCCAGATCTGCAGAGCGGCGATGCTATGCGCTTCAGCTACGACCATCATGTTCGGGCAATTGTCCCAGCAATCCACGGTCGCGCAGACAGATTTTTCCTGGCCCGGGCGCCCGCGGATGTTGAGACAAAACGTGCCAAGCCCAGTCGGCGAAAGCCGGTCCAGGCGGCGGCGCAACTCCTCCGTAGAAATGCCGAGCTTGACCGCCGCTTCGGGGATAGCAGCCAGAACGACCACCTCCAATTCGGACTGTGCGCGGCGAATGTGTTCGTCGTAGATCAACCTCGTCGGCCATTTGTCCTGGTAACCGCGGGAAACGCCGACCGTGTGTTGGCCGATCGCAAGGCCAGCCTTCAGCCTGCCGTCGTTGGATAGAGCGATGGAAAGCAGAACGCTCGGTCGGACCATTGCCGGGACGAGGCGGTGTTCTCCGGCTCCCGCGAACTCCCTGGTGAACCTCTTGAAGAAGTCGGTATACCAAAAGGAAGTGACCATCTGGGGGGATGTCTTGATCCTCGTCACGAACAGGCGCTCGCGATCATCCCCGGCGCTTCTGCGGAGTTGATCACCGGCGTTTCCCAACCATTCTATTGCTTGAACCACCATGTCGGACTGTCGGAAATCGTAGACGATCGGCTTACCTTGTGCCCTGGCCTTGATTCCTGTTACTCTCATGTGTCCGGGCAGATCGCTGTCCTCCAAGCAATCCTTGTTCAGGGTCCTAGCGACCGCAATGTTGATGCCGCTTTCGCATTGGTAGAGTGCGATTATTGCTCCGATCGTCTCGGGATCGGGTCCCAGCATGCGATCCAGACGAGCGGTCCCGCCACATTCGAGGTACCGCTTCTGAAAGAACTGACCGTACACGGGGTGCGGCTTGACCGGGCAAACGCCGCCGAACACATCGAGGATTAGGCGAAGCAAATTGGCAACGCCGAGTGGCGCAAGCTTGCCCCCTACCTCCGGGAAGAAATCCCTCAGTAGTTTCCTTCGCTCTGGCTGACTTAGTTTATGATGGAAGTAAACTTCTAAGAACTCCTCCGACTTGATCGTCGACGAACGCAAGAGGACCTGCCCCTCATCGTAGTCTGTCATAGCGGACAGTATGCTCTCCACGGCCTTTCTCTCGATGGCTTTTAGCAGATTGTTGAGTGTGTTGAGCACTACCGTGGACGCATTGACGCCAAAGTGGGGGATGCCGACCTGCTCGTTCAGGAAGTTGAAGAAGCGCTCCGCATCACCGTGATCAATATCGACCGACATGGACTGGCAGGCGTCGGCAAAGATTCGTCTTGCGAAGTCCAGATAGTCTGTCTTTGGAGCTCCTAGTGGAGGCTCAACCAGGGTCGGCAGGTTTCGGGACAGAAATCGGGTGTGTTTGATACCTGGCACCCTAACTTCCGGAACAAGACCGAACACGGCGAGCGCATTGAGTGCGCGGCGAAGATTTCCGATTCTTTGGTCGACACTTGTTACCGGCAGCTCGGCCGCCCTGCCCTCGCCAATTAGATGACCGCGATACCGGTGAACGACGTTTTCCCAAGCATGACCGTCCAGTACCTTTAGTTTTGTTCGAGCCTCTGCAATGACCTTTGCTGAATCTTCCGAGGTCCTGCCCGAGATCCAGCGGAGAAACGTCACCAATTGCCCGAACTGGTCCTTCGGCGGTGCCTGCAGTGTCGACATGCACTTGGTGAAGGCACCAGCAAGCCGCCCGACAAACTGAGCAGACCATGCCTCCGACAGCTCGCTAAAATCGTAAATCCGGCCGCCTACAATGCTGACCGCCGCGTTATCGGCGATCTGGCCATCGAACTCCTGCTGTCGCTCGTGCACAATCGAGCTAAGATGCGGAAGTTTCAGCCGCATCGGAAGAAATCCGCATTCCTTCGCGACGGCCTCGAGATTGACCTTCAGCCCGCGGCGCACATCCGGAGAGACCGTCCGCAATGCGCTCCTCACTAGTTCCTGTTCGTCGCGCATAGCCTTCGGGAGATAGCAAGTCTCTCGGACACGCCTATCGAACTCATCGAACAATGCTTTGATTTCGGGGAAGCGGACGAGTGCACTACCGCCGTTAAGGCCGAAGGCCGTGAGGCAGGTGGATCGGTAGACCCGGCCATTCCGAATCTCCAATTCCCCGGCTTCCATCTTGGACGATAGCCAAGCGCGCATCCGATCAAGGTGTCGAAGGGGATTCGTCTGAACCTCGCACTCGGATTCGAAGCGCTCGAGAACCTCCTCCAGCCATTGTTTGCGTTGAGGACTCACATAGCCGAGACGGTTCGCATAGTGCTTTCGGTTCAGCCTTCCATTTCGGCCGGGCACCAACGTGCCTGATTTGACGTCGGCCTCGAGGATCTCCTGGAGCCGCTGAGCATTTTCGTTGTCTACCCCGGGTGGAATTCGATTTGGATCGGCCCGGTAGGATCCACGATATTGACTTTCAACCTCATCGAGCAGGTCGCGATAATGGCTTAGAAGCGATCGCGAAACCCCAATGAAGTCAGCGTAATATGCTCTATTGACGACGCGCCTCGTCTCGCTTCCCACTAGCTGCCCGGCAGCTGCATCGCGCGCGAGAGCCTCCTGAAGTCTCTCCCGGGCGCCGGACATTGCGCTTACACCGCGACGTCAGCGGATATTGGGCCATGGGGGTCATACCCTTCTACGGAGAAATCGGTGATCCGGTAGTCGTTGATGGAGTCCGGCTTGCGCACCAAGCGCATTGTCGGCCACGGCCTTGGTTCCCTAGACAGCTGCAGCCTGGCCTGGTCAACATGGTTCAAATATAAATGTGTATCTCCAGAGAACCAGATAAACTCTCCCACGTCGCAGCCAACTTGTTGAGCAATCATGTACTGCAGGGCCACGCAGCCAACATAGTTGAAGCTGGCACCGAGCAGAACATCGCAACTCCTCTGAAACAATATACAGCTAAGCTTATTGTCACTGCTCAAGTAATACTGATACACCATGTGACATGGCGGCAATGCCATGCTGCCGATCTCGGCAACGTTCCACCCGTGGAAGAGCATGCGGCGACTGGTTGGATTTGTCTTGAGAGTATCGATGAGAGAGGCGATCTGGTCGTGTTCTTTGCCGTCTGCGCCAAGCCAACGACGCCACTGCTTTCCGTAAACCGGTCCCAACTCTCCCCACTTCGCGGCAAACGCGTCATCTTCGACAATGCGTTGCTCGAAGTCGGCCTGCGATATCTTTTCGCCGGTCACTTTGCGATAGGAAGCCAGCGGCCAATCTGACCAAATGCGCACGTTCTCTTTGAGAAGGGACTGGATATTCGTGTCGCCCGTCAGAAACCAGAGCATCTCCTTCACGGCCGTCTTCCAATATACACGCTTCGTCGTCAGGATCGGGACCAGCCCCCCGGAGAGATCGAACCTCACTGAGGCGCCGAATATCGCTTTGGTACCGACACCAGTGCGATCGATCCGCTGGTCGCCGTGTTCGAGAATGGCGGCCATCAAGTCCAGGTATTGATACTCGGGGTGCCTCACCTGGCGGTCCTCGTCAAACTTCATGCCCAAAATTCCGCAGATAGAAGACGTTCGAACTTACGTTGTCCAGCGCCAATCGCCGGGGACTCGCGATCCTACAATAGCGATCCGGAATAGCGAATTAAGTTATGACGGCTCGTACCGCCTTGATCCCATTGCACATTTCCATGAAACGCCGCGCTATGCTGGAAAAGAACGGCACGCCGAGGAAGGTGTCGGCGGAGCGCTGATAGAGCTGGCAGCTCAGCCGGCCGTCGGCGACGTAGAACTGGAACAGGCAATGGCAGGGCGGCAGGGCCATCTCGTCCACCTCGGCCGGGTTCCAGGCCGTGACGATGTGGCGGCGCGAATCCGGCTTCGTGCGGATCGATTCGACCACATTGGCGAGCTGGTCGATATGCCGCCCGTCCGGCGCCGGCCAGCTGCGCCACTGCGAGCCGTAGACCGGCCCGAGATCGCCGTTCTCGTCGGCCCATTCGTCCCAGATCCTGACGCCCCGCTCCTGCAGCCAGCGCACATTGGTCTCGCCGCGGATGAACCACAGCAGCTCGTAGACGATGGACTTGACATGCAGCTTCTTGGTGGTGAGCAGGGGAAAGCCCTGCGAGAGATCGAAGCGCATCTGGTAGCCGAACAGGCTGCGCGTGCCGGTGCCGGTGCGGTCGGCCTTGTCGGTGCCGCGCTCGAGAATGTCGGAGAGGAGCTGGAGATAGGGCTGCATGGCGCAAGTCTAGGGCGATTCGGGCCCGGATGACGCCCCCGCGCGCGGGCTTGTCCACGGAACGCAGGGACCGGCGGGCGTGGTAAGCAAATACCGCATGCCGTCCTGACGTGACGTGGCAGCAGCGGTGCCGTAACCATGGGGCGTTCCACTCGAAGGAGGCAAGCCATGAGCCCCGTTCTCCGCCCGCTGCGCAAGCGCGAGACCATGCCGGATTTCGTCCGCGAGGCGCTGGAGGCGCGCGGCCTGCGGGCGCAATACGACGCCCGCCCGCCCTATCAGCGCAACGACTACCTGCTGTGGATCAACGGTGCCAGGCAGGAGGCGACCAAGCGCAAGCGGCTCGCCCAGATGCTGGAGGAGCTGGAGGCCGGCGGCGTCTACATGAAGATGCGCTGGAACGGCCGGCCCGGCGCCGGCTAGGGTTTCCCGGCCGCGCTCCAGCACCAGCCTTCCCGCCGGCCGCGCCACTCATGGGCCAGGCCCTCGGCGACGAGGACGGCGCCGAGGGAGCGGCCGTCGCGCTCGACGATGCGCAGCTTGCGGCCGTACTGGTCGGCGTCGCGGTCGATGCGGACCGGCGAGAATGCCCCGGCGCTGAGCAGCTCGGCCAGCCGCTGCGCCGCCTGCCGGCCCAGGGCCGCCTCGGCGGCGCATTGCGGCTCGCCGGTCTCGGGCGTGTTGATGTCGGCGATGCGGATCTTGACGCCGTCGAGCCAGAAGGTGTCGCCGTCCACCACGCAGCTGACCCGTGCCCCGCCGCCGCAGAGCCGGAAGGCGCGGGCGGGATGGGTTTCGCCCGCGACGCGCGGCGCCGGCGCGTCCAGCATCCAGGCGGCGAGGCCGGATTGCTGCAGGCCGACGGTCGCGACCGCGCCCATCCCCATGGCGAAGAGGATGGCGGGCAGCAGCGCGAGCCGTTCCAGCCAGGCGGCGCGGCGGCGCCGCCGCCCCTGTGAGCGCCAATAGGATCGATCGCGCATCTGCATGCCGCCTCCCCGGTGCGGGCGGCCAGCATGGGGACAATCCCTTAACCGGCCCTGAATTGATGGCGGGGAGTTTGCATGTGGGAGCGGGCTCGCCTATATAGGGAGGGCCCGTAAGGGCTATGGCGATAAACGGTCATTGCAATAAACCCATCGGACCCGGGGGCAGTACCCGGCGTCTCCACCATCTCCCCTCCGCGAGGAGGAGCCAATGGGGACGAAACAGGATCGACGAGGGCGTAAAGAATGTGCTTTCGCTCGGCATGGTACCGCCGATATCGGACCAAAACTTATAGTTGCCAACGACAACCATAAGGCTCCGGTCGCTCTCGCCGCTTAATGCGGTGCCAGCACTGGGAATTGAAGTCCTCCGCTCCTAGCCGGGCGTAGGCGGGGTCCGCAGGCACCTGGCAACAGAAGCCTGCACCTTCCTCCCCCCAATCGCGGTCGCCTTTGTCCTTGAAATCTCGTGGAACGTAGGGCTGATATGAGCCGTTCGGGATTCTGTCCCGCCGAGACGAGGAGCACACGCCATCATGGCCGAAGATCATCTGCGATACGACATTCTCGCCCAGGAAGCCCTGCGCGGCGTCGTGCGCAAGGTTCTGGCCGAGGTCTCGCGCACCGGCCTGCCGGGTGAGCACCATTTCTTCATCTCCTTTTCGACCCGCGCCCCGGGCGTGCGCATCAGCGAGAAGCTGCTGGGCCAGTACGACAAGGAAATGACCATCGTCATCCAGAACCAGTTCTGGGACCTCAAGGTGACCGACAGCGCCTTCGAGGTCGGCCTGAGCTTCGACGGTCAGCCCGAGACGCTGGTCATCCCCTTCTCGGCCATCAAGGGCTTCTTCGACCCCTCGGTGCAGTTCGGCCTGCAATTCGACCCGGCCACCGCCCCCGCCGACGACGGGCGCGAGGAGAGCCAGGCCGACGCCGCCGCCGAGGCGGTGGCGGAGGAGGACGGCGCGCCCGCCGAAAAGAGCGGCGAAAAGGTCGTCAGCCTCGACGCCTTCCGCAAGAAGCCCTGAGCGAACGCCCCGGGAGCATGGACAAGCGCTCCTTCTCCATCGCCGGACACCGCACCTCCATCGCGCTCGAACCCGAGTTCTGGCGCGGCCTCGAAGCCATGGCCCAGGCGCGGCGGATGAGCCTCGCCGGGCTGGTGCGCGAGATCGACGAGACGCGGCAATCCCCCAACCTCTCCTCCGCGGTGCGGCTGGCGGTGTTGGCATGGTATCGGGACGGAGGGGCACCGGACTAGCGGCCCGGCAGCAGGTCGAGGGGCTGGTTGACGGGGTTGCCGAAGGGCTGGTTGACGCCGGGCTGGAAGCCGAGATTGAGGGGCTGGCTGACCGGCTGGTCCGGCGAGGGCGCGGTACCGGCATCGGGGGCCTGCTGCTGGCGGGCCGCGTCCTCGGCGGCCTGGCGCGCGGCTTCCTCGGCGGCGCGGCGGGCGGCTTCCTCGGCGGCCTGGCGGCGCTGTTCCTCGATCAGGCGGTTGCGCTCCTCGGCGGCGGCGCGCTGGCGCGCCTCGTCCTCCAGCCGCAGGATCTCCAGCCGCTCCACTTCCAGTTCGTTGGCGCGCACCTGCACGGCCGCGACCATCTCGGAAAGGTCGAAGGTGACCTGCGGCTGCAGCAGCGTGCCGGCGATGCGCGCCACGATGCGGGCCGTATCCGGCTCGATCAGCCCGCCGGCATCGGCGAAGCCGAGCGGCGTCATCACGAAGCTGCCGTTGAGGCCCAGCCGCGCCAGCGCCAGATCGAGGCTGCCGGCGAGACGCCCGCCCCGGCCCTCGACGATGAGATTGGCCAGCCGCGCGGTGCCCCCGGCGATGGTGAAGGCGCCCCGCGCCTCCTCGGCCTCGAACGCCCCCTGCCCCAGCGCCAGCCCGATCAGCGTCTCCAGCGTATCCGCCTCCATGTCCAGCACGTCGTCGAGCCCGGCCACGGAGGGATAGACGCCGGCGCTGAGCCCGGCGGCGCGGAAGCCGGCGACGGAAAAATTCCCCTCCCCGGTCATGGCGCGCATGGCATCGGCCAGGCTCGCCCCGGTGCCCTCGAATTGCAGCCCGCCGCCGAGGCGGCCGGACAGCGCGGCCGACAGCGCCGGCGGCAATACCGCCTCCAGATCGACATCGGTGACCGTGACGCGGCCGGACAGCGTGCGCTCGTCGAGCGCGCCGGCGCAGCACTGGCCGATGTCGAGCGCCAGCCGGCCGCCGCCGATCTCCGTGGCAAAGCGCTCGAGCCCCACCGATTGCGGGTTCCAGGCGAAGGCGAGCGCGGTGGCGCCGCCGATCGCCTCGCCGCCCAGCCGCAGCGCCTCGGCATCGAGCACGATGCTGCCGCGCGAGGGGCGGGGCTCGCCGGTGACGGCGAGCGGGCCTTCCGGCCAGGCGCCCGGCTCGGCGCCGACCAGGGCGGCGGGACCGAAAAGCGCGGCGGCCAGCCCTTCCACGTCCAGCGCATCCACCGTGATGCTGCCCTCGAAGGTCGGCAGCTGGCCGACCCGCTGCATGGACACGCTGCCGCCGAAGCCGGCCTCGCCGGCCACCCCGGCAATGCCGGTGAGGGCCAGGATGCGGCTGCCCTCGAAGCGCATGGCCGCGCTCGCCTCGACGGCGCCGAGGCCGGCGCCCCGCGCCCCGGCCAGGGCGGCGAGGCCGCTGGCATCGTCCATGCGCAATTCGAGTGTGCCGGCGCCGTGCAGTTCGCCGGTGTCGGCCAGATCGACGCCGCCGAAATAGCCGATGCTCTCCCCGCCGCTGCCGAGGCTGACGCGGCCGTCGAAGCCGGTCGCCGGATTGCCCTCGAAGAACAGGCTGGCCAGCAGCGGCTCGGCGCCCGAGAACAGCGCCACCGGCCCGAGCCCGAGCTGCCCGGCCAGGGCCGGGCCGTCCTCGCCCTCCAGCGAAGCGACGAGCCGCAGATCGGCCCCGGCCAGCCGCGTCAGCCCCTCGGCCATCTCGGCGCGGAAATCGAGCTCGCCCGCCCCCAGCCGGCCGCCGAGGGTGAGCACCTGCCCGCTGCCGCCATCGGCATCGGTGAGGATGAACTGGAGATCGGCCGGCCAGGAGCCGGCAAGGCCCTGCTGCCAGCCGAAGGGCACGCCGGCCAGCTCGTAGAGCACGTCGAGGCCCTCGGCATCGGCCGAGGCCCCCGCCAGCTGCCCCGAGCCGGTGAGACGCGGCTCGCCCAGCGAGCCGGAGAGCCGCAGGCTGCTGCCGAAGGAGAGGCCGCCCCAATCGCCGGCGGCGAAGCGCGACAGGCGCAGCGCGGTGGGCGACCACTGGCCCTCGGCCACCAGATCGGTGGCGACGAGGCCCATGAGGTCGACGGTCTGCGCGGTGACCGAGAAGCTGCCATCGGGAAAGCTGACGCCGAAGCTGGGCTCGGCGGCGATGTCGGGCAGCAGCGCCTGGAGGGCGGCGCTGTGCATGGGATCGAGATCGTCGAAATGCCCCACCACGTCGAGGCGGGGCTCGTCGCCGAAGCCGATCCGCAGCTCCACCCCGTGCACCTGGCGGCCCAGGGTGAGGCGGGCATTGCTGAGCCCCAGGGCATCGCCGGCCAGCATCACCCGGCCTTCGAGCCCGCCGGGCATGTTGAACAGCGGATTGTCCTCGCGCGGGCGGCGCCACAGCTGCGACAGGGCGTCGAGCCGCTGGCTGGTCACCGCCAGATCGCCGCGGAAGCCGATGCGGCCGCCGGCGCCGGTGACCGTGCCGGACAGGCGCAGCTCGGTGTCGCCGGGCATCTCGGCCACGGCCTGCTCGATCCGCCAGTCGGTGCCGTCGGTGGTGGCGTCGAGGCGCAGGTCGCGCAGCGAGAAGCCGCGCAGGCCCACCTCGGCCAGGTCGATGCCGATGCGTCCGGGGATGGGCGGCAGCGGCGGCGCCGGGAGCTCGGAGAAGAGGCGCACCAGCTCGTAGGGCAGCTCGCTGGGCACCTCGGCGGCGTCGCGCGGGGGCAGCGAGAACACCCCGCCCGACACCACCGCGTCGAAGCTGCGGCGCGCCCCGAGCTGGATGCTGGCCGCGCCGGTGAGCCGCATGCCGGCCCGGTTCTCGTCCGGATGCAGCGTATAGCCGCTGACCACCCCGCGGTCGGTGGTGGCCGAGACGGCGCCCTCGAACAGCAGGTCGCCGCGGATGTCGTCGGCGCGCTCGGCCCCGGGCGGGGCCTGGCGATAGACCAGCGTGCCCTCGAAGCGCGGGGCGAGGCCGGCGGTCATCAGCCCCTCGATGGCGGTGGAATAGGCGCCGCCCGCCTCGCGCAGGAAGCCGGTGATGCGGTTGTTGCCGGTGGCGTCGAGCGTGCCGGTGTTGAAGCGGAGATCGTAGCGCCGGCCGCCATAGCTGGCGGCGCCCTGGAACTGGAAGGGGCCGGCGAAGCTCGACAGGCGCAGGTCGCCGTCGAGATCGGTGGCGGCGTAGCTCTCCCCGGAGCGCCGGTCGGCGAGCAGGACGGAGCCGTCGACGATGCGGGCATGGCCGAGCGCCACCCCGCCGCCGGCCCCGGCGATCTCGACATCGGAGCCGAACAGCCCGTTCTCGTCCACCGTGAGGTTGACCACCGGCTCGCGCAGCACCAGCGCGGTGATGCTGTAGTTGTCGCGCAGGAAATCCATGAGCGCGAACTCGGCCTCCACCCCGGCGACGGTGGCCGCCGGGGCCTCCTCGCGGCCGACCACCACGTCGGTGAAGCGGAGCCGGGGCTGCGGCAGCAGGCTGAACTCGATGTCGCCATGGATGATGACGCGGGCGCCGAGCACGCCGCTGGCCAGCGCCTCCATCCGCTCGCGGTAGTCCGACCACTGGATGAAGCGGGGCGCGATGAAGGCGCCCGCCAGCACGACGATGGCCAGGATGCCGACGACGATATAGATGCGATTGAGCACTGGTCCGTTCTGCCCGGCTGAAACCTGCGGCGAGTGTAGGCACTTGCCATGACTTCGCAAGCTGCCACACGGCAATATAACCAGCCGAAGCCGACCAGGATGTGGCCGGCGAAACGCAAGCGGCCGGGCGCGAGGCCCGGCCGCCGTCAGGGCAGAGACGCCGGCGGATCAGAGCGCGCCGATGGACCAGAAGAAGGTCTCGCCCGAGGAGTCGTCCACCCCGTCATTGTCGGTGATGACGTAGCCGGTGCCCTCGGCATCGACGGCGAAGCTCTCGACCTTGTCGAGGACATAGCCGTTGTTGGCGGCGATGTCGGGGATGAAGTCGCGGACCGGCTCCTTGCTGACCACCGGCAAGTCGCCGCCGAGCTCGGCCGGAACCAGCTCGGCCAGCGGCACGCGGTAGAGCGCCTTGAGCCGGGCGTTTTCGCCGATCTGGTTGTCGCGTTCGACGACATAGGCGAAATCGCCGTGGATGGTGATCTCGGACAGGCCGATCCAGGCGCCGTCCGCCGGGGTTTCGAGCGGATAGGCCACCGCGCCCCAGGTGCCGGAGGCGGGCTTGTAGGCCAGCAGCTTCACCTGCCCGGCCGGATCGTCGCCCCATTCGCGCTGGATGGCGACCCACAGCGTCTCGTCCTCGCCCTCGCCGGTGCGGGCGATGCCTTCGGCGCCGAAGCGCTTCTCGCCGGCCAGCAGCGCGGCCGGGAACGGCACCTCGGCGCTGATCTCGCCATCGGCGCCGACGCGGTAGAGCGCGTGCGGCACCAGCTTGGCGCTGTCGCCCTCCGAGGCCAGCCAGAACCCGCCTTCCCCGTCGAGCGCGATGCCTTCGAGGTCGAGCTTCTGGGCGGCGTCGCCGCCGCGGGTGACGATGGTCTTGGCGGTGATGCGGGCCGGGGTGACGGTGGCGTCGATGGTGTAGATGGCCGGCTCGGCGCCGAGCACGCTGTCGCTGACCGCATAGAGGATGCCGGGCTGTTCGGCATCGGCCACGGCGCCGGAGATGGCGGCCCAGCCGATCGGGCGGCCGTCCGCGTCGCGATCGGAGACGAGCTGCGGATAGGCGGGCTCGCCTTCGGCCAGCGCGTAGACCATGACATGGGCGCCGATGCCGCCGTCCGCGCGCAGGTCCACCTCGTTGGCGGTGGCCAGCAGGTTGCGCGAGGGGATGGCGACGAGGCCCTCCGGCGAGATGCCCGAGGGCAGCGCCTGGACGAATTCCGGCTCGGCGCCGGTATCCCTGTAGACGGCGATCAGCGAGGAGCGCTCCTCGGCGACGAAGATGTAGCGGGTGTCGCCGAAGGTGGCCACTTCCAGGCCCTCGGGCTCGACGCCCTTGGAATTGCGGTGGTCGGGATAGTGGCCGAGCCGGGCGGCCTCGTGGTCGAGGGCGTTGCCGGCCTCGAACAGCAGCTCGCCGGTCCTGGAGAAGATGGAGAAGCCCCGCGCGCCGCCGTTCCAGTCGCCCTCATTGGCGACGACGAGGCGCTCGTCGTCCAGCCACTTGACCGAATCCGGCTCGCGCAGGCGGTCTTGCTGGGTGCCGGTGAAGCGCAGCGCGCCGTCGCGCTCGGTGTCCACATCGGTGACGGTGGCGGCGCCGGCCGGGAAATGGCCGGTGACCGCGCCCGTGCGGCCGTCGACGATGACGATGTGGTTGTTCTCCTGCAGCGTCACCGCGATCTCGTCCAGCCCGTTGAAATCGACGAATTCGGGCTCGGGATCCTCGCCGGCCACTTCCGCGATGCCGGTGAGGTCCACGGTGACCAGCGTCCGGGCGGCGACGTCGAAGATGACGAGGAAGCCGGCCGGCTCCTGCGGAATGGCGCCGTCATCGACCTCCTCGTCGCGCTCGTTCTCGATGGCGACGGCGATCAGCGTGCCGTCCCGGTTGCGGGCGACCGAATCCGGCTGGCCGCCGAGATCGTATTCGGCCTCGACCGCGCGGCTGGCGATGTCCACCACCACCAGCTTGCCCGAGGGCTCGGTGTAGCTCTCGGAGGTGTTGACGCCGACATAGGCCTTGCCGCCGATGACGGTGACCGAGGTGGGCTCGCCCGCGATGGCGAGATAGCCGGCGGCCCGGGGCGCGCCCGGCTCCGTGATGTCGACGAAGCCGATGCCGCCGCCGGGGCTGTCCGAATAGATCAGCGTCAGCCCGTCCTCGGTGGCGGTGACGATCTCGGACGAGGTGGCCTCGGCCTCGGGCGCGTTGAGCGCCACCGGGAAGCTGGCGACGCGGTTGAAGATCTCCGCGGCATGGACGCCGGCGGTGGAAAGGAGCAGCGCGGCGCTGAGCGCGGCGAGGCGGTTGCTGGCAATCATCGGATGTCCCCCTGAAAGGTGCACCAGCCGGCTTAGGGGGACGAGAAAACAGCGCGATGACACTGGCGTGAAGCTGCGGTGACAGCCCGGGCTTCTATACAGGCCCGGCCCCCGCCCCTATATTGGCCGGTGGAACAAAATAGGATTCGTCAAGGCTCGGCCGCGCGGCGCCTCCCCCCGCGCAGCCCCCCGGACAACAGCACGCATGGCCGCCCCCGCCCCCCTGCCCCGCCCCCCAGCCGGGCCGATCACCAGCCAGCTCAACCGGCGCGAGCCGGACTATCTGCGCGGGCTCAATCCCGAGCAGCGCGAGGCCGTGCTGACCACCGAGGGGCCGCTGCTGGTGCTGGCGGGCGCCGGCACCGGCAAGACGCGGGTGCTGACCACGCGCATCGCCCATATCCTGTCGCAGCGGCTGGCGCGCGGCGGGGAAATCCTGGCGGTGACCTTCACCAACAAGGCCGCCCGCGAGATGAAGGAGCGCATCGGCCGGCTGGTGGGCGCCTCGGTGGAGGGCATGCCGTGGCTGGGCACCTTCCACTCCATCTCCGCCCGCATCCTGCGCCGCCATGCCGAGCTGGTGGACCTGAAGCCGGCCTTCACCATCCTCGACACCGACGACCAGATCCGGCTGATCAAGCAGCTGCTGGAAGCCGAGAACATCGACGAGAAGCGCTGGCCGGCGCGGCAGTTCGCCGGCATGCTCGACGCCTGGAAGAACCGCGGCTGGCTGCCCGGGGACGTGCCGGCCGCCGAAAGCGGCTATTTCGCCAACGGCCGGGGCGGCCAGCTCTATTTCGACTACCAGGCGCGGCTGAAGACGCTCAACGCCGCCGATTTCGGCGACCTGCTGCTCGAATGCATCCGCCTGTTCCGCGAGAACCCCGAGGTGCTGGCCGAATATCACCGCCGCTTCAGATACATGCTGGTGGACGAATACCAGGACAGCAACGTCGCCCAGTATCTCTGGCTGCGCCTGCTGGCCCAGGGCAAGCCGGCCTCCGAGGCCAATATCTGCGTGGTGGGCGACGACGACCAGTCCATCTATGGCTGGCGCGGGGCCGAGGTGGACAACATCCTGCGCTTCGAGAGCGATTTCCCCGGCGCCAAGGTCATCAAGCTCGAGCGCAACTACCGCTCCACCGCCAATATCCTCAAGGCCGCCTCGACCCTGATCGCCTTCAACGAGGGCAGGCTGGGCAAGACGCTGCAGACCGACATCGCCGAGGGCGGCGAGATGCTCACCGTCACCTCGGTGTGGGACAGCGAGGAGGAGGCGCGCCATGTCGGCGAGGAGATCGAGCAGTACCAGCGCCGGGGCGAGACGCTCAACTCCATGGCCATCCTGGTGCGCGCCAGCTTCCAGATGCGCGAATTCGAGGAGCGCTTCATCACGCTGGGGCTCAACTACCGCGTCATCGGCGGCCCGCGCTTCTACGAGCGCCGGGAAATCCGCGACGCCCTGGCCTATCTGCGCCTGGTGGCGCAGCCGGCCGACGATCTCGCCTTCGAGCGCATCATCAACGTGCCCAAGCGCGGCATCGGCGATTCCACCCTCAAGGTGCTGATGGAGACGGCGCGGCACCAGAACGTGCCGCTGCTGGCCGCGACCCGCATGCTGATCGAGACCGAGGAGCTCAAGCCCAAGCAGCGCACCACGCTGCGCGAGCTGGTCGCCCAGTTCGACGGCTGGGCCGGCCGGCTCGATGCCGTGCCGCACTACGAACTGGCCGAGCAGATCCTCGACGAGAGCGGCTATACCGGCATGTGGCAGGCGGACAAATCGCCCGACAGCCCCGGGCGGCTGGAAAACCTCAAGGAGCTGGTGCGCTCCATGGAGGAGTTCGAGACGCTGGGGGGCTTTCTCGAGCACATCGCGCTGGTGATGGACCGCGACACCATCGAGGCCGAGGACGCCGTCTCGATCATGACGCTGCATTCGGCCAAGGGGCTGGAATTCGACACTGTCTTCCTGCCCGGCTGGGAGGAGGGCCTGTTCCCCCACCAGCGCTCGCTGGACGAGAACGGCCGCGCCGGCCTCGAGGAGGAGCGGCGGCTGGCCTATGTCGGCATCACCCGGGGCCGCAAGCGGGTGCGGCTTTCCATGGCGCAGAACCGGCGCATCCACGGGCTCTGGCAATCGGCCATCCCCTCCCGCTTCCTCGACGAGCTGCCCGCCGACGTGGTGGAGGTGACCGACACCGGCTCGTCCTATGGCGGCTATACCTATGGCGGCGGCGCGGCCAGCCGCTTCAACAGGGCCGACCCGTTCGAGAGCGTCTACGAGACCCCCGGCTGGCAGCGCGCCCGCGCCAACCAGGCCAGCCGCAAGGGCAGCGGCCCGCTGACCATCGAGGGCGAGCTGGTGGCCCGCTCGGTCGATCTCGGCGGCCAGTCGAGCGGCTTCGCGCTGGGTGAGCGGGTGTTCCACCTCAAGTTCGGCTATGGCGCGGTCATCGGCATCGAGGGCAACAAGCTGACCATCGACTTCGAGAAGGCCGGCACCAAGAAGGTGCTGGAGAGCTTCATCCGCAAGGGGTGAGGAGCCAGGCGCCCTCGGGGAGTGGTCAGCTTGGGCGCCGGGGCGAGGGTTCAGCGCCGCTGATGGGCCGGAACCCCCACCCTCGATCCAGCCATTCGCGCATAGCGGAGGCCCAGGACAGCCCGACCCATTCGGCCAGTTGCGCCTCGTCGGCCGCCGCCTAGTTCACGGCGATGCCGATGGGCTTGCCGTTTCGCCGCAGCAGGGCGACGGACTCGCCATTGGCCGCGGCGATTTTCTCGGCGCGGTCGGCCATGGCTAGATGCCGATGCCGCCGACCGGCTCGGTCTCGAAATGCTCGGCGAATCTGGCGATGAGCGGCATGGCGCGGTCGATGGTCTCGCGCACCTCCGGGATCTGCAGCGAGGCGGCGTGGTTCTCCTTGCTGTCCCAGACCTCGGTGATCCAGATGGCGTCCTCGCTGGCCGGATCGCGGGCAAGGACATAGCTCAGGCAGCCGGGCATGACCACGCTGCCCTGCTGCATGACGGCCAGCAATTCCTCGCGCTTGCCGGGCACCGCCAACATGCGGCCGATCAATCCATACATGGCACACCTCCTCCGGAACGAACAAACGATGAACAATGCCGGGGCCCGCGTCAAGGGCCGGCATTGACACCGCCCCTGCTCTGCCGCAGTTAGCCGGAAACCGCAATTCGAGGCCGCCCATGTCCGTCGACCAGCTCTCCGTTTCGCTCACCAGGGAACAGGCCTATGCGCTGGTGGACGCGGTGTCGGAGCGGGACGAGCTGGCGCTGACCGCCTCCGCCCACGAGGACGAGGAGACCGGCGAATGGGTGTTCGAGGCCACCTGCGACAGCCCGCCCGACCTCAAGGCGTTCGCCGCGCTCGCCCATGAGGTGCTGGGCGGCAGCGTGGATTTCTCGGTCGCCCCCATCGACCCCGAGGTCAACTGGGTGGCCAGGTCGCTGGAGGGGCTGGCGCCGGTGATCGCCGGCGGCTTCTACGTCCATGGCAGCCACGAGACCGGGCCGGTGCCGGCCGGGCTGACGCCGATGAAGATCGACGCCGCCCAGGCCTTCGGCACCGGCCACCACGAGACCACGACGGGGTGCCTGGAAGCCATCGACCGGCTGCTGAAGCGCAAGAAGCCGCAGCGCATGCTCGACGTGGGGACCGGCACCGGCGTGCTGGCCATCGCCCTGGCCAAGCGCCTGCACCGGCTGGTCATCGCCAGCGACATCGACCCCGTTTCGGTGACCACCACGGTGGCCAATGCCGAGGAGAACGAGGTGGGCAAGCATATCGTCGCCGTCGAGGCGGCGGGGCTGAACCACCCGGTGATCGCCCAGAACGGGCCCTACGACCTGATCGTCGCCAATATCCTCGCCGGCCCCTTGCAGGCCCTGGCGCCGGCCGTCGGCCGGGCCGCCCTGCCCGGCGCCGCCATCATCCTGTCGGGCATATTGGAGCATCAGGCGCGCGGCGTGATCAACGCCTATGCGCGCCAGGGCATGGTGCTGACGCAGCGGTTGCAGCGCAAGGACTGGACGACTCTGATGCTGGAGAAGCGGGGATAGGGGCAGTTCACGCCCGAAGGGAATCAGGGGTTGCTTGCTCCCCTCGAGGGGAGGCGGCGCTTGCGGCCGTTTCCGTCGAAACGTGAAACGATCTGGCGGCCATCCGCACCCCGCAAAACAAATCCCCGAAGCGGGCTTCGGGGATCGTCGGCAGATCGTCAGCTGGATGCGACAGCAGCCTTACGGGCGCTTGGTCACGGCGCCGATCAACTGATGCTGCATGCGGTAGCTGACCTGGCGGGAGGCTTCGCGGCCGCGGGCGTCGATGAGACCCCCCAGGGCGTTGCGGAAACCATTCTTGCTCTCGGTCATCTTCTACTCCATGCGACGGAAGGTCTGTCGCCGTCCGTCACCGCCTATTTAGGGCATCGGGGGCCGCTCGGTTAGGGGCCGTCCCTCAAGCCAGCCATGCCGGCCGTGCAAGGCGCGGTTAACGCCCGTTCATCCTCTCGCGCGCGGCGCGCAGCTCGGGGTGGTCGCGCTCGAAGCGGGCGATGTAGCGCTCGGCCTGGCGGGTGCGACCCGCGACGATGGCGTCGAGGGCGCGCCGGAAGAAATTCTGCGGATTGCTCATCCGGATCAAACTCCAACTCATGGATTTGTCGTGCGGCCGAACCGGAAAAGTCTGCATCTTTTCCCGGCCGCACTCTAAGATAGGATCGCGCCGCGCCACGACCAGCGCCACGACGACAAGCCAGCCATGACCGGAGCGCACTCCGGCGCCAGGATACCCGATGACCCTTGCCTCCTTCCCGCCCGCGCAATTCCAGAGCTTCGAGGAAAAGGCCGATCCCGGCCAGGTGGCGCCGCGCCTCGCCGCGCTGCGCGCCGCCATGCGCGAGGCCGGCGTCGATGCCTTCCTGATCCCCCGCGCCGACGCCCATCGCGGCGAATCGGTGCCGGCCAGCGAGGCGCGGCTGGCCTATGTCACCGGCTTCACCGGATCGGCGGGCCTGGCCGTGGTGGGGCTGGAACGGGCCAACCTGTTCGTGGACAGCCGCTATACCCTGCAGGCGCCGGCCCAGACGGATACCAGCCTCGTCAGCGTGCACGAGGTGGGCGGCGCCAGCTTCGACATCAAGCCCTTCATCGCCAGGGGCGCCCGCGTGGCCTACGATCCCTGGCTGCACACGCCCGGCGGCGTGCGCGACCTGGCCGAGCGGCTCAAGGACCACGCGACCCTGGTGCCCCACGCCAACCTGGTGGACGCCATCTGGGCCGACCGCCCCGCCCCGCCGGCCGGCGCCATCGAGTTCCTGGGGCACAACCGTGCCGGCCGCGCGGCCACCGACAAGATCGCCGACATCCAGAAGACCCTGGCCGAGGCGGGGGCGGACGCCAGCGTGCTGACGCTGCCCGAATCGATCTGCTGGCTGCTCAACATGCGCGGGCGCGACGTGCCCAACACCCCCTTCGTGCTGGGCTTCGCCATCGTGCCGCAGCAGGGCCTGCCCACGCTCCATCTCGCCCCCGCCAAGATCACCGCCGAGCTGGAGCGCACGCTGGACGGCGTGGCGACGGTGGCCGCCGCCGACGCCCTGCCGGAGGCGCTGGCCCGGCTGGGGGCCGAGGGCAAGGCGGTGCAGATCGACCCCGAGCCCGCCCCCGCCGCCGTCGCCGAGGCCCTGCGCGCCG